>Ga0315907_10004716_pt1 | contig 15171 bp, 13 predicted proteins | sample LakEriMetagenome_3_FD_203525 | JGI IMG/M metagenome (GOLD analysis project Ga0315907, IMG submission 203525) | Freshwater fungal communities from buoy surface, Lake Erie, Ohio, United States - Buoy 12 MA123 | ecosystem: Environmental > Aquatic > Freshwater > Lake > Lake biofilm | place: USA... | reverse complement strand
TGGGAAGTCAGGAAGAATGGTTTCGAAAAATTCTACACCACTTACTTCAGGCATTTTCTGATCTGAAAAAATAATCTGAATATCATTGTTATTCAGAATGTCCACAGCTTCGTGTGCGCTGGTTGTTGTGAATACGTTGTAATGTCGGCGAAAGAGTGCCTGAAAGGAAATCAGATTTTGCTCTTCGTCATCTAAGTATAAAATGCTGTAAGATTTGCTCATTTGGGAATCTGCGTTATGCTGCAGAACGGGTTTGCTGATTGCGGTTTCGGGGCAAATGTAGGATAAACTCGGTGCCATTTCCGGTCGCTGAAACGACCTCAATGCGGCCTTTGTGTTCCTCTATAATTCCACGTGCTATGGCAAGTCCAAGTCCGGTGCCTTCGCCTACTGCCTTGGTTGTAAAGAAGGGGACGAAGATCTTTTCTAATTCCTGGGAGTCAATGCCACAACCATCGTCTTTTACGCGAATGCGCACAAATTCCGAATCGTGCTCAGATGATATCCATACGTTACGTTGAAGCGCATTGCGTCCGGGTATGCGCGTGGCATGAATAGCGTTCGACACCAGGTTGGCAATAACCTGATTGAGTTTACCTGGAAAACATTCTATTTCGGGAATATCACCGGCTAATTTTCGATGCACAGTCACTTGTCCTTTTGTAACGCCTTTCATCACGACTAGTGTTGATAGAATGCACTCGTTGACATTGGCCGTTATTAATGTGTCTTTATCGGTGCGGGCAAAGATGCGCAGACCCTTCACGATTTCCGCTGTACGTTTAGATCCTTCTTCAATACCCTGAACGAGTTGCGCTATTTCTTTTCTCAAAAAGGCAATATCCAATTCATCACATTTCGTGCGAAGCGATTCTATGTCTTCGGGAGTTGCGTTATTGCCCAGCGCTTGATATGCATCGAGCATGGCTAAGATATCGGCAATATCGCGCTGCAGGGGTCCCACGTTCGAGTTCACAAAGTTGATTGGATTGTTGAGTTCATGGGCAATACCGGCGGTCATTTGGCCGAGTCCTGCAAGCTTTTCAGATTCGACCAGCTGCTTTTGTGTCATTCGCAAGTGATCGTATTGCGACTGAATGTAATCTTTAGCTTCTTCCAACTGCGCTGTCCTTTGGTGAACCTTTGTTTCCAAAAGTTCATTTTGTGACTCAATCGTTTTGATTCGTTGCGCATCTGCTTCCTCCTTTTGTTTTCGCAACACGTTTATTTTATCGGCAAGCGCAAAGGACAGCAGCACGCCTTCAATGGCGGAACCAAAGGGAAGCGAATAAACAGTGTAAAAATTATAAGGTAAAACACCAAAATCTTTCATGGCGAAGATGGTACACGCCACAATAAAAACGGACCAGGAGAGCAGGAAGAAGCCGGCTGATCGGTTGCCTTTTTTGCGGGCTTTCATGGAGGCGATAATCAAGAGTATGGATGAAGCCGCGCAGAAATTGATCACGTTATAACTTTCAATCCCGAATCCGGCGAAGCAAAGAGCAAGTGCGATGAAATAAAGCACAGCATAACCTTGGAGTATCTTATCTATTATGGGCGTGTATTCTTTCAATCGAAGAAAGCTTCGCGTAAAGAGGATGGTGGTAATACCACTAACGGCCCCCATTATGTGCACGCCATTTCGGCCGAGCCATTCATTGCCTGCCCACAAATAGGTATTACCATAGCCGAACAATACGGCTTGTGTAAGGGCGATGGTAAGAATGTAAAATGAATAGTCCGAATATCCGCGCTCTCGCGTGGCAATGGCTAAGAAAAGGTTGTAAAAAAACAATACTGCGATAATGCCGAAATACAAGAACATAATCGCGTCTTCCTTACCGGCCATTCCCACAATCTGGCTGCTTTCACCCACGTATATAGGCGCAATCAATTGCTTGCTTGAATGCATTCGAAGCATATATCGACCGGATTCTATCGGTAGTTGCATACCAAAGCCCGATGGCGTGTCAAAGGGAATAGCATTGCTTTTTGTACTTCCGGTAACACCGATTAATTCGAGTGCAGATCCAATTCTATAAAGTTCAATATGCTCTATGGAACTATTGGCTATATAGCAGAATAATTCATCGGCGTTCGATGAGTTTTCATAATCGAACTCCACGTATTGCCAATCATTACTGAGTCCCAAATTCGGAGCCCCATGAGCTATGGCTTGGAAATTCGGGCTTCGGGCTATTTCGGCGATGGGTAAATGAGGGTCACCGACGTAAACCGAGCAGTTTTCAAGCATCCATGAATGTTTGCTATCCTTCGCCTGTATCAGAGTATACAGGGAGCATAGGATAACAATCAATAAAGTACGCATCGTGGTCGAAGTCATTCTGTTTAAGTTGAATGACTCCTTATACGATGATTACGGAATTAGTTTCACAATACGGGGATTTCGTGGCCTTTTTTAAGGCGCAAGTCGTAACGCACTTCAATAACACCGCGCGGAGAGTCTTCGAAAAATGTGCACACGGGTTCTTTCATGAGTTCGAATACGCGCTGACGATTAAATTCGTCAGCGTGTTCCATGGATTGAATATCCGGATTTTTCAATACGACCGAAATAAATTCAGGAGTAGGGTAAGGAAGCCTTCCGTTATCGCCAACTGCGGTCACTTCAATGAGACCATTGGTTTTAATCATTTTTTCCGTGTATGGTGCAGCGAAACAGAAAAAGTTGGTAAGTCCTATTTCAGCCATTACGGGAATCGCTGCTATGCAGAGCAGGGGCGTGAGTCCTTTACCGAAAACTTTTTTGGCACTCCAGAGTCCACAGGCCTCGGCTGTCCCTCCGGGCAGGGTGCTGTGAATGGCTTCGATGATTCGGTCGTCCTGCTCCTTGATAGACTCAATGATGGGAAGCGATCCTGCGGCTGAGTTGAAGCGGTGAATGCGCAGGCCGGCAACTACTTCGTTTTCACTATCGATGGCTATAAGCACGAATACATTTGGGTCGCTCATCCAAGAAGGTTGAGCTGAGTTCAGGTTTTTGATGCCAAGTTCCGTAAGAACCCCCGTGTGTCCGTTGTGAAATAAGGAGCAATACTCCGGATGCTCAATAGCCTGAAATGCTTCAATACGGTATGTCCCCATCACCTCAGACATGCTTCACCTGCTCGATTGTTTGAAAGGTGGCATTAGACTGAAATTGACTCACGATATCCATACGAAATCGGCCGGAGGGTATGGTTTCACCAAGTAGAATCTGACGAATTATTTTAGCTGCAAATGCCCCGCCCATAGCCACATCAGTTGCTAATTGAGGCCAGGTTGTAATGGTTTTACCTATTTCAGAGAGCGACTGCTGTGCGCGCATACTGGCATTTTGAGGTTCAATAATTTGACTGAGCAAACGCATGCGTTGTTGAGGGTTTTGCCAGTCGATTAATTCTTCTTCGTTAATAAGGCCATGAAATATGGGGCGATTGGGTTCCAAATCAAAACGCTCCACGTCGAGCATAAGGGAGTCGCTGGTATCCATAACGACCGGAATTCCTTTCTCACGACATGCCTTTCTCAGCATTATTTTCATTTCAAGACTATCACATTCATCCACCACCAAGTGAAGCCCATCTAGAAAATCATGCAGGTTATCTGCTTGAAGCCCTTTGTCGTAACAGCTAACCTCAATGAAAGGGTCTATTTCAGCAATTTCACGCGCTACAATGGTGGTCTTCAGCTCGCCCTGATGAATCATGCTGCTACGGATGCGGTTGAGGTTGGAGAGTTCTAGCGTATCAAAATCAGCGATGCGTAAACTTCCGCAAATACGCTCCATGACGAGTGAAATGGCAACGGATTGACCAACGCTCAAACCAACAACCCCCACTTTTGCGGAGGAGAGTATGCCTTGTTCGTCGGATGTGATTTTATGCAGGTTTCGTATGGTCCTAACCCGTATAAATTCCTCTCTCGAAAGGCAATGAACCAGTGCATTGCGCCAAGGGTAATAAATCCATGCGCCATTTTTTTCATCATCCGTCGGGTCGGTATGAAGGGAAGCCAAATGGTTTATTTCCGCTTCGGAAAGTTGCTTGTCAGGATGCTCTGCCTTAAGCCATTCCCTCAGTTGTTGCTGAAATACATCCACAACTTGAATCATGGGTGACTGTTCGCGAAGATTGTGAAGCACAGCGCGTTCTAACAGGTTATTCCCGCTTAGAATGAGGGCTTGTCTTGGTGCCTGTGATGAAGATTGAGCCATTCGTGTAGGTGCATAGTCGGGAAAATGCATAATAATCCCAACCACGGAAAGGTACCTACTACACTGATTGGTTTAACTGCAGTTTGCTCACGCTGTCAACAGCAAGATGTTAATGCTCTAGGATTACAATTCGACTACTCCGGAGTAAATTACTTTAAGGACTTTCTCGGGAATGGGCAACAACCCCAGAGACTTGGCGGCTTGTACGGCTTGAGCATCGCTCTCCATCGTACAAAGGTCATCTGCTCTTCGGAATTCCCACGAATTTATAGCTTGTTCCATGCGTGGCCGAATCGTTTTCGCAAAGCAATCAGCTACCGCTTGCTCTTCTAATAGTGCTTCTACGCCGGTGTTTTTGAAGATGTTTTCTTGCAGTCTTGCTGCTATTACCTTGTTGCGATCAGCCATACTTCGCTCATGCAGATAAACGAGATATTGTACAGGGAAATTAATGATTGCGGCGTTCAGCAAGAAAAGTGTTGCGTTGAGGTTGCCCTGACGGTCGAGTGTGCTTATCCAGGATGGTCGCACATGCTCGAATTCCGACCGGTCAAAGATGAGCCATTTATCAATATGCATCGCAGGCTTGCAATCGGAAGATGTCTGCTCGTTATAGAGGAAACATAATTTTTCAAGGGTAATGAATTCATGCGCGCGATAGGATGCTATGTTACTCTTTTGGGTGCGCACACGGAATCGAATACGGAACTGATCCTCCATGGAGTTCCAACGAAATATTCTGGCCGCTACCATGGACTGTGCGATACATGCCCAGCGTAACATGTGATAATGATCTCGCGGATGAAAAATATGGGTGAAAGAATCTTTCAGCATGAGTGCGGGCACATCAAATTCTTCCGGCTTGAAGCCCAGCAAGGAGTCGAGTTTGCTGTCCATTTCGCGATACTGTGCCCTTTGTAAATCAAAAACAGCATAAAACTCATTGGGTCGCACGGGCATCGACTTAAATCTGGCTAGTACCTCCTCCAAATTACAATCTGTAGTATAGGTGCTCTTGTAATCGGGTACATGTGAAAACAGCAACTCGATATTCCTGGAGAGAATAATCTCGCGCAGCAAGTTCAATTCTTCCACAATGCTACGGTAATCGGTGGTGCGGGCATCGAAATCGTCCGGGTTTTGAAGCCTGGCATGTTCTAGAACATCATTCAAAACGGCCTTCCAGCTGGGGAATTGCAGTTTGGTTTTGACTTTTTTGCGTGCCTGAATAGGGCCAAGTCCAACACCGTCATCAGTGGCATTAAATAGCATAGTAAAGGTGGTTTAGTGTGTCAAGTGTATGAGAAATAGTATGAAATGGCATAGAATGTTGAAATCTTAAAAAGCGGTTAATAAACCTGGGTTTTATGGCATAAACCACTATATGATTTTTTTTTCGAAAAAATCGAAATCCCCAGATGGACGAGATTGCATGCGTACATGTTTGCACCCACAAACTATAACAACAGATCTATGAATAAGTATCCGAACATCAAAGCGCTTCGTATTCAAAACAATTACAAGCAAGAGTATGTAGCCGATATTCTGGGGGTAAGCCAACCGGAATACAGCAAAATCGAAACCGGCGGTCGTCGACTCGATGCCTTTATTATAACAGAACTATGCAAACTATACGATGTAAAGATGGACGATTTATTGAAACGCCATGTGCCACGCATCATGCCTGCTACTGTCGGTGAACCGGTAGCTTTGGAGGGTTATGGCTTTCAGGATAATCAAGAGTTATTGAGCAAGCTCATGCACAATTACACGGCTCTAATAGAGAACTATGTGAAGCAGCAGCAAACTACAGAACGGATCATTTCGAAACTTTTTGAGCAGCAGCGTGCATAGTGAAAGATTTGCTTTTTTATCCTTTGTTGTAACCATGAGCGGGTATGTCGCGTTAGAAGGTCACATTACCACTTAAACTGCAAGGCTATGATTCAACATGCTGATACGCATATTCCGCATGACGCTTTATCCGGAAAACCACGTATACTTTTCCTCGATGACGATGAGGCCAATCTCGTTGCCTTTAGTGCAAACTTCAGAAGCCAGTTCGAGATTTACACAACGGTTTCGGCGTTTGATGCATACAACCTAATTGAAGATAAGAGCATTCAGGTAGTGCTGGCTGATCATCGCATGCCATCCATCAGTGGTGTTGATTTTCTGGAAACGGTTGCCCGCGATTATCCCGAGGTGCAGCGAATACTGGTAACGGGACACTGCGATATGGGCTTGCTGCTCGAAGCCATCAACAAGGGAAAGGTTGGCGGTGTTTTATCAAAACCATTTAATCCTGTTGAAATCACAGATGTGGTAGTCGATGCCTGGAACCGATTCCGGGAGCTTTTTGAAAAGGAAACTGTTCTGAAACAATTACGTCGGCAGAATCAACAATTCGAATTCATGCTGCGACAACGTTTACTCTCTTAAACTGAAATAATAACGACTTGGTTTTTCATTGTTTTTTTTGAATTGTACGTCAAACGCTTGCCTAATGGCAGGCTTTGTCGTTTTTACAACCAACGTTTTTTTCGGAAGTAGAGCAGCATTCCACAAACCAACAAAAACATAAAACCGAGTACCACAAAGTAGCCATTTCGACTTCGCAATTCCGGCATGTTGTCGAAGTTCATTCCGTATACACCAACGATGAAAGTGAGGGGCACGAAAATGGTCGTGATGATGGTCAATACTTTCATCACCTGATTCATTTTCATGCTTAGGTTGCTGTGATAAAGGTCGAGCAGGTTAACGATGGTTTCTCGATAGGTGGCCAGGTTTTCAGATTCAAAAATGATATGATCGTACAAATCACGATAATACTTTGCCATGTCATCGTCGAGCTCTCTTATCATCGTATTAATCGCTTCTTTCAAAGGGTCGATGTTACGCTTGAAGTCGAGCAGTTCTTTTCGCACGGCTAGTATGTTTTGCATGGTTCGCTCGTTGGGTTTGCGCAATACCATACTTTCAATGCGTTCCAAATGCTTGGCAAATTGTTCACTCACGATGATGTAGTTATCAATGACTACATCCAGAATCATGTAGGCCAAATAATAACCGTTCTTGCTTCTTACTTTTCCTTTCGAAGTGCGAATGCGTTCTCGAATGGAATTGAAGCTGTCGCCGGGTCTTTCCTGAAACATCAGCAGGTATTTTTCCGAAACAATAAGAGACAGCTGCTCAATGTTGAGTGCCGATGAGCGAGAGTCAAACTCGAGCATTTTCAAGGTGACGAACACATAGTCATCAAAAATTTCTATTTTGGGTCGACTCGTGCTATTCATGATGTCTTCGAGTACGAGCATGTGAATGCCAAATTCTTTTCCGACTGCCTCCGTAACACCGGGATCATGTATGCCATCAATATCAAACCAACTAACCGTATTGGTAAGCGCAAAGGCAGAACATTCCGTAATGCTGACCATGCGTTTTTCTTGAACCTGTGATTGATCGTAATCGATTAGGCGCACGCTTACCGGACTGTCTTTGCGATCGCCCACGTGTATGAGGGCCTCGGGTCCTACACCTGATTTTGCCGAACGAGCTATTTCTTCTGTTTTGGGCGACATGTGCACGAGATTACAAACGAATGTATGAATGTGCTTTTCGATTTGGGGAAACATTCAACATTCATCCGCTCATAAACGAGGCTTTTTCGTATCGTTTCGCTTTTTATTTGGACCACTTTTAAGACGTAATAAACAGGGTATGAAAGTTCATTTAATTGCCATTGGCGGGAGCGCCATGCACAACATGGCCATAGCGTTACATGAAAAGGGAATCATGGTAACGGGAAGCGACGACGAAATTTTCGAGCCGAGCAAATCACGTTTGCAGAAGCGCGGGCTATTGCCTAAAAGTGAAGGTTGGTTTGCGGAGAAAATAACGGACGATTTGGATGCCGTCATCGTTGGCATGCATGCGAGAAAAGATAATCCGGAGCTATTGCGCGCCCAAGAGTTGGGACTGCGCATTTTCTCTTACCCGGAATACATCTATGAGCAAACCAAAAACAAAACGCGCGTTGTAATTGGTGGAAGCCACGGCAAAACTACTACGACTGCCATGATTTTGCATGTAGCGAAGCACGCCGGTGTGGAGTGTGACTTTTTGGTGGGTGCACAGCTCGAGGGCTTTGATTGCATGGTTCGATTTACGGAGAGTGCGAAGTTTGCGGTAATTGAAGGCGATGAATACCTTTCTTCGCCCACCGATTTGCGCCCTAAGTTTCATCTGTATCACCCGGACATCGCGTTGTTGACCGGTATCGCATGGGATCACATCAACGTATTTCCGACGTTTGAAAATTATGTGCTGCAGTTTGAGATTTTTCTGGATAAAATAGCGTCGGGTGGAGCTTTGGTCTATTGCTCAGTCGATCCGGAAGTAGCGCGCATAAGCGAGGAGCACTCGGGCGATTGGAAAAAAATACCCTATGCAGTTCATCCGCACACAGTGCGCGATGGCGTTACCTTTTTGAATAGTCCGGAAGGGGAGGTGCCGCTCATCATTTTCGGCGATCATAACCTGCAAAACTTGCAAGGTGCCCTAGAAGTTTGTCGCTTGATGGGCATCAGCGATGGCGATTTTTACGAAGCTATGAGGAGCTTCAAGGGTGCCGCGCGTCGTCTGGAGCCTGTCAAAGAAACATCTGACTCAGTTATTTACAAAGATTTCGCGCATTCTCCCTCAAAATTGAAGGCCACCACTGCCGCGTTCAAGGCTCAGTTTTCGGGCCGTCGCTTGGTGGCTTGCATGGAATTGCACACATTCTCCAGCTTGAACGCCAATTTTTTGGGCGAATACAAAGATTCCATGAAGGCAGCTGACAAGGCCTATGTCTATTTCAATCCGCACACAATAGAACATAAGAAGCTTCCGCCTATTTCACCGAAACAAGTGAAAGATGCTTTTGCTTCTGACAATGTGGAGGTGTTCACCGATTCGAAATTGCTCATGCAGGAACTGAAGGCACAGACATGGCATGAGGCGAATTTGCTCCTGATGACTTCGGGTAATTTCGATGGGGTCGACTTTGTTCAATTGGCTGAAGAACTGCTGCCTTTAGCCAAGACCAACGTCGAGTAACATCATAACAAGGAATCCGCCGATGAATCCCAAGGTTGCGATATCGGTAAACTTGTCTTGTTGCGTTTCGGGAATCACTTCTTCTACCACAACGTATATCATAGCACCGGCAGCAAAGGCTAGGGCATAAGGCAGGATAGGTTGCAGCTGCATCACCAGCAGTGCGCCTGCTACTCCGGCAATGGGCTCCACGATAGCGGAAAGCTGGCCATACCAGAAACTCTTGAACTTGCTCAAGCCTTGTCGGCGCAAGGGCATGGAAACCGCTAAACCTTCGGGAAAGTTCTGAAGTCCGATACCTATGGCCAATGCGACCGCTCCGCTGATACTGGCCTCGGGAATACCTGCTGCAACTCCACCGAATAGAACGCCTACCGCAAGTCCTTCCGGGATGTTGTGAAGGGTGATGGCAAGAACCAAAAGCATGGTGCTATGCCACTTGGTTTTCACACCCTCTGCTCGCTCCTCCGGAAAATTGATGTGCAAGTGTGGTAAAATTTTGTCGAGGCCGAAGAGAAACAAGGCCCCCATGGCGAATCCAATAGCAGCGGGCATAGCTTTTACAAAACCTTCGCCCGGGCTCATGTCAATAGCCGGTGAAAGGAGTGACCAAAAACTGGCAGCAATCATAACCCCTCCGGTGAAACCCAGCATGCCATCGAGCACCGAACGCCTCATGGTGTTGAAGAAAAACACAAGACCTGCGCCGGCTGCAGTAACCAACCAGGTAAACGTCGTAGCAATGAGAGCGCCCGTAACGGGGTCAATTTGCTCAAAGAATTGGAGTATACTTTCTTTCATGCCGACTTGATTTGTAAGTGTTGTTCACAGAATGAAATCTGCATTGCGAACGTTGGGTTGTTCGTGCGTAAATGTATAGAAAGTTGCACGAATATTTCCGTGGTGTAGGTTTGTGCCATGTCAAAGAAATTGTATGTAGTGCGACACGCCAAGTCAGATTGGTCGCATGAGGGGTTGTCTGATTTTGAGCGGCCACTCAATGAACGCGGATTGAGCAATGCGCCGTTTATGGCCGATAAATTCGCCGAGGCCGGCCATCTGCTCGATTACATCCTGACCAGCCCGGCCAATCGCGCCATCACGACGGCCGGTTATTTTAAGCGCAGGCTGGGTTTGAGGGATGGACAATGGGATACAGAACGAAAAATCTATGAGTCTGATGCAACCCGTTTACTGAGTATCATCAATCGATTGGATGATGCCCATAAGTCAGTGATGATTGTTGGACACAATCCAGGATTATCGTCGCTGGTGCAATTGCTTACAGGAGAATGGGTAGTGATGTCGACGTGCTCCATTGCCGAAGTTGAAATTCCATTCGACTCTTGGTCATTGGCGAGTGAAGGAGCCTGCAACTTGCTTAGTTTTGACTTTCCCAAAAGGTATGTCTAAGATGAAGAACCTGAGCCAAAACTGGAAAATCATTTTTACGCTGGCGGCTATTGTGCTGCTTATTTCTATGCTCTGGTTGTTTCGGGTCATTATTGCCTACATCATCATTGCGATTGTAATATCCTTCATTTGCGAACCGCTGGCCGACGTTCTGCAGCGCATGCGCATTCGCAAATGGCGCCTACCTCATTGGGCAAGAGCAATGACTGCTCTGAGCAGTTTTTTGCTGGTAATTGCGTTGTTGATTGTTTTATTCTCTCCACTGGTTACAAATGAAATTCGAATTATCAGTGAAATCAACTCTGAAGAGCTTGCTCGGCGCATAGACGAACAGGTGCAGCGCTCAGGATATGACATGTCAAAATACACAGCCGGTGTGAGTCCTACTCAATATGCTGTGCAGTATTTACAGCGAATATTCAGCTCCGAGTGGCTTCAATCGACGTTCAATGATTTATTCGGTGTTGTGGGAAATGCGATTATCGGACTATTCGCTGTTTTATTCATCGCGTTTTTCTTTTTGAAAGATGGTTTTCTCTTTTCGCGAATCATCCTGACGATTACCCCCGATAGTCAAATGGCGAAAATCAAAGTAATTCTCACCCACAGTCATGATTTATTGCGACGTTATTTTCTGGGTGTGGCTCTGCAAAGTATGATAATGGCGTCAATGGTAGGTGTGTCGCTCTATGTGTTGGGAATTCAAAATGCATTTCTGATTGGTCTGTTTGCCGGTATGGTGAACGTAATTCCGTATCTCGGTCCATTGCTTGGTGCTTCGCTAGGGGTGCTCATTGCCCTGACTACCTCTCTCCATCTCGACTTCGAAGCGCAATTGTTTCCCCTGTTGTTCAAAGTTGCGCTTGTCTTTGTTTGTGCTCAAGTAATAGATGCATTTGTTGTGCAGCCCAATGTATTGGGCAGCAGTGTAAAGGCTCATCCATTGGAGATTTTCATTGTTATTCTCATGGCCGGAACCATCGGGGGAGTAGTCGGAATGGTTCTGGCAATTCCTGTATACACCATCTTGCGGGTGATTGCCCGTGAGTTTTTATCAGAATACAAAGTGGTTGAAAGCTTGACTCGCCCGCTAAAAGAAGGAGATTAGTCCAACTTTCCAACATTCTCAGAATTAGATAGGATACCACTGCCTTAATTAACCTACTTTTGTATCCCGTAAATGCACTTTCGCGCATTGCATACGGGTCATGTCAGATAACATCAAATACATCTTTGTCACAGGCGGCGTTACCTCCTCATTGGGCAAAGGAATCATCTCAGCTTCTCTTGCCAAATTACTCCAGTCACGCGGCTATCGAGTAACCATCCAAAAACTGGATCCCTACATCAATATTGATCCGGGGACATTAAATCCCTACGAACACGGTGAATGTTTCGTAACGGACGATGGTGCCGAGACGGATTTGGATCTTGGGCATTATGAGCGTTTTCTGAATGTGCCAACATCACAAGCCAATAATGTCACTACCGGCAGAATCTATCAAAGCGTTATCGAAAAAGAGCGTCGCGGTGAGTATCTAGGTAAGACGGTTCAGATAATTCCTCATATTACCGACGAGATCAAGCGTTGCATTCAGATTTTGGGGTCGAAATCGGAGTTTGATTTTGTTATCACTGAAATTGGTGGCACCGTGGGCGACATTGAATCGCTCCCCTATGTAGAAGCAGTGCGTCAAATGAAATGGGAGAAAGAAGATGATTGTATCGTTATTCATCTTACGCTAATTCCATATTTATCTGCAGCGGGCGAATTGAAGACAAAGCCCACACAGCATTCGGTGAAGACTTTACTTGAGAATGGCGTGCAGCCCGATATTCTGGTGTGCCGCACCGAACATGAATTATCACCACAGATTAGAAATAAGATTGCCAAATTCTGTAACGTTACACCGAATGCGGTTATTCAAAGCATCGATGCATCCACTATTTACGACGTTCCTGTGCTGATGCTCGAAGAGAAGCTCGATGAGGTCGTTTTGGAAAAGCTCAGTGTTCAACCAAAGGCAACTCCGGATTTAACACAATGGATAGATTTTTTAAATCGCTATAAAAATCCCCATAGCCGCACAACCATTGCACTGATTGGTAAGTACGTGGAGTTGAAAGATTCCTATAAGTCGATTGCTGAAGCATTTAATCATGCCGGTGCAGCCAATGAAGTTGGTGTTGATATCCGATGGATACATTCAGAAGAATTAACCCCCAAGAATGCCATTGAAAAATTGCAAGGGGTAGATGGTATTCTGGTTGCTCCCGGATTTGGTTCTCGGGGTATGGATGGAAAATTAGAGGCCATACGGTATGCGCGAGAAAGCAAGATTCCGTTTTTCGGAATTTGCTTGGGAATGCAAATGGCGGTGGTAGAGTTTGCGCGCAATGTGTTGGGATTCGCCGATGCGCACTCCACTGAAATGAAAGAATACACAACCCACCCCGTAATCAGTTTGATGGCCGAACAGAAAACGATAATGCACAAAGGGGGCACCATGCGTCTTGGTTCGTATCCATGCAAACTGACACCCGGAAGCAAAGCCGCGCAGGCCTACGGCAATGTTGATCGCATTGAGGAGCGCCATCGCCATCGTTTCGAATTCAATAATGAATACAAAGCGCAATTCGAACAGGCGGGCATGCAGTGCACGGGTATCAACCCGGATAGTGGCTTGGTGGAGATTATAGAACTGCCGGATCATCCTTATTTCGTCGCTGCACAATTCCATCCGGAATACAAAAGCACCGTGATGAACCCGCATCCACTATTTGTAGCGTTTGTGCAAGCAACTAAAGTTTACCATGAAGCGCACCATGCGAAGTCGCATGCGGAAGTGCTTTAATCGAGTGAAGAGAGTTGAAGGTTGAAAGTTAAAGGTTGAAAGTTGGCCCTCCCTGCAATCCTATAATCCTAAAATCCTACAATCCTTGCCGTCTCGGCAAAACACCTCACCGGTTGGTCCTACTGTAAACTAGCACCCAAAAACAGAAGAAAACAATTCCGGCTTGCACTTCTAGAAAAGATTCGAAAAGGAAATTAAGCGCACACAGCATAACGAAAAGTCGAGCGCTTGGCTCGAATCTTCCGATAAACCAGATCGCCCCGAGAATAATAAATATGGCCGCAAGCCCGGGCCATCCAATTTCTGCTCCTGTTTGCAAAAACTGATTGTGCGCATTGAATTGGCGTATCGCCGCATAATGTTCTCCTTGCTGTTCATAGAGCGAGTTGAGCTGAGGCTGCGTATCACCTGTGCCTGTGCCGAAAGGATTTTCGCATAGTAGTGTCCAGGAGGCGCTCCAGGTCACTAAACGCATGGACGTGCTGGAGGTATGTACAGCGGTCGTGGTGTCGATCATTGCCGCTGAATTTTCGTTGACACGAATGTCTTCCACAGCGGTTTTTACGCGTTCGGAAGTGGCCGGCAACCCAAGAATCATGGAGATAAATAGTGCAATAGCAATCGTTGCCGGTAAAGCAATTCGCCCAATGCGAATGCCGCGTTGATATGCGATATATATGCTGTAGAAAATAACGAGCAGCGTGCACAAGTAGCCTGCTTTCGACGATAGTAAAACAATGAAACCAAGTAGCACGGCGATGGCAAGGACGTGCACCAGTTTTCTTCCGGCCACGAATTGGTTGTTCAATCCTTTATGCACCAGCAGAAAGAGCGCCATGGCTTGATAGGTGGCGGCATACGTTGGGTGAATGTACCAGCTTAGACGGTCGTAAGTGAAGTAGTACCAGTCGGGTTGATGAACTACGACCCAAATAGCGTGGCAAACAGTTATCGCCAAGAACAAGAAACAACCGGCTAAAAAAGCTTCCTGGATTTTCCTTGCTTCATCCTTGGCAAGTGAAGGGGTTATCCATGCAAGAAGAGGAAAGACGAGAAACGAAAGTTTAATTCCGATTTCATTCCAGGCTTGATCAGGATGTTGTGTGTAGGTGGTTCCCAGAACCAATAACATGAACAAGGCAAATAACCCAATCACGGCCGTAGGTTGCGATGGCATGCGCACCGTCTTGCGTTTTAACAAACGAATCAATGCATAAACGACCACCGCTCCAATCAAAGTGGGAATCGCTTTTTTCGCCCATGGAATTGCGAAGGCCAAAACGGTCAGCAATTGCTGCAAGAGTTGGTCGCGTTTTGGTGTGGGCAATTCCATTTGTTAGCCTTGGTTGATGCGTTCGATTTGTGGCAGGTGATGACGCAAATGCACATCCATGAATTCAAGGGCATGCAGCACAGTTAGCATACCGGCAGCGGGTTGACGAAATACCAGTTTGTGAAAATGCTCGGGTTGAATCCGAGAAGCGAAATCAACCAGCTCTTCGCGCAGGGCATTCCATTTTTCAAAGAGTTCGCCTAGGGCTATTGCATTGGTGGGTTCAGGAAGAACATTGGGTGCTTTGT
>Ga0315907_10004714_pt1 | contig 15173 bp, 8 predicted proteins | sample LakEriMetagenome_3_FD_203525 | JGI IMG/M metagenome (GOLD analysis project Ga0315907, IMG submission 203525) | Freshwater fungal communities from buoy surface, Lake Erie, Ohio, United States - Buoy 12 MA123 | ecosystem: Environmental > Aquatic > Freshwater > Lake > Lake biofilm | place: USA... | reverse complement strand
AGGAACTTCTACTGAACCGTCATTTGGAGCGGTAGAAGCTTTAAAAGAAGTTAGTGATCTTTTTAAGAAGGCTGATTTATCTGAAGCTAATAAACAACGTTTAGCTGCAGGCATGGGCCCTTATGTCAGTGCTCCAGGTAATTCTAATATAGATGATATTGTCGAGATAGCTAAAATTTTCCTAAGTACTCCTGTCACAGAAGTTCCTGTTGAGCAGCTGCAATTGGACGATGTCAACAAAAAAATAGGGAAATTTAACGTAGCTGATCTCTCTGATGTTCCAGGATTAGACATAACTAAACTGATAGATTTGTCTAAAATTGATTTAAGCATGTTAGACAAGCTCACATTTTCTATTTCTACACTGTCTATGACTGCTGAAAAAACTTTAAATGTAGGTCCAGTTTCATTAGGGTTTAAATTTATCATATCTCTTACTGAAATAGCATGGTTTCCTATTGTCGGTGTAGATAAATCCATACCAGATAGTAAAAAGAAAAAACTGAATCTTCCGAAACCAGAAACAGTAGAAGATTTAAAAAAGAACATTGCTATTCAAAAAGAAGCTGACAATGCTCAAGCTTTGGCCGCGTTAAAGGATGTGAAAACTACACAACCAGTGACAGCTTCTTCGACTAAAACAACGACAATAGAAAAACCAGATCCGAAAGATCCTTCTAAAACTATAAAACTCACAGTTAAAGTCCCTCTAACTTTAAGTGACATGAAAACTATGGCTTTAAAAAATTACTCTAGTTCAAAAGATGTAACAAAAGCTATAAACAATTCAACAACTAAAGAGGATCTAATAAATGTACTATCTGCACTAGGAATAGTTCTTTATCAAGAAGTGAATATTCAAGATGAAATGAAAGCTATTCTAGACAATGAAAAACTATTAAAGATTACCCCTGATTTCGAGGATGAAGACTGTGGAACTCCAGATGTAGTTGTAGCTCCATTTTCAGCGGAAGATATTAAAGCTATACAAGAAGATTGTTGTAGCGATGAAAAACCGCCTGTAGTTGACACAAATATAGATTTTAAGAACACACAAGACATTTTAGCTCAAATTGTTAAAAATAATCCTCCTAACAATGGGTACACACCAGAAGATGAAGCTAAAGAAGTAGAAGATATTCAAAATTTTATCAAAGACATAGAAGCTGTAAATGATAAAATGACTCAGTGTGCTAAAGAAAAACAGAATGCGTTAAATAATTATTGGTGGTACCAGGAAGCAGCTTACTTGAATGAAATAGTATTAGAATATACAGAAGCTAGAGCTAATATGCTAGATAAATTAAACGGTTCTTTTGCATCACTAGAAAAAACTAGAAATGAAAAGATAGAAAAAAATATCTCTTTAAAAAATCAAGAAAATAAATTAATATTAGACACGTATAAAAGGCTAGGGTTTAAAGATACTAATCTTACAAGTACAGTAGTTAGTACAGAAAAACCAGCTTTAAAGTTAGGAGATGTAGAAATTAAAAAAATTCAAGTAGATTCAATAGAAAAAGATTTGACATTCAAGGCTGCGGTTTCAGCTATTCGAGAAGAATTTAAAAAAAATGAAACTGTAATACAGAGCCTGACTACACAAATTGAAGATAGTAAAAAGAACTATAAACTTCCTGTTTTTTCTAATAACGATCTTGAAAACTTAAGAACAATAGATTTAAAAGATGAAAAGTCTACATTAAAAATAAAGACTAAAGAATTTAGAAAATCTTTTAATATAGCAGCTTCTGCTATCTCTAATCAGGTAGGATTCGATTTTAGACCGCTTAGTGTTACAACTGTCACTAACACTATAGGAAATAGTAAAGTTACTAATCAAGTCATTACTGGTAGCAGTTTTCCTGGATCAGAATTAAATCTTTTTATAGATTCGTCAATATACGATGAAGCAAAAACATTATTTGCGATGGGTTCTCCTGAACAAGGAGATGTTACTGATTATATCAAGAAAATTGAAACTAGGGAAAAAACATTTGGAGAAATCTGGAACAATTATTATAGTCCAAACAGGATAGATCTTTTATTCACATATAAAGAACAAGGATATACTAATCCTAAACCCCAATATGATGAAACAGGTAATCCTTTAGGCCCTAAAACTACTATCACTATACAGAATCCTCTAGGAGGTTCAGAAAAAATGAAAGTTGCAGAATCTGTAACTAAACTAGACATCAATGAAGAGATAGCTTTAGATTTCTGGAGAAATTTAGAATCTAAGACTAATGACAAGATGTTATTGTTATTAAAACAATGGAAAGCTTCTAGTAAATATACAAGTTATATCAAATCTATAAGAACTGCTGCTGAGAATGAAGCTAAATATGCGTTTTCAGTTAACTTAATATATCAAGAAAATTCATTTTTGGTGAGATCATTTGACTCTCTAACTAATTCCTTTAAATTTAACCAATCTATAACAAACAGTTCTCTTAAAGTAAACGCTGGAACAAGCAAACTATCCGACAGTTTTAAAGACTTGTATACAATGTCTTATGAGTCAGTTAAACAATTTCAAAAAAGTATTGAATCTAAAATAGATTCTATTAACGCTTTTATGGAACTGAAGAAAAAATGTATAGCTGAGGGAGAAAAAGAAATAGAAGAAAAAGCTATTAATCTAAGTAATAAGAAAAACACTCTTAATAAGAAAAAAGAAAAAGACGGAGACAGTATAGATACGGATGAAGAGGCTGCAACTTCTGCACCTAATGCCAATAAAGATACTAGTAAAAACGTAAGTGGAGGGAACAAGATATCCTTTACAGCAGATGACTGCAAGAAAAAATTAGGCTCTGATCCTTTTGGACTCAAAGGTATAGGAAATTGCCCAGGTCCTGTTAAAAATTGCTACTGGGAAGAATATACAAAGAAGATGCAGTTGGTAAGTTTAATGCCAATACCTGATATTGAAGCTTTGTACAAGAGACTTTTTAGATATTATCCAGTAGCTATTCAAATTCCTGTACCAGTACCAGCTCCAGTAGTTCTACCTACATTAGCTAGCGGTATTCCAGACCCACTAATAAGCATACCTCTGCCTATAATATGGAAGCATATAATAACATTAACACTTCCAGTTGGAATGTTTGTTATATGGATTGGGTTATGTGGTCCTATTCCAGGTCCATACATTATGTATATAGATGAGCAGATGAATCCCATGTTCTTAGTCTCGCCTAAAGGCCCTATACAGATACCAGCCAATTCATTAAAGACTCAAGATATTGAAGACAAGTCTTTAATAGAAATGTTAAAGCCGCTTGATCTTTCTTTTAAAATTCCTTTTATAGAGCCTTTTAATAGTTTGATGTTAGGAAAGAAAAAGATACCTGGAAGTTTTCTAAAAAATGACCCGGATCATCCAACTGTAGTAATAGATAATATCAGGACTAAGATAAAGAGTGCTACTGATTCTATAGATGCTGCAGATTTAACGTTAGATATAGACAAAGAAAAATTAAAAAGAGCTAAAGATGCTTTTAAAAATTTTCCACCAGATATAGAAGCTATTCAAGATACATTGGCTTCTATAGGAAATACTATTGACAGAGCTATCGATGGTATGAAAATTTCTTCTATAAAATTTCCAAAAGATCCTAAAAGATTAGCAATCCCTAGTTTAGGATTTGCTGAATTTTTAGAAGATATAAACAAATTACTAGATACTAAAATTGATTTAGGACTTCCTATCAAGACAATTTCATTAAAAAATGAAATTAAAAAAATATTTGATAGATTATTATCAGATCCTGATATAAAAGCATCATTTGCTAATATTAACAAAGAAATAGAAGAACTTGAAGTAAATTTAGCTATACAAGGAGGATTAGATGCCGATAAAGTAAAAGCTAGAGTTAAAAAGATTAAAGAAGCTATTAAAAAAGTTGCCGATAAAGCAGCTAAAATTATAACACCTGAAATGCTAGGTTTTGTAGCAGCGCTAGCTATTCCTATCCCTTTACCATTTCCATGTTATGATAATGTTACTATTCCTCCTATTCCGCCTTACATAGCAGTGATCATATTAGCTATTAAAACTCTAGGAGATCTTATAATGGGAATACCTGATAGTGCATTTGCGAATGCGCTTAGAATAGATCTAAAATCTAGACTACCTAGGATAGATGATATGATGACCTTTATAATTGACGCTATGTTAATTTTTGTACCAGAACTTTCTTTTCCAGATACTCAATCAGGGACAGTTATAAAAAATACTATCAAAGCTTCTATCCAAAATTTCTTTAAGTTCAAGATAAGACCACCGCATCCGGGTGCTATGCAGATAACTATACCAGAGAGCTTAATAAAAAATCTAATAAAAACTGCTATCAAATCAGCATTTGCAGCAGTCGTGACTATTATCATGGGAGAATTGATGAAAGCTGTAAATGCTGAAGATGTTGCTAAAGTCTTGGCAGTTGCCTTGATAATAAAAGCTATTTTTAGTACAGATCTGGGAAGCATTACGGGGAATGATATAAAAGCTTTTTTGACTTCTTCTTTAGATCTAGTAGATGAAAAATTAGAAGAAATTAAAAATCTTTTAATCTCTATTCCAAAAGTAGATTTTAAATCTTTGAAAGAAACATTTTTTCCTCCTGCGATATCAGAATCTTTAAAGAAAAAACCTTTGAAAATTCTAAGAGAAGGACCTTTCTTAGAAGTTAACACAGCTTTAATGTTAGATGTGACTAAACCGATGCTAGATATTCTACAGAAGCTTAATCTTCCGTTTCCAGTGATTTTATTAGGATGTGCTCTCACTCCTACTAGAATAACATTGACAAAGTTACATCCTTTTAGTCCTAAACAGATATTACCTTCATGGGAAATGTTAAGCCTTAAAAATATTCCATGGGTGATATTTTTAGACCAATTAGTAGCAACTGCTCAAAGACAAGGAGGATTAGTAAGCGATTACGTTATTCCTTATTATTTACCAGATCTTCCTGTATAAAATCTTTTTTGTAAAAGATATATAAGAAAATCAGAATTTTTTCATTTATTTTCTAAAAAAAATATGGCAACAAAAAGAAAAGAAAACACCTCTGTAATCAAAAGACCAGGGGACACATCAAAAATTTACTGTCAAGAGGACTATGCACAAGAACTTTATGACAAAATGTATGGAACTGAAGTTATTTTTAAAGATGTATCTAATGGCACAATCTTAAGAGTAGTAGAATTTAAAGCTTCTACACCCGGAAAAGAGATTACTGCTATTTGCGATAACTTTACTACACTTTATTTTAACTTTGCTAAAGAGAAAAAGTACTTTCAAATCTTAGGATTTGATGAGGAATCTTTTATAGACTGGGTATCTTCACCGGCTCATGTATCTTATTTACAAGAAAACAAGATTTACATTCAGGTTGAAAATATCGAAGTAGCTAAAGGATCTCTGCACCAAGCTCACTTGAAAACAATAATAAGAGAGTTTAGAGAGCAAATAGTTAAACCTACTTCAGCTTATGTAGCTAAGATTATCGATAAGAATCAAGGAGGTTTCATAGTAGAAGTACAAGGTATAAAAGCTTTCTTACCAGGTTCTTTAGCAGCTGCTAATAAAATAGCAGACTTTGAAAGTTACATAGGAAAAGAAGTGCTAGTAATGATTGAAGATTATTTGAAATCGTCAGATATTTTTGTAGTTTCTTATAAAAAATATCTAGATTATATTTTACCAGGCAAGCTTGGTGAATTAGAGAGAAATCAGATAATGAAGGGATATGTAACAGGTACATCTAAATTTGGTATATTTGTTGAATTTGATGATATGTTTACTGGACTTTTACATACAGCAGAAATGAATCCAGAAACGTTGGAAAAATTCAACGCAAGAGAATTTAAACCTGGACAAGAACTTGAAACGTGGTTAAAAGACATTAGAGATAATAAGTTAATCCTTACTGAGATCGATCCTAGTATTAAGCAAAATGAATATGAACTTTTCAGAGAAAAGATCGAGGGCAATATGAAAGAAACTACTGTAGTTTCCATTAAAGCTCATGGAGCATTAATGGAAATTGAAAAGGGGATACTAGGTTTGCTACCTATAAAAGAGATGAAAAAATACAAAAAACGTCTTTCTGTTGGAGAGAAAGTTGATGTTTTCATCAAGAAAGTGGATACTTCCACTGGTAAAATTTACCTTACAATGAACGATGAACATATTACAACAGAGGTATGAGATACTTTCTTCGTCAAAATGCGGAATAGAATTTGAATTTTTTTCGGAACTTAACCAAAAAGATGTAGCTAAAGAACTTACTAAAGCTCTAGGTAAAAAGGTAGTTATCCCTATGGTTATCGTAGGGATGGGAGAAGAATCTAAAGGTGGGTACCATTCTGATATGGAACCCACCTCTACCATGTTTAAACTTGAAAGAGATTTTAGTGGTGGTAAAGATATGTTTGAGATGATAACAGGTCCTCTTGTTTATGAGGAGGCTAGAATCATTATTATCAAAATGTTGCAATGGATTAAAGAGCATGGGTGGACTGATTCTAAATGTGCTATTCACTTGAATTGCAGTTTTAATGAATTTAAGGCTAAGCTTAGAACTCCTTTAATGAGTTTGAACATTCTTAAATTTATCTTAGGCTTTGATGAAGATTTTATCTATTCTAGATTTCCTAACAGGAAAGATAGTGTATATGCTAAATCTATAAATAACTATTATCCTTTAAGCAGATTTATATTTTTTGATAAGCCGGAAGATATAGATAAAACTGATTACGTGGTTCCGCATGAAAAATATTACGGTGTCAACTTTACAAAACTTCCTAAAAATTATCTCGAATTGAGATATTTAGGAGGAGAAGGTTATGAAAATAAAACTTTTAAAATCCTTGAGATTTTAGATTATTTTGTGACTAGACTTTACTCTACTTTACAAGCCAATGACACGTATACTCCTTCAGAAAAAGAAAAGTTGCATAAAACGTTAACTGAACAGAAAAAGGCTGTACAATCTTTCTCTAATGCAGAGAAGTTTTTACATTCTTATCCGGATATAAAGGTTACAGTTGACATGCAAGGAAATATTGAAATTTTAAAGTCTTATTGGACTGTATTAAGAGAAAAATTATTTTCTTTAGTAGTAGATTCTGGTCTAAGAAAAGGTCATTTTAACTTAGACACAGATGTTTCAATGTTCCAGTTAAGAAGTGGCGTAATGAAAAAAGCTAATCATGTGGAAAATATGGAGCTTTTTGACTGTGAAATTAGTGGTACTATTACTCATTGCGTTTTATACAGATGTAAGATAAAAAGTTCCAGAATAGAGCTTTCTAAAATTATGGAATTTAATGAAGTTACAGGAAGTAAAGTTACTAAAACTACTATCATGCCTACTAATCTATTGACTGACTGTTACATAGATAATCCTAATGAAACTGTAGAAGGTAGAATACAGGGAGGTGTGATTAGAAAAGGTATTTTAGGAAGAGATGTTGACATATCTAAAGAAACATTGATAGTAGATGTTAGCGGATATGAAGACAAAGATGGCGGAAAAGATGGAAATTCTTTACAAACCGCATACGGAACAAAACAATAATATCCATGACTAAAGCGGAATTAGTAGATATGGTGCAAAGGGAACTTGACGTGTCGTTTGCTCTCCCTTCTCAACTTCAACCCACGGAAATAGAGAGGATAATAGACCAGACTTCAGTTTGGTTTTATGAAAATTACCGAGAAGCTGTAGAAACTCAATACTATATCATGAAAGTTGAAGAGTTTAAAAAACCTGAATGGCATAGAAGCCGAACAGTTACTATGCCGGATTGCGTAGTTTCAGTATTTGAATGTAAAGAGATAACTGGTGCAGGTTTGTTAGGTACTTTAGATAGAGATTTTGCTGACAATAAGTTGATAGCTTCTGAGATCTATTTATCTCCTTTCACTGGAGACAGTTTAGTATTTAGAACTGCACAGTACCAGTTTTTCGATTTGACTAGAGCATTTTTCTTAGAATGGATAAGATATGATTATAATAGAAGAACTAAAAAATGTAAGATACTAGGAAGAGATCCTGCTAGAGATGTATTTTTTAATACTTATGTTAAGATTCCTGAAGATAAATTGTATGAAGATTATTACTTCATGAGATATGTTACAGCTAAAGCCAAAATAGCTTTGGGTAGAATGCTTAGTTTTTTCGATTATAACTTAATGGGAGGAATTAAAATAAACGCATCTGAAATTAAAGCTGAAGGTGAAGCCGAAGTTGAAAAAATAGAAACTGAAATCAAAGATCAAGATTCTGCGGACTATTTTAGCATATTCTATTAACTCGTAATCTCTACAATCTTTCTGGATATATAGAAAAAGATAGAAGATGCTAAAAGAGATTTATATGAGAGATCCTAACGATCCTCTTTACACACCTGGAGTATTAGAGCAATCTAGTGAAATTGAAAATTTACTAGGGCAGATACGTATGGTAATGTTCACCAAACCTGGTGACGTTATTGGTGCGTTTGATTTCGGATATAATTTGGAAGATAATTTGTATTTATTTGATGTTTCTACTGAAGAACTCCAGACTAAATTAGTCGAAGCTATCTATTATTACTGTCCTGATGCATCAAAATATGGTGTAGAAGTAAAAGCTCAGTTCTTTAAAGGTTCTATTAGAGATGCTTGTCTTTTAGATATTTATATTGACGGTACAAAATCATTAGGAATATTAGTAACATGAAAATTTTTGATAAAGCAAGGATACAAGCACAAGACTTGTACCAACAAGTTTTTAAATTCGTTAACGAGAAATTTCAACAATCTGGTAAAGTATTTAGCGTAGCGAGTGCTTATGGCCAGATCATACTAGTGCTATCTAAACTTACTGAAATGGTGCTATTCTTCATCGAAGATAGCGTTACCGAAATGAATATCCAGACTGCTTCGAGGGTAGATAGTGTACATGGTTTAGCTAGATTAGCAGGTCATAATGCTACTAGAGCTATTGCTTCTACTGGAGAAATTTCTTTCACTGTTACTACTATACCAGATATCCAAGGTAACCAGATTATAATTCCCAATTTTACTAGAATACAATGTTTGAATAATAGTAAAATTTACACATTGAATTTAATAGATGATCAGATAAGAGTTCAGGTAAATGATAAAAAACCGGTCTATGCTCAAGTCGTTCAAGGAGAAATCTTTTCTCAAGTTTTTACAGGTGATGGAGAAGTACTCCAGAGTTATACTGCAACTTCTAGAGGTAATGTTTTACTAGATAACTTTTTTGTCAAAGTTTACGTAAACGGGGAATTGTGGAAAAAATACGATTCTATATACGATATTCCCTACGAAGGAAAAGGTTATTTAGTTAAAACTGGTATAACTGGAGGTTTAGATCTATATTTCGGAAATAAGTATTTTGGTAAAACTCCTCCATTAGGTTCAGAAATAAGAATTGAATATATGCAAACTTCCGGTGAAGGAGGGAATGTTAGAGAAGGTGAAGATGTTAATTTTAAATGGATAGATAGCGGATATTCTTTAGACGGCGAAGAAGTTGATCTTAATACTGCATTGACTACTAAAATGTCCAAACTTATAACGTTTGGTTCTAACCCTGAACCTACTGCTCTTACTAGATTAATAGCACCAAAGACTTCTAGATCGTTTGTGCTAGCTAATCCTGACAATTACATAATATTCTTAGAAAAATTCAACTATTTCTCAGTAGTAGATGCGTACACAACATTTGATGATCAATATTTAGATGATGATAATATCATTTATCTGTTTTTAATACCTGACATAAAGAAAAGACTAAAGAATAACGAAAACTATTTTTCAGTTCCCCAGAAATTTTTCACATTAACTGATCAAGAAGAATCGAAAGTTCTAAACACGATTGAAGATTCCGGTTCAAAGGTAGTGACTACTTTAGTCAAAATAGTAGAACCTGAAATAGTAAAATATGTTCTAAATATATCTTTAGTAGTATTTGAAGGTTATTCTCAAGATGTGATAAAAAGTAATATAATTTCTAATTTATCTGATTATTTTTTAAATGTAAGAAGAAGAGATTTGATACCTTCTTCGGACCTTGTGAGAATAATAGAAAATGTAGAAGGGGTAGATTCAGTAAATGTTTCATTTATTTCTGAATTAAATGAAACCTCTAAAAAAGGAAACCCTTCTGCTCCGCTGATAGGCATAGATGACATGGGAGATATTGTCATAGGTAAAAATGAATTACCGTTGATTAGAGGAGGTTGGAAAGACAGAAACGGTATTGCGTACGAGGATGGAATTTTTGATGATAGGCCTGGCTCAGTTAATATTTCTATCAAGAGAGTTACTAAACAGACTACTAATACTTTATTGTTCCAAGAGAATATGAATAAAATCATGAATAAATAATGGAAAGTCTATATAAAAAAACTGAAAGCAGATTAAACAGGTTGGAAGATACAGGTTTTGACTATGAAGGTAGAATTTTTGAAAAATCAATGTCTCCGCTTATGTTTGCTGATCCAACTAGGAAGAGTATTTTAGAAGAGATAGAAAAGATGGTATTTTTCATGATAGAAAAAGTAAAAGTTATAAAAACGTTTTATAATTATACAGTAGACAAAGACTATAAAAAACTAAACTAATGATATCTAGTTTTATAAGATTTTTTGATAAAACAGGCTCTGACTTAAATTTAGCGTCAGTAGATAATTCTATAACTTCCCTGTATAATGGTTCTAAAACTACGTATGAGAGTTTTTCAGGGAAATTATTCTTCCCTAGAATCTCAACAGGTCTTATTGAATCTCAAAATTTATATCTTCTGCAAGAAGTTACAGGTCCTACTTCTAAATATGACTTGAAAAGAGTTCATGGAACTTTCACTATAATTGGCGGAAATCCTACGATAAATGCTATTGATTCAGATTTAACTACACTTTCCCCAGGTGATACTATAAAGATAGTAGATACAGACTATGTTATCACTTCTATAGGTGGTTACACTTCTATGCAGGTTACTCCAACACCTCCACTTTCATTGACGACAACAGATGTCTATTATTATGATTACATAAGTTATAATGAGTTAAGAAGTTCTCCTGGAACATTTAAAGAAAAAATAGTAGCAGAAATTCCTGAAAAGGTAATAGATACTACTACGTCTTTTGTAGTTAAACCTTTCTTTGTTTATGATGTAAATTACTCTGAAGATGTGCCTTTTATAGAAAAAGGTATACTGGCTAATTACGATTTAGTAGATGGATCTTCAGACTCTATAGATCCTTTAACAGGGAGAGTTCATCTTACTTCAATTAATACAGTTCCTCTTCAAATAAATGTTGGTATTCAGTCAGAATATGAGTACATTTACGAAGATGTATTATTACTGAAACAAGAAAAACAATATGAATTTGTATTGTCTCAAGCTCCTTTAGTATCTGGAGATTTTATTTACTATTATGTTTCTGACACTGATAAGCCTTTTTATGATATAACAGAGTTTTATCTCACAGGTTCTGGATCAGAAACTTTAATCAAGGTGCTAGGAGTCGGCGTAAATGGATCTGATACATTTATTAAAGCACAAAAAAGTGACGTGCCTGTTAATAGTACTAATTTCTCTACTTTTAAAGTAAAGTGTGTAAATAAGTTAAATTTAGCTGAAATTTCACTCTATGGAGAAGTTGAAGGTGAAGATGAAAGGCTCAAGACAGTTCTTCAGAATTTTGGTAAAAAGATAGATTATGATAATGAATATATCTTTAGAGACTCTGACATAAAAGAAGAACTCACAGATTATAGATTACTTAATAAGAAGAGAAAAGAGCTGCTCCTTGAAGGAGATAACATCTACCCTTATTTAGGTTCTTATAGAGCACTTATAAATATCATAAATTACTTTGGATATTACGATGTCCGAATTAAAGAATATTTTTTAAACGTAGATCAGAATTCTACTAACTTCGGTAACTACATGCATGTGCTAGTTCCCAAAGATGCTATACAAAGAGAGGAAGTAAAAGAAGCTTGGAAAATTGTCCCTTCTAAAGTTTACAAAAAAACTTCTTTGTTTGGGCTTTTTTACGACTTAAACAGAACGACAGATAACGAAGATATTTACGGAATACCTGAAGTAGTTGATGCTTTTGATTATTCTCCTGAAGAAGTACTAATTAAACTATTTGGATTAAAAGAACTTCTCAAGAAAGAATATCTTCCACTAAACGCAAGAATATTTGACATTACAGGTGAAGGTATTTACTTTGAAAGAATAAGATTAGATGCATGGGCAGATAATCTTCATCATTTAGTAATCGATATAGGTAAACATCCTGAATTTCAAATTTTACCAAAAGAACCTTATATTTCTGACATTCGCAGAATGGATAAGTTCTATATAGATAAATTTACAGAACAAGGTTTAAAAGGATTTGTAGGTGCCAGTGCATCCGACCCGTTAATAAATGCTTTGAATTACACTAATCCAATATCTTCATTATACGGAACATATCTAGATTCTTATGCTAATTTTATAGACAAGATTTATGATGAGAATGGAAATCTTTTACCACCAGTAGACCCTAGCTGGCAGTACATGCCTCCTTCAATCACAGACCCTGATTTCAATCTTTTAATATCTAGAATGCAACCTCTTCCTGATGAAAAAAATATAACATCAGGAGCTCCTATTTTACTAGAATCTTTCTTTAATATATCATGGGAAGAATCATTATTTAACTGGAAACAGTTAAGCATACTCACTGGAAGTGGAAATCATATCAATACTAACATTTGGACATGGGAGAATATAGGTAGAGGTGAATATATTGATATGAGATGGACTGTCCAGAAACGTGGATCTAAAGGTTTTTCTTATGATTCTGGAAGAAGACCTATAGAGTCTTTTATTGAAAGCACTAGAGGCGCTACAGCTTTTTCTTTAGAAGGTAGAATTTCATTAAATGTTGTCAATGGTTCAATTGTCAATATTGATATCTTACAAGGGTATGGTTACACAGCTTCTCCTACAGTATTTGTCCCAGGTCCTGGAACTTATACTACAGGAAACGCTTATTCATCCGGAAACATTATTACTGTAACTAGTACAGTTGGATTAGGTCCAGGTATGATATTGGACGTAACAGGTGGAATTGGTGGATTTGCTCCAGGTACTACTGTTACTAGTGTTAATGGACTTACAAGTTTTACAGTCAGCACTGCGCCTATCGCCCCCCTACTTGATGCAAATATTCAAGGCATTGGAGTTACAGCTAGCGTAACGTTAACAGTTAGCGACGGATATATTTCAGGTGCAACTTGGTCTGGTGGCGCAGGATATTCATATACTCCTTATGCAACAGTTTCACCTCCTCCAGTGACTTATGAAAATGAAAATAAAATCTTACATGCTGTAGCTTTACCTTATGAAGGAGAATACGACATAGCTTTGTATAACTATGACATTACAAATAATTACACAGTAGAGTTTCAAAAATGCTATGTGAAAAATAAGAAAGCTGATTTCTTAGGAGTATCACGTATGGAAACTCCAGAAAGGATATGGGAAGAGTTTGAAACTATTCCTTGGGAGAAAGTTACTGGACCTTGGTATTACCCTACTCATGTGGTTTCTAGATGGGAAGATGCTAGATTATCATGGGATAGTTTAGATTTTACTTCTTTTAAAGATCAGTCTCTCTATGAATATCCTATGACAAACAATTTAGTTTCTATAGATAGAACAAATAATATTATCTGCATAGATGGTAATTTATCTGGAAAACTTTCTTCTGCATTTACATTAAATGTGGGTGACTCTTTATTCTTTATGAGAGAAAAATCAGATCCAATTGTAACAAATCTTAAAATACTTCCTGATCAAATAAATTCCAGACTAAAAGGGATCCAAGCTGGATCTACTGTTAATGCTACGCTAATTGGAAATATTGGAGAAACAGTTATTTCTACGTCAATGTGTGACTTGACAACGACATTATTTAGCGGAGACAGTATATGGGTAAATGATAATTGGTATACAGTGAGTAGCGTGACTTCAACGGAGGTGAAAATCTTAGAGACTTTACTATCATCATTTACTTCGGCACCAGCTCTTTATTACAGATCAGATAAAATAATAAGCACATCTTATACAGGATCTTTTACTGAATTAAAAACTTATAGTAGAATAATCATTTCTGACAATTGCGATTATTCATCAATAAATCCTAATATTAATTTTTATCGATACGTAGATAGCTTGTCAAGTTCTGGATCAACTATTTCTTTTACAGAAAATGAAGAAATTATAAGAAATATAGTATTAGCTAACTCTAGTATAAGTGGCAATAAGACATTATACGCATCATGGGGAGTATTTTCAGGAACCTATGCTATTGAAATCTCAAATATTTCTTATAAGAATGGTAAAACTTATTTTAGAGTTACAGATCCTAACAAAGAATTATATTACATAGACGGTAACTTCTCCTTAAATCTTTCTGATTACGATGTAGATTATGCAGAAACTAGAATAGGACCAGGATCTTTAACTTATGAACATTCTAATGAGCTAACATGGAACGAAAATCCTACTATTACATGGGGAGGATTAAGTTACCGAGGAGGTTCTCTTTGTGGATTCATTATACCGTTTGTACATCATGGTGGAGGAATAACTATAGACGAAGAACCTACATTCTTTTTCTCTGGAAATTCAAATATTGAAAGCACTAACAACGGACTCCACCTTGCAGCACAAGAATTGAACAATTCACAAAATCCAGGTATTATAAAATATACGTATGAAGTTCTTCCTGATGTTGAAAGATTTCTTAGAGATATTGCAGGAAATTAACTTAAAACTTCAGGAGCTACACCAGCAGGTAACAATGTAGTAGTATTAAATGGTACTCCTAGAAATTTTGGAATACCTGCAAAAATTTCCGTTTCTATAACAAGTGGTAGTATAAGCGCAGTATCAATACTTAATCCTGGAGCAGGATATGTAAACACTCCAACAGTCACTATAGAAACACCATGTGGCGGTGTTGGAGCAACAATAACTCTATCTATAATAGACGGAAAAGTCACTAGTTACACATATACAGGCGGATCCGGATATACTAGTACACCCGTTGTAACAGTTAGTGTACCAGAAGGCTAT
>Ga0315907_10004710_pt1 | contig 15175 bp, 17 predicted proteins | sample LakEriMetagenome_3_FD_203525 | JGI IMG/M metagenome (GOLD analysis project Ga0315907, IMG submission 203525) | Freshwater fungal communities from buoy surface, Lake Erie, Ohio, United States - Buoy 12 MA123 | ecosystem: Environmental > Aquatic > Freshwater > Lake > Lake biofilm | place: USA... | reverse complement strand
CCATTTAATTCTAGCGGTGTAATGACCGTAACTTATGATGGAGCAAACACAACTAACAATACGTATACTGTCACACCTATTACTACTGTTGGTGGTAGTAACAGTATTGTTAAAACAAACAACAATGACTTGAATATTAACAGTGGTGCTATTAACGCAACATCGTTAAAAATTAGTACAACTAAGATCATAGATCAAAACGTAGCAACAAATACTGTTCAGTTCTATACACCAGGACAATTTAATTTTGCATCTAGTGTTGGAACAAGTGGTGCAAACACTACAACTACATTTAACGGAACTGTTGATTTTTCTAACGGAACTTTAAAATCAACATCATTAACTACTGGTTCAAGCAGTAATACAGGTAGTATTACAGGTAATTGGAGTGTTACAAGTTCTAGTATAATTGATTGTACTAATGGTACTTTAAGATCAACTACACTTTCTGCTGGTTTAGATACTACTAGTGGTACAATTCAAGGTTACTGGTCATTAAGCGGTTCAAGTCGTTTACAAGCAACTTACGCTGACTTAGCAGAGTACTACGAAGGCGATCAAAATTATACTCCTGGACAAGTTCTTGTGTTTGGTGGAGACAAGGAAGTTACTACAACCAACAGCCAAAACGATACACGTTTGGCAGGTGTTGTTACAACTAATCCTGCTTACATTATGAACAGCGAGCAGAAAGGTATTAAAGTTTGTATTGCACTAGCAGGTCGGGTACCGTGTTGGGTAGTAGGACGAGTTAAGAAAGGAGACATGCTGACTACATCAGCAACACCTGGTTGTGCTGTCAAAGCAAATACACCAACATTAGGTGCTATAGTTGGTAAAGCTCTTGAAGATAAAGATTATGGCGAAGCAGGAGTAATCCAAATTGCTGTAGGGAGAGCATAATGGCTAAACAAACTATATTCCTCGGCAACACGCCAAATGATCGTACAGGTGATCCGTTACGTACAGCTTTTGAAAAAGTTAACGACAACTTTGACGAGCTGTACGCAAGAACTAACGATGACATACAAATACCAGCTTTAACAGGTAACAATGGTAAAGTTCTAACTGTCAGCGCCGGAGCATTAAGTTGGGTTGAAAGTGGCAGTGGCGATACATTAACACATTCTGCAAGTGGTAATACAGCTTCTATAGGTAATAACGCCTTCCAATTGAGTATTGATAACAACGACGGCAGCGACATACTTTACAGTCTAAATGCTCAAGGTATGATGACACTGACTCCAGGCGAAGAAAGTTATACTGATGCTGGTATTGAAGTTGTAGGTAGTTCATATAGAATATCGGCGATTACCAGTGTAAGTCTACAAACTGCCAATTCTGACCCCAATCCTTCTACAGCCAACAACGCAACATTTTCTATAGGTAAGAATGGTGGCACGGTTACGTTAACACGTTCGGGCGGATCAGGCTGGAACAGACAATGGACATTTGGCACAGACGGCAATTTAACTTTGCCATCAGGAGGAGGTAGTTCTTCTTTTACAGCAACAACGTCTACTGGAGTAGGCGGAAATTCTAAAGAATTTGCATCTGGAGGTGCTGTTGATTCTGTAACTACATCATGGACTGCCACTGGTGGTGGCATAGTTGGGACTGCTGCTATTACTAATGTAACTGTTGGTTTAAGTTTTACATTTGTTACATTTGATCAATCATTCACAGCTACTGGTCCTATAACATTTTCTAGTGGAGAAAATAACACAAGTGGTGCTATTCATCAAAGAACTACACGAACTGTTACCCAAGGTATTACAACTGTAGAAGCCGATACTTCAGGAATTGTATTTTCTGCTAACGCATGGCAAACAGGATTTAAATTAGTAATTATGGTTGAAACTCGTCTCGATGATAATGTTGATAATGTAGATCATACACAAGTATGCGAAGCAATAATCGCTGCAAATTATAATTCTAATACAGAACCTTCGATGAGTGTGTATGGATTAACTTATACTAGTCCTAATCCGCTAGCAACATTTACAGTTCAAAGAACAGGTTATACTAGTGGTGGCTCAGGTACTATAGAAGTAATCGCTACTAACGTACAAACACAGTATGACCTACAAGTTAGCGTTCATGCTGTACAGTTTGGTTCGTCATACGATTAACGGTAAATATTAAAAGAGACTAAGATTATGCCAATACAAACAATTAATTTAGGTAACTACGCGAACGACGGAACAGGTGATGATTTACGCACCGCGTTCTTAAAAGTAAATGCTAACTTTGAACTAGTAGGCGGAACATTAGGAATTATTACAGGACAAAACGTTGGCTCTGGTACTGGTATTTTTAAACGTAGAGACAATGATAATTTAGAATTAGAATTTAAATCTTTAACTAGTACAGACGGTTCTATTGAAATTACTAACACTGCTGACACTGTAAACTTAAAAGGGTTATCTTTATTAGAAAATGATCCTAGTCCTAGTTTATCAGCAGACTTACAACTTAATGGTAATAATATTACTATTGGGACTGTAGGTGGTGGAGATGTACAAACCACAGTATTTGGAATTGATGTTAGGACCACTAATGCTCTAATTGAACTTTTGATAAATTCAAATTCAGTATCAATTGATTTTGGTTCATTTATCGACGGAACTACTGGAACTATCGATGCACCTAGCATAGAATTAAACATGAATGGTGTTCAACCTGATTACGGCGGATTCTCAGTTACCGATCCTTCAGGAACAAATTTAGATTTTGGATCTATTGCATAATATGGCATTAAATGTTTGGACCAAGCCAACAGGCTGGAACTTTGGGCAAGAGGTAGGAACTGGTGTATCTGTTTCATCAGGTAGTTTTATTGTTGGGTATCAATATGTGATACAAACTGTAGGGACAACTGATTTTAGAAAAATTGGTGCACCTTATAATTCTGTAGGCACAATATTTACAGCAACTAATACAGGATTAGAAGCTGGTCCAGAAGCTATCGACAATGTAACAAATCTCACTTACGTAACTCCAGGATCAGGAATAGCATCTAGAGTAGCATTTAGTGAACGACAAATGTTGGAACTGTTGTTACCTGTTCAAAACGAAACTGGTGTTGATTTTAATGTTATATCCGGAGAATTGCCAGCAGGATTTAGATTAAGTTACAACACTACGATAAACAAATGGGTTATTTCGGGTTCTGCTTTTGAAGTTCCAAGACTTACAGATTTTCATTTTTGTATACGAGCTAGCAAAAATGGACTTATTGCTGACAGAACTTTTACAATCACAATCGAAGGCGAAGACAAACCAGAATTTATTACAGATGCTGGATTAATTGATATAGGTGATAATCAAGAATTTTTTGTTATGGATAGCAGTTATGTAGATTATCAACTTCAAGTTGTTGATAAAGATACAACTACTGGACAAAAATTAAGTTATTTTATTGCTAAAGACGATGGTGCTTTACCTCCTGGACTGATATTAACTAATGACGGCCGCATTGTAGGTTTTGTTCAACCAGTATTAGCTATCAAACCTGAAGATGGAGATGGCACTTACGCAAACAGTGGGTATGATGCGGTTGCATACGATTTTGCTTTTGTTCCAACAAATGGCTACGATAGTTATGTTTATGACAGTGTATTTTTTGATTTTGCTCTACAACAAAACAGACCTAAAAAACTTAATCGAACTTACGAATTTGTTGTAACTGTTACGGACGGAGACAGTTATTCTAAAAGAGCATTTAAAATATTTGTAGTAGGCGATGATTTTTTCCGTGCTGACAACACAGTTTGGTTAGATGGAAATCCTTTATTTACAGCTGACGTAACATATCTTAGACCGCCAACTTGGATCACTTCAAGTTATTTAGGTTTATATAGAGCTAATAACTACATTACTTTAATTTTAGATACATATGAAACTGACAATGTAATTTATAGTTTAGAACAAGTAAACGCAGACTGTCGAGCAAAAACAAGAAAAAGAATTGCAACTGATAACGTAATTGGTGGGTATTATGTTACTACTACATTAACAACTGCAATTCCTTTAATAGGTCAACGATTTACATTTTCAGGACTAATTGCAAACGCAACAACTATTCACACAATTACTAACGTTGTTTCATTAGGAAATAATGAATATCGACTGACTATTTTCGAACCATTACAAGTTACTATTCCTGACAATGTTGATTTCTTAATTGGCACATTAAGTATCTTGCCTCCAGGTATGGAATTTGATGAAAATAATGCTGAAGTGTTTGGATCAGTTCCTTATCAACCTGCTATTACAAAAACTTATAAATTTACCGTTACTGCTACAAAAATAGGTGATAATGGAGAATTTGCAAAGACACCAAAAATATTTACAATAGATTTACTTGGTGAAGTCGACAGTGTTTTATCATGGGAAAGCCCAAGTGATCTAGGTTCAATCAATGCTAATTTTGTTTCAACACTTTCTGTAAAAGCAAATTCAAATATTGAAAACAACACTATACTTTATACAGTTACTAGCGGACAACTGCCGCCGGGTTTAAGTATTGACCTAGATGGTCAAATTATTGGAAAAGTAAATCAATACGCTACTTTAGACGAAGATGGCAACATTATAATTCCAGGACTTACTAGTTTTGATTTTACTACAGGTGCAACTACGTTTGACGGCGATACTACAGGTGTTGATAAAACTTACACCTTTACAGTAAAAGCACAAGACCAATACGGTTATAGTGCTATAACTAAAACTTTTACTATTTCTGTTGCTACACCTAATCAGTTAATTTACAGTAACATAAGAGTAAAACCTTTCTTAAAAACAGAACAAAGAACACTGTGGAGAGAATTTATTAATAACTCAACTGTGTTTACACCATTAAACATATACAGACCTAATGATCCAAATTTTGGAATACAAACAGAATTAGCAATGTTGGTATTTGCCGGTATAGAAACTAAAGAAGCAGAAACTTATGTTAGTGCTATGGGTTTAAATCACAAGAGAAAAAGATTTCATTTTGGAGAAATTAAAAAAGCAACAGCTTTTATTCCAGAAACAAAAACTGCAATATATGAAGTCATATATTTAGAAATGTTAGATCCTCTTGAACCTAACGGAAAAAAACTAGCTCATAAAATTGAAAATCTTAGCAAACAACCTAAGCCAGTAACAGTTGATGCTAGTAATTCTATCTGGAGTCGAAATTTAAGCGATTTAACTGCCGACGAACCTTACAGAGAACGTCCCGATCAAATCATCACAGCAGACAGTCAAGGGTATGAAGTCTCTAATCCAAATGCCTCTGCTTATTTTCCAAACAGTATTTCAATATGGAGAGATCGTTTGAAAACATGGACTGATGGAACTAATGGATTTGCTGTCGAGCGTAACTACTTGCCGTTGTGGATGAGAAGTATTCAACCTGGATCTAAGAGAGAACTTGATTTTCAACTGGCTGTGCCACTATGTTATTGTAAAGTTGGCGGAGCCGATGACATTATGTTAAACATTAAAAATTACATTAAAACAACCAATTTTGCCTTTAATCAGCTAGATTACACAGCAGATCGCTATATAATTGATTCCGTTGAGGGATTAACCGCAGATAAATACCTAGTATTCAGAAATGATAGGATAACAATATGAGCAGCCAAATAAACGACACAAACATCGATAGTACGTACCCAGAAGCTGGAAAAGATAACGACAGTCAAGGCTTTCGTGATAATTTTTCTGCAATTAAAACGAATTTTACTTATGCTAAAGACGAAATTGAAGATCTTCAAAGTAAAGTTTTACTCAAAGCAGCATTAACAGGCGGCACACTATCTAATGATTTAGGTGGTAATAATATATCTAATGGAAATTTTACTAATTTCCACGGCACTTCATATGCTCAGAATGTTTCTGGAACTGCTAATATTGACATTGAAAAAGGCGATCTTCAATCATTTACACTAACAACTGATTCAGTTTTTACATTTACTAACTGGCCAGAATCAGGAAATCACGGAAAAGTTAGAGTACATTTTAGAAGTAACGGTTCGTCTATATCAGTAGGAAATGATGTTACAATTGGTAATCGTTATACTATTAATGAAGTTAATAATACAAATTTTGTTTCTATGGGTGCAGATCCTACTGCCGTGTTTGTTGGGTCAATTACTGGAAACACCTTAACAGTTATATCTATAACTTCTGGAAACGTAGGAATAGATACTTATATAACAGGTGGTACTACTGCTGCTGGTACAAAAATTATTGCAACTAACGCAGAGAATCCAACATTGACTGGTACTGGCGGAGCTGGTACATATACTGTAGATATTGGTGGACAAACTGTAACATCAGCAACTATGAACGGTATGACAGCTGGAGTCGTTTTTACTGCCTCAACAAAAGGAAGTGGATCTGGAACTGTTAAGCCTTGGAAATCTGTTACTTTGCTAACAGAAGGTCTAGGTACAATCACTAAAGATTCTGATTTTGCTTTACCGTTACTATTAAATCCAAACGGTGCAGATCAAGTTATTGATGCATGGACATTTACTGGCTCAACTTCTAAGAAAGTTTTTGTAAATTATGTTAGTAATTTAGATACAGCACAAACTAACTACACAAATTTAAATGTAGGAACATTAAGTGTCGACGAAGTAACTAATTCAACATCAACTTCATCTGGTGCTTTAAAGGTTGCAGGCGGTGCAGGAATAGCTAAAAACTTAAATGTTGGCGGTAATACAGTTATCACTGGTAACCTTACAGTTTCTGGAAATACTACTTTAACAACTAGTAGTGTTACAATTAACGATATTAATTCTATTACTAATGTTGATATTAATAATGCTAGAACAGGCGACTCTTTAAAGTATAATGCAAACACATCAACATGGACTAACAACGTTGACTTAGTTACATATGAAGTAACTGTAGATGACAACGGTGGCGGAGTTCAACCTGTATTTTTTATTGATAATATAGCATTATCTACTAACACCGGTTTTCAAGCAAGTAATTTAAAAACTTTTAAATCTGGTAAAAAATATCGTTTTAATCAAGTAGACAGCTCAAACTTTGGTTATGACTTACGTTTTTCAACCAAGCCAGATACTGTAGTCAATCCTGATAATGAACCAGGCGACAGAACAATTTTAGATTATTCTGCAAATGTAACAGTAGTTGGCACAGCCGGAACTGCTGGTGCTTACACAGAAATTTTTGTTACTGAGGATACTCCAAGTCCATTATATTTGTATGGTAAACAAGCTGACCGTCCGTTAGTTGCAGACTTTACTCTAAGTAATTTGGTAATTTTGGGAACTGCTGGTCAGATTCAAGTAGGCAGTTGTACCTTAACAACTAATCAACCAATATTAATTAGCGGTACTTTTACTGCTGTTTCAGGCAGTCCTAGTTTACCTGGTTACAATTCATCAGGAACAACTTATTACATAAAAACAGGTGGTACTGGTACAACGTTCCAACTGTTAATTACACCAAACGGTGATCCTGTTCAGTCTACAGCAGGAACACCAGACGGAACATTGTTAACTGTTTCTGCTATGCATAGTGTTGCAAGTTATACAGAAACTTCTAAGGTTGGTGGGGAATATCCAATTACTGTTGGCGGCGGGCCCGTAAAAATTGTTACCGATTATACTGTTCCTGGAAGTCAAAGTATTTTAGCAGATACAACTGATGGCCCTATAACAATTACGCTACCGTTAGCACCAAGCGTTGGAACTACCATTAATATTTTTGATTCTGGTAATGCTGGTACTAACAATATTACAATTGATCCAGGTGATGCTGCTATACAAATTAACGGTGTAGCAGGCAACGTATCTATAAGTGGTGACTACGGCTCATTAACTCTAGTTTGCGATGGTATCAACTGGACCTTAGCAAGACTTTCTTTCAATGGTAGCGAAGACGTTGCTTCGTCTAGTTCTATTAGTTTAAACACTTCTGTAAGTTACTTTGTTACAACTGGAGTAGAAAGCTCAACACTAGGAGACGGTGTTGAAGGACAAGTTAAAACATTAATAATGAAGAGTGCTTCTGGTGCTATGACAGTTTCAGTTACTAACGCTGGCTGGAAAACAAGCGGTAACGGATCTATTGTATTCAACTCCACAGGAGATTCGTGCATTTTACAATACATTCAAGGTAAATGGTATGTAATTGGCAACCAAAGTTGTGTTGTCGAAGGTGTTCAACCTGGTGAAATTGTTAGTGCTCCAGGCACTTCGTCTTCAACAGGCCTAGCTGGCCAAATTGCATACGACGGCACTTGGCTTTATATTTGCACAGCAAACAACACTTGGAAACGTGTTGAAATAACTACATGGTAATATGCACCCATTAATCGGCGATTTATCCAATTTGAAAGATGGCGAAGTAGATTCGAAGATAAACGAATTAACTCGAAAATACTTTGCTACCAATAGCTTTGAACTAAGAGAGCAAATTGCCATGGCTTTGAACACTTACAAAGAAGAATCGGCAAAACGCCAACAGCGAGCTTATGAAAAAATGATGAATACTCGCAATAAAGATCTTGACAAACTGATCAAAGTCAACTAATATAGTTGAATGCGACTAGATCAATTCAGTAATCCAATCTTTAACGAACAAGACATTTTTGAAGCCTTATACAAAGGCCAAACTTTATCGCCTGAAATGTTTGTAGAATCAAATGACGAAATCAAAAGTTTAGAAGCAATAGCAGAATTAAAATTTTGGAAACCGTTGGATGACTACGATTTGTCACTTGAAGAATACGATTCTTCACTTCAAACAGATTGGAACATGCCCGATGAATATAAACAAATGGATATTGAAGGATTCCTAGTCAATGAATGCCCAAAGCAAAATTATCAAAGACTTATAGACGAATTGAATGCGTACAAAGCAAGAAACATGCTAGATTTGTTGCGATGGCTAAAATATTTTGTAGATACTTGCTCAAAAGAAGGAGTAGTTTGGGGAGTTGGGCGTGGATCAAGCGTGGCTAGTTATGTACTTTACTTAATTGGTGTTCATAGTATAGATCCTATCAAATATAATTTAGACTGGCAGGAATTTCTGAGATAAGTAAAAGCATAATCCTAGGAGATTAATATGGCAATGAAAGAACAACAAAGACAAGTATACCGCTCAATGCAGGGCAAAGAAGTTGACATGAACAAGTTAGTCATGCAAAACGAAATGACTGTAGCAGTAGGTAACGTAAAAGTAAATGCACGAGGGGATGAACTAGGCCCTGGCGGCAAAATTATCCGTAAACGCGAAGATATTATGCGCGAAGCACCTAATTCTTCAGTTAAGAAAAATGTTAAAGATATGGATCCGGAAGGCAACGAATGAGTAAAGTAAAATTAAGTCAGATTAAACCTGTACGAGCTCATATACTTGTTAGTGATATGAATTTCGGCGAGCAAAAAACAGCAGGCGGAATCATTCTTAAAAGTGACGATGGCAAAAGCGAAGGTGTAAAACCACGCTGGTGTAAAGTTCGTGCAGTTGGTAAAGAACAAACCAATATCAAAGTTGGCGACTGGGTACTTGTAGAGCACGGTCGTTGGACTCGCGGTTTAGAATTATTGGAAGATGACGGCACAGTTGTTACTGTTCGTCGAGTGGATGAAAATGGTATAATGATGATGTCAGATGAACGTCCAGCTGGTGCTGAATTTGGTTCATACACTACTGCATCACATGGATCTGAAATTCGCCCAGAAGACTTTATGCGATAATAATCTACCTTTTGAACAACAGGGCTATTGACTAGCCCTGTTCTCACCTTTATAATAAGTAAAAGGAGAAATCTATGAGTACATTTAACGAAGCAGTTGAAGAAATTAAAAAAACAAAAGAAATTTTGGATGGGCAACCAGCACCTATTGAAAAGCATCCAGATCCAAAAAAACACAAATATATTAGTTTTGTCAAAAGCGGATTTAGAATTTTAGCTGGTGTATCTCTTTGCTTTGGTGAATTTGCTGTCGCAGGTACATTATTCATTGTAGCAGAAGTTTTAGGTATTGCAGAGGAATTAGTATGAAAGAATTATGGGTAGAAAAATATCGCCCAAGTAAAATCGACGGATACGTGTTTAGAGATTCACATCAAAAAGAACAAGTAGAGCGTTGGGTCAAGGAAGGCAGTATTCCGCACCTGTTGTTTAGTGGTAATGCAGGAATTGGTAAAACAACTCTAGCAAAAATACTGTTTAATGAACTGGATCTTAATCCGTTAGACATTTTAGAAATTAATGCAAGCCGCACTAACTCGGTTGAAGATGTTCGTGATAAGATTGTAAACTTTGTCCAGATGATTCCGTTTGGTGATTTTAAAGTAGTGCTATTAGATGAAGCAGATTATTTGTCACCTAACGCTCAAGCGGCACTTCGCGGTGTTATGGAAGAATACCATACTACCGCACGATTTATTCTTACTTGCAATTATCCTAACAGAATCATTCCTGCTTTACATAGTCGATGCCAAGGATTTCACATTGAGCGTGTCGATGTTACTGAGTTTACTGCTCGTGTTGCTACTATTCTTGTTGAAGAAAATATTGAGTTTGACCTTGACACGTTAGACACTTTTGTCAAAGCAACATACCCAGATTTGCGTAAATGTATTAATACAGTACAAATGAACAGCCTAGACAAAGTATTACACAGTCCAGAAAAAGGCGATACAGGAGAACAAGATTACAAACTTGAAATGGTACAGTTATTCAAAGCGGGCAAAATTAGTGAAGCCCGTAAACTCGTCTGCTCACAGGCTCGCCCAGAGGAGATGGAAGAAATTTATAGATGGTTGTATGATAACATTGCCATATTTGGAGATGAAGAGAAACAGAACAAAGCTATACTCATTATCAAGCAAGGTCTTGTTGATCACACATTGGTTATTGATGTTGAAATCAACCTTGCGGCAACATTAATTAGGTTGTCAATGCTGTGAAAACAAAATTAAAACTTGCTTACATGAAGACTGCGGAAATATTTGCAGATCTAAGTCATGCTAGGCGGTTACATGTTGGTGCTATTGTAGTCAAAGATGATAGAGTTATTAGTATTGGCTACAATGGTATGCCGGCAGGCTGGGATAACAACTGCGAGGATGTTATTCAACATTCAGATGATACTACATCATTAAAAACTAAACCAGAGGTTCTTCATGCTGAAACAAATGCAATTGCCAAACTGGCTAAGTCTAACGAATCTGGTTTGGGTGCTACTATGTTTATTACCCATGCTCCATGTTTGGACTGTGCCAAACTTATCTACCAAAGTGGTATTGGCCACGTTCTATATAGGAACGCTTATAGGGATACTAGTGGTATCACGTTTCTTGAAAAATCAGGGATAATTGTAGAACAAATAGAAAAGGACGCATAAAGCGTCCTTTTTTTTAATCACCGTAAATCTTTAATACCTCCTTGACGGCTTCGTGTCTTTCAATGTCTCGTTGGTCAAATTGCACAATGTCAATATGACGGTATGCGGTTCGCTCTCCGAGTAGGTTACAAAAATTTATCAAGCCATTGTCATTTAATCTATCGGCTTGTGCTAGGTCTCCTGTTACTACCATTTTACTATTCTCACCCAGGCGTGTTAATAACATCTTCATCTGGTTGACTGTAGCATTTTGCATTTCGTCTGCAACAATGTATGCGTTTTTAAACGTGCGGCCTCGCATATAGGCCAATGGGGATATTTCAATAACGCCCTCCTCTAACATCCTAGCGATATCCTTTTGCTGATAATATTCCGCAAATACGTCAAAAATAGGACGGGTCCATGGAGCCATCTTTTCGTTTAGCGTACCTGGTAAAAATCCTAAATCTTCATCTACGGAAACGGCGGGTCTAGTAACGACTATCTTGTCCACAACACCCTCTTGAAACAACTTAATTCCGTGTTGAACAGCCAGCATGGTTTTGCCCGTACCAGCTGGTCCGATAGCAAATACTATACTTTTTTGTTCGTCTTGGAGTTTTTGTATGTAAGTTTTCTGATTCTCGTTACGAGGATACAGGCTTACACGCTGCTTCTTTTGGGGAAGATATGGTTGAAAATCAATTACTTTAACTTCTGATGTAAAGCGTTTCTTCACTCTTTTACTCATCTAGGTTATCTCCTACTCTTTTAAAAGCAGGACTTGTAGCGACCGCCCAGTAACTACAGAGGTCCTACACAATTATTTACTGATTTCCTAGAAAAGTAAACTGTTATGTTATCGTTTTGAACCAGCTAAATAAGTATAGAACATTCTAGGACATGCCATGTACGACATTTTAGAAGTCATAAGAAATATAGACGATTTATACGAAAATAACACTAGCCTAGCTGTGCTCAAAGACTTTGAGCGAGTCCTGGACGAGATGGACTTATATGCTTACGAGAACTGGGAAAACGGTGAATTAGCATATGGGCCACAGGTTGATCGCCATTGGATAACAGCTGGCTTTATGTGGCCAAAAGAAAAGATGCCAAATCCGGTAGGAGCAAAAAGACTTCAAGATTTAGGTTGCAAAATTAAGTACGAGCGTAGTCATTTAGTAGAACCTCGTAAAATTAAAACACCAGAAGATTTTCGCCCAGGTACAAAGAAGGGCAAATTAGATCGCAAACCTATATGGATTGTTGAAATTCAAATGCCAAAGAAAATTGCATTTGATATGTATCGAGGCTACATGGACAAGATGAAAGCCGAACAGCAGCCAAGCGAGGAAAAACCTAAAGTTCCAATGCCAGCTATGCCTCCAGCAGGTGCTATGCCTCCAGCTATGCCTCCAGCAGGTGCGGCTCCGGCTGTGCCTCCAGCTGGAGGAGCTCCAGCAGCTTAAGGATAATTATGATTAACGAAAGTTTAAGATCAGCAGACCTAAGAGGTTTTGTTAAAAAAATTATTGAAATTGATGCTTTTAAAAGTAAAATAGGCGATGATGAAGATATCGTCACTATGTCTTTTACAGTTGATCACGAAGATCCTGCTAAAGATTTAGAAAATTTTATTGAAATGGGTTTTGACTTTGTACTGGATGCTGACGTAAGTCCTGGAGAATTGGACGACGGTACATATAAAGTATATGTCGAAATTGAAAGAAGTCGACACATTCCAGAACAAATTGTAGAAATACTCGATGGTGTTAAAAAAATTACAGGTATTTCTAACTTTAAATTTAGATATTTTAAAAATTTTAAAAGTCAAGATGCTACGGAAGAAAATCTTGCAGCGGCTATTCCAGCAGATAAAAATGCCTATGATGCAGCAACAGAACGCAGTAAATTAGATAATTTTCAAGAATTTTTTGTAAACAGTTATTCTGATGAAATAAAATTACTTGACGAAACTATTAGTTTTAAACGCACTCCTGGAGATTTAATTACATTTGATATTGTAACTAGTGGTACAAGGCAAGAAGTATACGAAGAAGTAAAAGGCCCTATCATGTTAGAAAGTAATAGCATGGCAGAAGTTATGTTTTTGTCTAAATACATTGGTAACTACAACATTACCAAAGTAGACAACACATTTATATTTGAAAACCGCGGATGGGCGGTTGCACTAGAAAGGAAATAATAATGAGCTTTAAATTTGATTTTACACAGAAAAAATTCAATGAGATTATTGGAAAGAATCCTTATGCAGATCATTGGTACGAAGCGTTGTGCCAAATACTTCCAGATTACGATATTGATACTGTGCCAAGAGTTGCTGCTTTTCTAGCACAAACAGCTCACGAATCAGGCGGTTATAGAGCAATTAAAGAAAATTTAAACTATAAAGCAGAAAGTTTAATGAAAGTATGGCCACGTTATTTTCCAGATATGGCTACAGCACAACGTTATGCTCACAAACAAGAAGCTATTGCTAATCGTGCTTACGCAAATCGAATGGGCAATGGAGATGAGTCAAGTGGAGATGGTTGGAAATTCTGTGGACGTGGTCTTATTCAGTTAACTGGTAAATCAAACTATCAACGCTATGCTGAAAGTTTAGAAATTAGCCTAGACGAAGCTAGCGAACACTTAACAACATTTGAAGGTTGTGTACAAAGTGCCGCTTGGTTCTGGGAAGCAAATAACCTAAATCAATATGCTGATAGTGGTGACATCCTAACGATGACTAAACGTATTAATGGTGGTACACTAGGTTTAGAAGATCGAATTAAACATTATAAACATGCGTTGCACGTTCTAGAGGATTAATAAATGGGACAAATATCATGGATGATAAGTTTAATCCCAGATAACTTTTTTATCTGGGTGTATTACATTCTATTTGGGTTAGGAGTTGGGTTCTATGTGTTAAGCAAACTAGTAACATGGATTCCAATGATTAATCAATACAAATTACCGGCAGAAATTGTTGGTGTATTGTTATTTGGAGCAGGTGCATATTTATTGGGTGGATACGGAACTGAGATGGGTTGGAGAGCTCGTGTAGCTGAAATGGAAGCTAAAGTTAAAGAAGCAGAAGAACGTAGTCAACAAGTTACAGTAAAAATCCAAGAAAAAATTGTTTATAAAACAAAAATTGTTAAACAACAAGAAGTTGTTTACATTGATAGAATAAAAGAAGTAGCGGCAAAAATTGATGAAGAATGTAAAGTAGCACCAGAGGCATTAGATATATTAAACAATGCATCTGAAAATCCTGTGAAGGAGACTACAAAATGAAATATCTTGTTGTATTATCATTAATTGTGCTAGCAGGATGTTCAACAACTGTTCCTGTAAAAATAAATTTTCCGCCAGTTCCAGAAGAACTTACAAAATCTTGTCCAGATCTTGATAAAGTTGAACCTGGCACAAAAGAATTAAGCAAAACATTAGAAGTTGTAGTAAAAAATTACAGCAAATACCATGAGTGTCGTATCAAAGTTGATGCTTGGAACGAATGGTATAAAGACAATAAGGAAATATTCGAAAGCCTAAATAAGTAAAGGAGCAAATATGAGCGTAGTAGATTCAGTTTTAAAGTTAATCAATAAAGAACCAAAAGATACAGATGCACCTAAAGCACCGGCTGGTTCCCGTAGCGAACGCGAAGCAAAGATCAAAGACAAAGCAGGTATGGTTATTTCTGTATTTGCATTATTCTTAGCAGTTAACAGTTGGTATGGTGGCAAGTTGTCTAGCACAGTATTAAACAATACATTAGGTGC
>Ga0315907_10004709_pt1 | contig 15177 bp, 11 predicted proteins | sample LakEriMetagenome_3_FD_203525 | JGI IMG/M metagenome (GOLD analysis project Ga0315907, IMG submission 203525) | Freshwater fungal communities from buoy surface, Lake Erie, Ohio, United States - Buoy 12 MA123 | ecosystem: Environmental > Aquatic > Freshwater > Lake > Lake biofilm | place: USA... | reverse complement strand
CAAAATCGTAGATCTTTTCGTCTTCAGTATCTTTATAAGATAGCTTAATGATGTTATTCACAGATCTAGCTCTTAGTTTCAAGAACAAATATTCTAAATCAAAGATAGCAAGATCATCAATGTCTATTTGTGTCTGAATACAATTTCCTAGAATCTGTTTAATCGCACGGATGATCTCAGAATCGTTACCGCTTTGCTGGGCGATGAGTAAAATCTTTTCTTCTTTCACTAAGAACGGTCTAAACACAATCTTTTGTTGTGTTGAAGGAATTACAACATCAAACAGCGGTTGATCAATTTTTGGCAAAGTCATTTTAAAAAGTCTCCATTATGCATTTAATATAGTTCCGCTCAGATTTTTTGTAGTGGTTGTTGAAGTTGGCTGATTGCTAGTAGTCGATCGCTGCGGTTTATTATTTACCCCGCTTGGAGAAGACGCATTGACAGAGTTCTGAGGATTCTGATCGGCTCGGCGACTATAGTCTTTCTTTTTAATTTTCTTGTTTTGTTTCTCGGCAGCCGCAGCCGCAGCATCGGCTGTCGCCTGCGCTTCAAGTTCGGTTTCAAGCTTTCCATTTAAAGCTCTCGGCGCAAGAGTTTGCATGTTAGTAAACGCAAATGTTACCGTAAGCTTCTGTGCTTCATTTTCTTGGTTCCATGCCAAGTTCTGAGACTGAATATTCATAGGAAACACATCGTAAAGAATATACTCAGTAACCGCGTTTAGTTCTCTGTCGTATACACGAACTCTAACAGATGGGCATGTAAATTCGTCTTTATAACCGACCTCGTATCCCAAATATTTGTTTAGTCCAGCTCGGTCTGATTCAACATTAAGTTGACTTCCGCCTCTGGTTTCGTAATGTACAATAGTGTTCATCCACTGATAGAAAAAGTCGATTAGTTCAGATCTTTTATCGACTAACCAAGTAATGGATAAATCATTAAACTGCATACCGTATGGCATCTTTTCTATCGGACCATAACCGTATCTTCTGATATTTTCTTCTTCTAAAAGCTGTACTGTTGGCAATACTACTGTTTCACAGCGAAGGATTAATTTATCAGCATTATATCTCACAAATTCTGTAAGAGGAACGTTTGCTTCAGATCCAAGTCTAAATGGAGAAAACGTTACTAGATAGCTATGCGTTGGCAGAATATCGTTTTTATTAATTTCAGCTTTGAAACTATTAATATTAAAACTTCTAGTTTTAGAACCCGTTACAACGATCTCGCCGACCTCTTGAGAAAGAGGATCTGTTCGCAGAGGACCGGTTTGTGTTGTACTTGTTGCTTCTTGAGCTGGCGGATTGTCAGCCATTACTTCCTAACTCCTAGCATTCTCTTTGAGTCGTTCCATACCTGAGTCTTCGACTGCTTGGTAAAACGTTCTGTTGGTAAAAAGAGAGCAATGTCCCATTCGGAAGGATAGACATACATGAAGCGAGAACGTACATGCTCGTTGAGATAGTGCTTGACACAAGGAGAAAAGAACCTCAGTTTCGCAATGCTTGTGAGAAGCTGATAGTTAAGTTTGATTCGTGTCGACTCGTCGTAACGGGTATTGTTGGCATAATCGTATAGCGCATCCATCAGACGAGCACGAAGTGGCGGTGGAAGATAGTGTAGGTTCAGACCATAGAATCCACCAGGTACCTTACGGAACGGAAACACCAGAGGGAATCTGTCGTAGTATGGCAGTTCGTCCTTCCACTTTGGATCGTAGTTGAACATGTACATCGAGCCAGGAATAGGAGTGCTTGTCAGGCGTGCCTGATCGCCCCTCATGAGACTGCGCTCGTTAATGTTTCTCATCTTCCCGGCAGTCTCACGAAACCAATCACGAGACTGCTGAGTACGCGCCGGGATCTGACCGGAACGAACGCCCTGCGTAATGATGGTATCGAATACAGTTGCCACTAAAACTTCAGCCCTAAATGATCTTCGGTTAAAATCTCGAAAGTCCAGCCACGGTCTTTGCAGAATGCCGTAGCGGCCTTCCATTTAGCCTCGTTGACTCCCCACGTCATCACCTCGTTGATGTAACGCTTGTTAGGCTTATTTATTACGACCGGCGGGCGTGTCTGCGCCTTTGGTTTGATCTCGATCAACGCCGTCTGAGTCTTTCCGTCTGGCATCTTCTTCTTGACATAGAAGTCCACAAAGTAACGATGGATACGATTATCGATCGGAGAACGATACGGTATCACATGCTCCTCGCTCGACCACTCTACCACGGTCGGATCCTTGTCCAGGCGAGACATGTAGACGAGCTCCCAACGAGAACGGTAAACTATGTTCTTTGGGTCTCCTCGGTACTTCGAAGGGTTTAGTGGTTTGAAAAAGCCTTTGTATGCCATGATTTTATTTATAAATAAAAGGACCGCTTTCAAAGAAGAGAACCAATGGCACTTATCAACCTGAATATTAACAATTTTAAGAAAGACGCAGGAGGTATTGCCAATCGCCTGGTTGATAAGGTTGTTAATAAAGTAGAACAGAAACTAGAAAACGCCGTTGAAGACGTTTTCGCAAAGGGTCTAAAGAAGGTCGGATTGTCTGATAATATCGCTGGAGAACTTTCAGCAAGATTCGGAGATGCTTTCTCGGTCGGACAAGCTGATAGATTTTTTGGTACTTCAACTGCAGAGCAAAACAGAGTTTCTTCAAGAGACTGCGTAGATAACATCTTAAACCGTGGTGCAGAAACCGTCGTAGATGCTCAACAGTCAATTTATAGTAAAGTCCAGGCCGACGAGGGCTTATTACAGTTTCCGCCAGACATTGGCGAGTATTACATGCTCATGAAGTTTACTGAATACGCTCGACCAAGTCCGCAACAGGTTGCTGTCCGTAAGGGTCTTAGAAATTTCATTCTTCCGGTTCCTCGCGAGTTAAAAGAGCAGTTTACAAATAACATTGATCCGAAAGGTATGGGAACACTTGCCGGCGGACTTGCTGACATAGGTACTGATATCTTTAGAGGTGGCGGTGGAGAAAATGCCAAAGGACAACTAGAAGCGCTTGCGTATTCATATGCTGTACAAAAGGTTGGGGACTTGATAAGAGGTGCCGACGATGCTATCGGTCAGTTCGGCGGAGCCGTACCGAATCCTCATCTTCAAGCGATCTTTTCCGGCGTTCAGATGAGAACACACAGTTTCCAATGGACCTTCTCTCCAAGGAACGCTGTTGAAAGCAGACAACTTCAACAAATCATTTATGAACTGAAGAAATATTCGTTGCCTGCTTTTAGCAATCTTGGCACTGCAGCCCTTCAATATCCACCGCTTGTTGACATTGAATTATATCCGTGGAAGAAAAACAACGAAGATCTTATTATATTCAAGCCATGTCTAATTCAAAATATTTCTGTAAACTACTCACCACAGGGTCTTCCTGCGTTCTTTAAAGGAACTAAGCAACCAACGTTTATTCAGATTTCAATCGACTTTATGGAAACTGAAATTCAAACTGCTTATGACTATGGAACGAAGAAGGGTGATCGAAACGACCAGGCTACTAAGCTTTATCAAGAACTAAAGACGGCTGCTGCCGATAAATTTCCTGGTATTGCGGACGCTGTTACTGAAGGTGTTAACTATGGGACTAAATTGATAGACACCGCAAGTGCAGCTGCACAAAAGGCTAATCAATAATGTCTAGATACTTTTCAAGATTTCCGCTTGTAGATTATGACGGCGCGGCGGCCAAGAACATTTTGGCGCGCGTAGATTTTACAGAAGAAACAAAAAGAGATATCTATTCTAACTTTGATTACGTTATTCAAGATGATCTGATTCGACCAGATTTTCTTTCGTACACATACTATGATTCTTCGCAGTATGACTGGATGATCTATCTTTCTAACGACATTATAGATCCGTATCATGATTATTACTTAAGCGTCAGTGATTTTGAGAAATACATTATTGGAAAGTATGGTACGGCATCATCGGCCAGACAAAAAACCGTATTTTATAGAAATGATTGGGCATCGGATGAAAGTTTAATCACAGAATCCGTTTACGATTCTTTGAGTCCTTCAATTAAAAAGTATTGGAAGCCTAGATTAAATGCAAATAACCAAATTGCTGGTTATGAGCGCGTGAAAGACGATTGGATCGTAAGTACAAATAAAATATTAGAATTGGTGCTTGCAGCAGACGTGACTTCTTTTGATGTTGGGGATATTATATCTCAAGCCTCAACAGGAGCAAGGGCGGTCGTTGTTTCACTTGATAGTTCTAGAAATTCTGTTATCGTACAACACGTCGAAGAAGATTTTCAGGTTGCCGTAGAAGAAGGCTTGTTAGAGGTTAATGTTCTAAAGGTGAATATTCCAGCATTGGAAACCAATTTCTGGAGTAGGGTGAGCGCGTATGACTATGAACAAGAAAAGAACGAACTGAAAAGATACGTTAACCTTATTAAGAAGTCATATCTTCCTGAAGTAGAAAAACTATTCATAGAGCAACTTAAGTCATGAGTTCAAATGTAGTAATGCGCGAGGGTAAGTTTAAACTAAAAACGTTTGAACTTACCACACCAATTGATTGTAAAGTTCTTAAACTGGCACCATACTGTGCCAGAGCAGATATTTACGAGAGCGTTCTAGAACCAACTGTAATTGCAGAATTTATTATCGTTGATAAGGTTGGCATATTTAACCGCTTCAATTTCTTAGAACAAAAGATTAATATCGACTTTACAACGTATGAAGATAATAAAGACGCTAATGTAAGTTATACACTATATCCTATCAGTGTTGATCCTGCTGAAACAACACCAGACGATAAAGGTATTGTCTATAAGCTCACCTGTGTATCGAAAGAAGCCATCAAGTCGACTCAAATTAAGAACATTCCTTTAGTAAGAAAAAAAACCGAGAGCGAAACTATTATCAATGCGCTTCTTCAACTTGTAGAAACAGATAAAAAATATTTCTTTGAAAAAACTCAAGGGTTGCAGGCTTGCAATTTTACAGAGCTCACTCCATTTGAAGCAATCGATCAAATAAGACTTAAGTCTATGTCGAGTAAGTATAGTGGACACTGCTTCTTGTTTTATGAGAATAGCAAAGGATACCACTTCAAGACGTTTGAAGGTTTGATCGACGATGGAAAGAAAAAGATCGGCGATAAGTACTTCACTCAAGTTGCTTTGGCAGACGTCTCAGTAACCGGGTCTCGTTGGAGAAATATCCTCGGCCTGAAAGTAATTCAGACCGGCAATCAGAACGTTACAAGACTGCTTGGTGGCGGTAAAGTATTAATTAAAAGAAAGAATCTTATTACTGGAGCCGTCGATCCGTATACTGTCGATCCAGCAAAAATACAGTTTATATCTTTAAACAAAGGTTCTATCAGTCAAAACCTAACAACAAAGAACGAGCTTTCGAAAGATGAAGGTAGAATCGAACTAGTATATTATGATCCGACGGTTGAAACAGCAGAGCAGGCCGAAGCAAGGTCTTTAAGACCATATTATCTCTCATTTCTTTTTAACACAGTTGCTCATATTACCGTATACGGCGATACAACAGTGACGATCGGCGATGTAATTACATGTGATATTCCAGAACATACTGGTCTTACTCTTGGAGAAGACAGACCATTTGTTGAGAGCAACGAGGTTCTTGCTGGTAACTATTTAGTAACTAAGTGCCGTCACATTCTTTCTTTCAATGAAGGCGCAGAATATATGCAGGCGCTTGAGATTGTAAAAGATGGTTATGGCGGTGAAATGCCAAGACCAACCAAGTAGGAAATATCATGAATATTCAAAAATGGTTTGAAGGCGAAATTGTAGACGTAGACGATCCTGAAAAGCTGGGTCGTGTAAAGGTCAAAGAGACCCTTGGCCATAGCAATAGAGTAAGTCCTGACGACCTGTTTTGGTCACACGTTCTTATGCCACCTACAGGAGCAAATGCTAAAGGATCTGGCGTTTCACCGGTAGGGCTAACTAAAGATTCTAAAGTAGTTGGATTTAGGATTAATGATACACTTTCCTATGTAATAGGATCTGTTGCATATGTCCCTAACGAAGCCGACCACTCTATTTCAAGGCACGCGCGCGGTGTAGGGCCGGTTCAGAAACAATATATCACAGAACTCGGTGAGAAGAAGACCGAATACGCTGCTAAGTATCCACACAACAAGACGATTACGACCTCATCTGGTCACGTGCTTGAACTCGACGATACGCCGACAGCAGAGCGTATTCACGTATATCACAAGTCCGGCGCCTATGTTGAGATCTTCCCCGACGGCTCGATCGTTACCAAGTCGATGAAGGACTCGGTGAGCGTCACCATGAACGACCACTCAATCAGTGTTGTAAAGGGTGATCTACAAATTGTAGCTAATGAAGGTAAGATTCAAATCAACTCTGACGGCGATATCGATATTGCTTCGAAGTCCGGCGTGGTGAATATTCGTGCACCGATCGTTGGGTTGAATGGCTAATGTCGATCGTCCTCGAACTACCAAAAATTCCTAAACTGGAGTGTGCGCCAGACGGTAAGGTAAACAAGAAGGATCTTGATGCCTATTTTAAAAACATTGCTAGAACGACGAACCGCCTGAAGGTTTCTACAATAGGACTTCAGCTCGATGATGAGTGTTCTCTTGCAGTCATTGCTGCCGCAATTGCTATCGAAGAACTTACGACGAAGACCCTTGACCCGGTTACAACAAAGCCGTTCGGTAGTTTGAAATCACTCGAACTCGAGGCAAAATACAGGGCGCGAGAGCTATCGAAAGACATCGAAGAATTTTTTAAAAAAGAAGTTGTAGATATTCTTCTTACGATCATAGGCGTTCTCGGAGTACCGAATCCGTTTGAAGTGCCGATTCCTTTTATCGGTGTAACGGCTGATGGCTACGACCCGGTTATTGCAGACCTGTTTACGAAAGACGGCCAGAAGAAAGTAAAGGATGCGATCAAGGAAGATATCGAATCTGTAAAGGCTTTCTTTGCAGATATTGAATCGACGTTCAACGGCGATCTTGGAATCAAATCGCCGGATCTCGAAGCAGAAGAACTGTGGCATAAGGTAAAGAATTGGTTCAACCAACTAATCAACGACTTTATCGGTGCGGCCACGGAAGCAATCGGGAAGATCGTAAAAGCGATTCCAATCATCGGGAAGCCAATCTATGATCTTGTATTCTCTTCGATCGATCCGACTGTTGCTATCGAGAAAGCATTTGATCAACTAATTAAAGACTACAAAAGAAAAATAAAGCAAATCAAAGAGGATGTGTTAAGCGGTAAAATACTTGAAGATACCGCAGAAGCGCTGTTAAGGGAAGCAATCGACACGGTTCTCGATATTAACATTCCATTGCTTGGAAGGGTTGGAGATTATGTTGACGTTGATCTGAACAAGAAAGATATCGTGATTGCAGAATTCGACTTTCACGAGGTCGAAGACGCTTTCAAAGAATTGATCCAGAAGGCCCGCAGGTTCTTTAAGGGTGATCTGCTGGTTAAGATATATGATATCATTGCAAAGGCACCTGCGTTCATTCTGAGTCAGTTTCCTATCGTAGGAACCATCTTTAAAGCCCTGAAAAAGGTTGTTGATATTCTGAGCGGAAAGAATCCACTCACCGAGTGTGAGGTATTGAATATTATCTTTCCGGCAGTCTTTACTATAGGAGCACTCGTAGTTAGTTTACTTCCTGGCTGCGTAGAGGTTGTTTTTGTAGAATAAATAAAAATAAAGAGAACTAAATGGTAGACGTCACTCGCATCGATAAAATCACTCGTACGGACAAAGCTTCTGAGAAGAAGCCGTTTTATAGTGACTTTTACACGAACTTCAACGTGCATCCGCAGAATAAAAGACTGGCGAAATATACAAATGAAAATTCAGTAAAAAGATCTGTTCGTAATCTAATTCTTACAGAGCCAGGAGAAAGGTTATTTCAACCTGATATTGGGTGTAAGATTAGACGCTTACTTTTCGAAAATATGTCTGATGTTACTGCGATACAATTAAAAAACGCAATTGAAGAGACAATACAATTGTATGAAAAACGCGCAAGGGTTATAACAGTTGAAGTCGTTGCGAATGAAGATCTCCATAACTACGACGTTTATATTATTTTTGAAGTAATAAATAGTATTACTCCGGTTGCCCTCAACATAACTTTATATAGAGCAAGATAATGGCTTCTAACTCAAGTATCATTCTTACACAACTCGATTTTAACGAGTATAAAACAGCTCTTAAAACTTATCTTACCGAACAAGACGAGTTTAAAGATTATGATTTTGACGGAAGCAACCTGGCTGTTCTTCTTGACATTCTTGCCTATAATACATACCAGAACGCGTTCTATCTGAACATGATCGGCAATGAGATGTTTCTTGACTCCGCCAAGCTGCGCGATAGTGTCGTCTCACATGCCAAAGAACTCAATTATCTGCCAAGATCGTTTACGTCTGCCAGGGCAACTATTCGCCTGACCATTACTCCGACAGATGCAAATAAGAACTCTATCGTTATTCCGAAGGGCACGTCATTTATCTCTCGTGTCGATGACTTCTCCTATACATTCAGTACAAACGAGAACGTCGTAATTACAAACAAGGAAAATGGTTCCTTTGTCAGCGATTCAATCACGATCTATGAAGGCAATTACCTGAGCGATACTTCGGTCGTTAATTATAACAGTCCACTGATTTATAGAATCAGTAATAGAAATGTAGATATTTCTAGTATTAATGTAACGATTCTAGAAGACAACGGATCTGTTACTCAGGAATATGCCCGCGCGACGTCGCTATTTGGCCACGATGAAAACTCTAAAGTTTTCTTTTTACAGCCATCAATTGGTGATTCCTATGAAGTAGTATTCGGCGATGGGGTGGTTGGTCGTAAACCAAAGAACAACTCGATCGTAATCATTGAATATAGAACGTCAAACGGCGAACTTCCAAACGGTGCGTTTAGATTTATCAATGCTGCTAGAATTGATAACGAAGCCAACGTAGCAATCACTACACTCTCTGCTGCAGCCGATGGCGCCGTTGCAGAGGATCTTAACTCGATCAAGTTCAACGCGCCTCGCGCCTTCACGACACAGGAACGTGCTGTGACTGCTGAGGACTATGAGAACCTACTGAAGGCAAACTTCCCAGAGATCAACGCGGTAACTGCATACGGTGGTGAGGATGCTACACCTCCACAGTACGGTCGTATCTTCGTATCTGTCGATCTGACAGACGTTGATGGCCTGCCAAAGATCAAGGAAGATGAGTACAAGAGATTCCTTCGTTCGCGTTCTTCTGTTGCTATGGAACCCCTGTTCATTACTCCGGATTACACATACCTGAAGGTCGACAGCACAGTTCGTTATAACATTAACCGTACAGGAAGAAATCCAGAGGATCTTCGTACCTTCGCTATCGACTCTATCCTTAACTATGCATCAACAAACCTAAACAGCTTTGCTCGTACATTTAGATACTCAAAGCTTGTGCAGGCAATCGATGCGACAGACGCCAGCGTTATCAGTAACGAAACCGAGATCAATCTTATTAAGTATCTGACTCCGGAACTAAATGTTCCACTGAACCTAACTGTCGATTTCAAGTGCCCATTGACTCAAGAGATTCCTCTCCTTTCTGATGAGCATCCTATCATCGACGTTCATGCTGTTACGTCAACACCGTTCACCTACACAGGAATCCAGAACTGTGTTCTTGAAGATAATGGTGACGGCCTTGTAAGAATCGTGACTCCAGTTGGTGCAAACCATAAGAAGATCGTTGATGTGGGCACGGTGGATTACGACACCGGTGTAGTCAGACTCAACAACTTTATTGTGCAAAACTATGTCGGCACATCATTGAAGATCTATGCCGAACCAAGATCTCGTGACATCACGGCCATCCAGAATGTGATCTTAAATATCATTGAGTCAGACGTGAACATCACAATCGAGCAGATCAGAGAATAATGAAGAAAATAGAAGCAATTATCTCTCCATTCATTGAGAACCAGTTTCCTTCTTTCTACCAGGAAGAGGGACCACAGTTCATTGCCTTTGCCAAGGCATACTTCGAATGGATGGAAAACAGCGGTTCATATCTGGCTGCAAATGGTTCTACCGTAACCCCATATATCGATTCTTCTGATAATATCGGATACGTGTCAAACAGTACAAATAGAGCAGTGGGTCCTGCTGCTCTTTATCAAGCTCGTAAGCTTCCAGATTATCGTGACATCGATACTACTGTTGATGAGTTTATTCTTCAGTTCAAAGAAAAGTATCTCAAGAACATTCAGTTCGACACTGCTACAAACAAGCAGCTTCTTGTCAAGAACTCTCTCGACCTGTATCGATCAAAGGGCACAGAGCGTTCGATCGATCTATTCTTCAAGCTAGTATATGGTACTGCCGCAGAGGTTCGTTACCCTGCAGATAATATCCTTCGCGTGTCAGACGGCGTCTGGGAGAGACCAGAGTATCTTGAGATTACCCATAGTCGTTTTAACGTAGACTATGTCGGCAAACAGATCATCGGCGCTCTCTCCGGAGCAAAGGCTTTCGTCGAGAAGTTTATTCGTCGTCGTACATCGGCAGGATATGTAGATCTACTTTACATCTCAGGCAGGGCCGGGGAGTTTCAAAACGGCGAGTTAATCGGTCTAAACGTCAATAATAATCCGGTCTATGATCGCGCAAAGAGAGCCAAACTCATCGGTTCGGTAAAGCGCGTGATCCTACAGGATCGAAGCCGTGATTTCCGTGTAGGTGATATTGTTACATTCAGTGGAACAAGTAACGGTCTTGGTGGTATTGCTCGAGTAGAGTCTGTGGGTGAAGCAACCGGTATCGTTGACTTCATCTTTATCGATGGTGGATACGGTTATACGCTCGACGCGGAATCAATCATCTCTGAGAAAGTAATCACTCTTGATAATGTTGTAGCAAACACAGGAAGCGATCAATACTTCCGTCTGTTCGAACAGGCAGTAGAGCCTATTATCAATGCTACATTCACGAGTGCTACAGCAAATCTTTCGATTGGCGATACACTCTTCCGTTATGCTGCAAACGGCCAGTTAGCCGGTGCAGGTAAGGTTATTGATCTAGATCAGACCGATGCTAACGGCACAGTCATGATATCGCATGTGAATGGTGTGTTCACTAATACTACCACCTACTATACAACCGGAAATGCCATCTCGTTCTATGCTAACACGATTGAAGACAGAACAATCGGTGGCAAGGTTATGGGTATTCCTGAAACCTATACCGTATTTGTAGAAGATCAGGCTGGAACCCTGGAGGTTGGTCAGAATGTTCTGTATAAGAACACGTCTGCTATTGTCGGCCGCGGTACGATTCAAACCATCCAACAAACCGTTACCGGTAATACACTAACACTTACATCTACACGTGGTGTATTTCCAATCGGTCAAAGACTTGAAGTCTCTACCAATTCTTCGATCTCTGCCAACGTGGCAGAAGTGAATATGACTGTTGGTGTATACGAGATCAAGAAGTTCATCAACACCTTGAGATATTCTACTGCAAATAATAACGAGCTTCCGTTCAGCAGTAGAATCTATCGTTATGACAGTGCCGGCAAGAAGATCGCTGAGGGTCTTCTGCTGACAGTGTCACACGATTCTGGCACCGCCACCGGTAATCTGACCCTGATTCCTGTGAAGGGGTATTTCACAGAGACAGACGTGTTCTATGCCGATGCAAACACCTCTCGTGCTACAATCGTTACATACACAACATCAAATGCCGGTGGCGACTACGTAGCATCTGAGCATGCTCGTCTTATTACACAGACAACAAACACCATCTCTACTCCTACTACAACAAGCTTTGGATCTGGTGCACAGTTCAGCGTCGGTACAATCGGTGATACCGAAGACATCTTTATCGGTACCGACCTTATCTCGGCTAACGGTGTTGGAACCATTGACTACGATCGAGTAAATCTTACAGTTGCTTCGAACAGTGGATTTGTTGTGGGCAATCGTGTTTATCAAGAGGTGAGTAAGATCGCTTTCAATGCAAGCAGTTCTGTTAACGCTACATCCGGCTTTATTGCCCTTCCGACTGCAAATACTCGATTCATCGTCGGTGACATCGTAAGATATCAGGTCGATGCCGGTAATACTGCGTTGACTGGGTTGTTTAACGGCGACTATTATTACATTGCTCAATCAAACAGCACCGGTGTAATCCTTTCTCATCCTTATCGTAAGTTCGATCAGATCAATTCGACAAACTTCTCTACATTTGCGAATAACCAAGTAAATGAAGCTGGCCACTATCTTTACAAGCAGGCGCATGGCACAGTATTCGAGATTGGAACCGGTTTACTAAGAACCAAGGACAACCACAACTACTTTGGCAATACCGGTGGCACAGCAAACGTGACTACATATGCTAACAGCAATGTTGTAAAATATAGTAGTCCATCTACAAACACTTCGATTGGTTCAGTAACGGTCTACACAACCCTTACTCAGGCAAACCAAGCGTACGCTGCGCTTCCTGTGGCTGCGGCCGCGTTTGGTTTCCCAAAGAATCCACAGGGCGACTCGAAGAATACAATCTTCTCGTGTCTATCATTTAATAAGTTTACAATCGGATCGATTGGTTCTCTGTCTGGTGTTGACCCTGGTTCCGGCTATAACGTCGACCCTTATGTTCTAGCACACCAGCCGTACATCTCAGCGTTTGATCGTAGAGACTTTATCATCAACATCACAGACGCCATCGGCGTATTTACTGTCGGTGAACGTGTAAACCAGACCCTAGCAAACCTTGTCTACTACGATCTCAAGGTTGATGACGGTGCTTATAGTAATACATTCGATGAGAAGGTCGTTACTATCAACGTCGACGACGAGATTCAGAGTGGCAACGACTTCATTCTGTATGTTTCTAACTCAGCGACGTTTAATACAACAGATCAGGTAAACTCGAACACCGACTTTATTGCTGTCAATAATGCCGACGTGGTCTATCCTCCAAACACATATGTTCGTTATTATACGAACAATGGCAACACTGCGCTGTCCGGATTATCAAACAATTCATTCTATTTTATTGCTACCTCGAACTCTTCTGGTGTTACGCTAGCGCTAACCGCCGGTGGATCAAATGTGAATATCACTCAGGCATCCAACGTTGCAACGTTCAACTCGAATACTTCTGTAAACGGCACGACAGACTTCATCAGTATTGCAGGTGCAAACACACTCTTTGCAAACGGCGACCAGGTAAGATATCTTACAGCATCTGGAAATACTGCAGTAAGTGGATTGACAAACAATGCACTGTATTATGTGCGTTATGCTAATAGTACCGGGCTTACTCTTTCACAAACTGTATCAGGTGCAAACGTTGATATTGCGGCACTAAACCCTGGTGGTGGCGGGCACTTCCTAAGATACTACAATGCCGACTTCAACGGCCATAATCTTATCAAGTACGCGAACGAGTTTGAAAACAATCAAAGAGTTATCTACAGAACACCTGCTGGAAATACGGCGATTGATGGACTGGCAAATAACACAGCATATTATATTGTAAACGCAAATACTGTTGGCTTTAAGCTTTCGGATACTCGGGGCGGTTCGGTGAAGGCGATCAATGCCTCGTCGGCATCACTAGAGTCTCATACGTTCTCGACTCTTCCTGGATTCCTACCAGGCGATCGTTTGTATGTGAACAGTTCGCCGATTGTGAATTGTACTGTAGTTTCAATCTATACGATCGGCGCAAACGGATACGTCCGTGTGTCTGGTAATACCGGCGCGCTTACTATGAACACTCTACACTCATACTCAAACCCATACGTAAGTGCCAACGTATCAAACATTGCTCTGTATCAGATCACATCAACCGCCAAGGGTATTGTCAAGTCGGCAAATACCTCTGTCGTACGCGTGAAGAGACTTACATTTGAAAACACATTCCAGCCTGGAACACTGCTTCTTGGTGACGTCTCGGGTGCTTCGGCAAACGTGACTGGAATCACAGAGGATCTAGATATTCTGTATCCGATCGGTCTGAACGCCGATATTGAAGCAAACGTTATCACCGCAAACGGCCAGATTACATCTCTACAGATCGTAGACTCCGGTATCGGATACTCGAACGGTGATGTTCTTCAATACACCTCGAGTGACGGTTTAAGATCTGGTTCTATCAAGGTCGTGATCGACGGTCACGGCATTGGTAACGGTTATTATAGAAGCTCGAAGGGATTCCTCTCTGAAGACATGTACATCCATGATGGCGACTTCTATCAAGAGTACTCGTACGAGATCCTCTCAAAGATCTCCGTCGATCGTTATGCCGACATGTTCAAGAAGGTGATGCACACAGCCGGTACCAAGTTCTTTGGTTCTGCTCTGGTTGTTGAAGAAGATTCTATAACGGTTGAACTCTCAGAGATCGCAACCGGCGAGGAAGTTCAGTTCAACGCTGCGACCGATGTCAGCTCGGTAAACGAAACGATCGACACTGATATTACACCGAATCCGTTTGCAAACGGAGATATTGTCAGATACACGACCGCAACTGCAAACACGATCGTTGGCGGACTAGCAAACAACACCAACTACTATATCGTGCAGACATCAGGAACAACTATAAAGCTGTCAACCACAGTCAATGGAACTCCTATAAATATAACAGCGAATACTACAGCAAGTGGTGCCTCTACATCTGGCCACTTCTTGACAAAGACTATCGAGGAATAAATGGCAGTTACTCAGAAACTTGTAACAACTAATTTTAATGTGGAAAGCGCCGCAAGTTTTGTGAGCTCTTTTGCCAATAACGATTACTTTGTCTTTGCCGGCAAGCACACTCCATATCCTGGAAGTGACTCTATTCTGACAACACCGAATAATAGTGTGAAGTCGACGAATATTGATGTCTATGACAACATGATCTTTGCGAAAAGAATTTCTTCAGGAGATGTTGTCCACGTAGTTCCAAAGTATCTCTGGACTGCGAATACCTTCTATCACAAGTACGACCACAGAGATGGCGACCTTTATACTAAACCATTCTATACTGTTGTTGATGAGGGCACAGAATACAATGTCTATAAGTGTCTATTCAATAATAGCAACACAACTGTAAATACAAACTCTACTGTTGCTCCATC
>Ga0315907_10004708_pt1 | contig 15180 bp, 17 predicted proteins | sample LakEriMetagenome_3_FD_203525 | JGI IMG/M metagenome (GOLD analysis project Ga0315907, IMG submission 203525) | Freshwater fungal communities from buoy surface, Lake Erie, Ohio, United States - Buoy 12 MA123 | ecosystem: Environmental > Aquatic > Freshwater > Lake > Lake biofilm | place: USA... | reverse complement strand
GATCGCGTAACCCTGAAAAATGGTCAAGAAGGTTGCTATATAACGAGGGTAAAGCTATTTAACGGGAATACCATGTACCATATTGAATGGTCCACAGGCTCCGATCATGTTTTTGGCGATGATATTTTACTACTCGAATCCGAGGCGATCGCCATTGGTGACACCGTGGCGATCTGCAAAACCAATCTATTTCTTGATAGATTCAAACGAGTGAAAAAGCTACCGAACACCCTAACCATTACCAAACTGGGGGGCGCAAACGAGGCGATCTGCAAAAACGGCAATGCTACCTATCAAATCCCAGTAGATTGGATTTTTAAAATTAGTGAGGTGACAGCATGAGTGAGTTTACTAAAATTGCAGCAATCCTTTTTAAAAATCTCTCGGATGCACTGATTTCGCAATCTAGCTATCAATTTCTAATCTGTACAGATATCAATGTAAATAAGTCCTAGAATTAGACTAACAATCTAGCTATAGGACTTTTTTATGACAGCTTTCAGTACTTCGCAGCTACCTACTGGAACAAGAGCGATAACCACACTTGAAGAGCTAATAGTATGGGCTGGTCAAGCTTTGGCTGTGGCAAACCCTAGGGCGACAATGATTAGAGCTATTGGAAGTAGCCCGGAAAACCGTGCTACTTTTGGAGACTTTCAAGATCCCAACGGCACGTTTAATCTGCAAATTGTGGCAATTTTGCCAATAGACTCTGCAAAGGTCGCGCAGTCGCTGCCTGATTGGAAGATTGTTAACGAAATTTCTACCACTACCTTGTTATCTAGTTTTTCTGGTTAAGTTGATATGTCAACTATCGTTCCGCCACCAAGCGCACTAAACAATATTGTCCCCTTCAAGCCAGTAGCACCTATACCGCCTATAACAGCACCTACCCCTATAGGTGCTGTTATAGCCGCAGGCGCTATTACTGCGGCACTAGTTACTGCTGCGGCGATAGCTTACAGCGATATGCGATCGGCCGAAGAAAGTGCAAAAAGGGCAAAAGAAAACACAGAAAAGGCTTTAGCTAGACTTAACACGGGAAAGCAAGATTTTTTTGCTCCACCACCTTATCAAGGGGGACAATGCAATACTCTATACAGATTCAAAATATCTGCTACCTACACTACAGGTACGCTCTATGCTGGTTCAGCTCTATCGGGTAGCCAGTTGATAGGTGAACCTCTAACCGATGCTCAGGCTAGGCAAGGTAATGGATTTTCTGGGGCGATGGGAAATTGGCAATTTTCCAATCAAAAAAATTCTTTCGGGACTTCTAGTCAGTTGCGACTTAGTAACGGCTCCCAAACTATTGCATGGGCAGCGTTTACTAACGGTGATTTCGTAGGTGCGACGATCACATGGGTTGAGCGTGTGGATGGTCTCCCTGATAATTGTGGAAGTTTATCAACACCAAAATTAGGGGAAACCACGCCTAATCAAAATGGGTTAGGTACTGGTAGTAGCAAATCTAATAACTTATTAGCGCCATCGCCTACGTCGTCTACTAGTGCTAGACCAGACACATCTACACAGCCTTCTATAAATAACAGCACTACTGCGAACACTTTCAACAGTACTACCAACAAAAACAAAAACTTAGCTACTGGAAATATCACTAATTCTTTAAATATTGGCAGAGCTATAGGCTTGGGCAGTCCTGCGATCGCGCCTAACCCTTCACCGATAAAAACACCTACACCAATATCTACCCCGCCTAGCACTAAACCAAAAAAAGAAGAAGAAAGAAAGCCATTTTTACCGCCTATTCCTAGCGAGCTAGGCAAGATCAATGCAGATATTGTCAGCTTAAACTCACAAATTGCAGGCATAGGTGCAATCTTGGGAACTATAAGCGCCAATACCGCCCCTGAAGCTCAGCGATTAAATAGTAAAAATGGCACTTGTGACGCGATGCAATCTCCATCATGTACGCAGGGAATGGAAGGTCGAATTAAAGATCCGATTAATGCCAAGTTAGACGCGGCTCAAGTGGCTAGAGATGTTAATGCTTCCGCACAAAGCGCCGCTTTATCTGTTTTAGCCTCTTTTGTTTCCCGAATTTACAATAATCAGTTTGTGCATAGTTCGCTGTCATTCATGACCACGATGACGACGATCCATAATGCCGCTATGTTGTCTCGTGACGTGGCTGAAACTTTGGGTACTGTGGTTGATAATTCGGTGAATTTGTCTGGGAACAAGCTCAAGGACACCGACGGAAATGACATCAACTTTACGTCATGGGTTGGTACTAATATAAGGGCGATCATCGTTCAACTTATTGGGGCTGATAAGTATGTTCAGTTAGCTCTGCAATGGCAAAAAGCAAATACTATTTATCATTCTGCAATGGCAGTTGTGAACACAACTCAATCAATGCTTGACCCTATTTCTAGCGCTGTAGAATATGGAATGGAAAATGTTTCTAAGATTGGGAACTCTTTAAAAGAGGATGGGGTAGTGTCGGAAAATGCTTACCCTGCAATGAATGAGACGATTAGAGCGAGGCGCGTAAATAGATTTGAGAGATTAAACGATACTTTGGAAGGTGCTGAAAATATCGCAAGTAATTTAAGTTCTGTTACTTCCAGTGCTGTATCTGTGAAGGAAGATTATCAGCAATTGAGAGAAGATAGTAAGGAATTGAGGGATAAAGCAAACGCCTTTAATACTGCCGATTCAGAAGCAAGAGCGGCGCTAAAAGCGGAGCTTCCTACGGAGATTACAGCAATCACTTTAGCCCCCGCACCTGCGGAAGATGAATCATGAGTAAAGAGAGAACGGAAGCACTCCAAAGAGCGATTGTTTTGATGCACAATCGACAGGTTCGGGAATACTTTAAGGATATTCCAGACGGTGATTTATCGGATACGCCAAGGGCAAGCACTAAGCGGCTTTTGCTGTTGGAAGATAATGATTCTTTGGTGTATTGCATTCAGGCTATGCAGTTCTTTAAACAGTATTGCGAAGATGCTAACGGAGTGAATGATTTATATTTCTCTGTGCCTGTGTCTACCTACAATATTGCTGTGGGATATCTTCCCCAAATTACTCTCTATTTCCGTCAGGAATTTAATGCGAGTGCGACGACAGAGACTAGGGACAGGGCAAGAACGATGCAAATTAGCATGAGGGTTAGGGAATCAAAAATACCAACATCGGTGGCAGCGCTTAGGGCGATAGCTACGGATATACGTCAGCAATTTGGGACACCGCTCTATAGGTATCGGACTGGGTATCGAAAGGTGTCGTATTTTAACAAAGCTCTTGGGTACGAGTTTAAGGTTTCATGTCGTGATGTGATTGACGCTGAAAATTTAATCAAGGATGTGATGGGTATTTTGAATGATCGCGATGAATACGATGAGCGCGATCTAAAAATCAGTGAGAGCAAGCTGGGGTCGGCGAGTGCCGCGGCTGTACCCAGAAAGACTAGGGTTGTGTCAAGGTTGGTCAATTTGCCGATTAGAGAGCAATCACTGCGAATGTACTTCACCCATGCAGACTATAAGTGCTATCCAGCTAAGCCGATACTTCTAGTCAGGGGTAACGCATTGGTCTACTAAAACAGATCAATAATAAATGCACAAAACTATAGTTTTGTGCGCTATATCTGAGCCATGCCTAAGTCTTGCTGTCTCAGTATGAGAGTGCTACGGTGCTGTTATTCAAGATTTTGGTAGACAGCTAATGACAGCTAATAACCGTGAACCCTACTTTTTACAGCTTGGCAGTGCAGCTTTTGCAGTGGTTCAAGTTGATAAGGATATTTATGACACCGATGTTGTCCCCGCTCTTGGTTTGACCAAGACTGAGCCTGCTAATACTGCAACCGTGGTCAAGCTGTCTCAAAAAGCACTTTTGAAGACTGGCAAGGCGGCAAGGATTCGGGCTACTGTTTTCCGCGATGTTACGGAAGCAGGCGAGACAGTGACCAAATCGCGCCAAGTACCTTTGATTTGTGCGATCGACAAATTGGATACTGTCGGTGTTGCACTCAAGGATAAAACCGTGCGATTGGGTGACCAAAACCTGACTTGGACAATCGGATCGGTCAACTTTGGGTAAGCCTTAACCCTATTTCGCAGACTAAGAAAATTTATTAATTTGGTGACAAATCAATGGCTGACAATACCAAGGATAAGATCCTTTTTGCTAATGCTGCTACAGCAGACGTTTATCTGGCTTTGAGACTAGATGCCGATCTGTATGATGCTGACACATGCACTCTGATTGGTGCGACCAGAACCAATACTGGCAACAAACCAGAGATTCCTATTAACAAGCGATATGCGATCGCAAGTGGACTAGTTCAAGAGAAAAAGTTCATTGTAGAAAAAGGTACTGGCATCACCAAGAAAACTCGCTCTGTGCCTATGTTGGTTCGCAAGGACTTGGTAGATACTATCGATTCTGCGGCAACTACCACGACCAAAAACCTTAAATTGGGTCGAGGTACTACTGCGGCAACTTGGAAGATCGTCAATGTCGTTTAACGATCCTAGCCTATGGAGTCTCCGATATTTGCAAAGCTTCGCCTCTGCAAATATCGGTTTGTTTTACCCTGCTATTCCTGCTTTTGATACACCAGCGCTGACGGATTTAAAATTACGGGTGTTGATCACTAGCCCGAATGCTAACCCCAACTGGACTTATGCAGGTAGGGTTAGCCAGTTGGTTGATGCGGGTGGGGTTAATTCGGTGGTTAAGCTGCAAACCTTTAGACTCAGTGAACCAAAGATTTTGGAAATTGACCCTCAGTTTAGTCAGTACTTTCTAAGGTTTCATCTGCCGCGATATTTTAAACAGGCTACGGTTTCTATTTTTGGGTACACAGGAGGTCTATAGATGCCGCCATTAGCTTTAGAGGTGGGAGTAGCAATCGCGCTGGTTACTTCATTGGTCCGCACTATCACCGCCATAAATCGGATCGAAAATCAGCAACGCTTGGGACATATTGAGCTAATTGGTAAATATGATGTGCTCAAGACCAAGCTAGAAATCATTGAGAAGGAGAGCCTAGAGCTTCGGCAAGATTTCAAAGATTTGCGCCGTCGTCGTCATACCGATAACGATATTTCGGGCTTCAACTAAGAGAGGCGATCGCTAATTTAGCGATCGCCTCTCTCGTTTATGACGCATTAACCATAACCCTAGAGTAAAAATAAGCTCATTGACAATGACCTGTTATCTCTTCAACTATTCTCAGTCATTGCTATTAAGCGGCTAAGCTCGTCTCGTTTTCTATCATTAGAGACGAGCAAAAGTAAGCTCTGGCTTGACATGGCAACGCTTGAATTATTTTGTCTAGTGTCTCAACTGTTATCCCTTTCCCGTGGCGAAATCGACTGATTATTTCTGGAGATATACCAGCACGATCAGCTATCTCAGAGGCTTTTAAATCAAACACTTGAAAAGATTGCTCTAATGCTTCTCTGGTGTTCATAGGATATTTATTGACTGTTTAGTCATTATTGTTTGCGTTGACTGTAGAGTCAATGATTAAATAGTCTTGTTGTTTGTTTCATTGATCGCAAAAAACATGAGTATAGAAAGCTTTACAGAGATGCCAATCGCAGAGATATCAAGGAAGACAGGCATTGCACTTGCTCAATGGTCTCGCTACTTAAACCGAAAGAAGACCATGAACGAAAAGACCCTAGAACAAGCAGCTAGTAAGCTTGGTATGGCTCCAGACGAGCTACTGAAAGCAATAAACCTTAAGCGTAATATCTTGACTAATCAGTCAAGATAAAATAATGTATTGACTAATTAGTCAATCACTTAATAATTTGACTTTCACTATGCCAAATAATGCACACGGAGCATTAACCAGCTATGGACAGAGAACTATTTTTAGCCCTAATTGCAGCACAGCAAAACCACAACATGACGAGACTTGAAGTTGAAAACAGCTATGCAATTTGGCAATTCGCCCAAAAGCAGCAACAAGAATCACTTCAACGTCTAGCCAAGCTCCGCCAACAAGTCGCCCCACATTTCAAGGATGGCGAAACCATCTCTATCTGGGTAGATGGCACACAATTCGCCATCAGCCCAGTCAGCCATCCAGCCGAAATCGAAGTACGTGTAGTAAAAAATATCGACTAAATCTATGAAAGACATTGCCTATTACGCAGGATTTCTCAGCACTATTGCACAGAAAGAAATCACAGAAGCATCAGGTATGCAGCTTGGCGATCTACTCCTTGATGTTGCCGAATCGGTATACAACGATATGCAATTTGAGGACATCTGCTCGCTCTTTGAGCATCTTGGATTGGAGCAATCATCAACAAGAGATCGCCTATCTCTAATTCGTGGATTATGCGATCGCATTGAGGTAAAGCTCATGGAGCAAGCAAAGTAATGACAACACACTTTGACTTTCACTATGCCAAATTCAAAGAAGCAGGGCAAAAAATTAGCAATCCCGACGGGTTGGAAGTTCGCGACTTCCAGCGCTGGGATGACATCAGAGAAGCAAGTATCACAGCGATCGCCATAGAAGCAGGAATCATCGACTTGATACCCAGTGATGGCAGACTCTCAAGCCTTGATTACCAAAAAACCTTGATGATGATCCACCGCTATGAGATTTCACAAAGTGAGGGAGCAGCATGAGATTTCATATCAGTATGGATTGCTATTCTTTCACTTTCCAGTCACGCGGCAAATTCTCACGATGCTTTTTCTGGGATAGCTTTGACTGCAAGGGCGGATACCCAAGGATACTTTTTGAATGGGGAATGATCGCATTTTCCCTTCAAGATTTCTAAATTCACGCGATCGCAACTTTACCCAGTGAAGTGGCGATCGCCATTTTTTTTGTGAGAAAAATCAATGCTATTAGACCATCACCGCAAAGAATGGGTAGAGCAAAGCGCAGTCTCTACCAAAATTACTGAACTCAACGTCATCAGCCTCACAGATCACCGTGAAATCGATAAACGCCTAAACCGCAATGCTAAAGCCAGATGGAAACATACCGACTGGGGGCAAGGCGGCTTTTGGGTATCAGGAGTAGACCCAAAAACAGGAGAACCGCGAGGCATAGGCGGGCAATTCAAACCAGACAAACCCATAGACGATCGCAAATACATTGGTATCAGTGAGAGTGCAGCATCACCACTATTTCTAGACACAGGCGATCGCCAATATTGGCAAAAAGTACTCAACTCCAACGAGCAAATCCTGATAACAGAGGGAGCCAAGAAAGCAGGGGCAGCGCTAAGCGCTGGACTAGCAGCAATCTCAATCCCGGGAGTCACCACAGGGCAAAAGCTAGGCAGACTCAAGGACGATTTAATCCCGTTTTTCAATGTTGGCAGACGGGTGATATTAGCCTTTGATGCTGATGTCATTACCAAGCAAAAAGTACAGCAAGCCCTAGATCGGCTAGGCAGACTAATTGCCGAAACAGGCGCGAATGTCTCAGTACTCAAACTTCCCCTAGAAACCAAAGGCATAGATGATTTCATCGTCAAAAATGGCGGTGATAATTTTGCATTACAGGTAAAACACTCTGAAACTTTTGAGGAATGGCGAGACTTGCTCAACGACTCCGATCCGATTGAGCGACCAAAGACGCAAAAACAAATCACACTCAATGCAATCAGAGCTAGATATGGTAAGCGATTGAGACTAAACACCATGACCAAACAGGTAGAGATGGACGGCATCCCACTCAAAGCCGATCATCTCTACCTAGAGCTTTTGGACGCTGGTATTGATGCAAGCAAAGAATTTGTCATGGATGCTTTTTACTTTCTTGCATCAAAGACTGAATTTCACCCAGTGCAAGACTACTTGCAAATGTGCAAACTCAAATACGGTTCAGATACCCTATCCCTACTGGACAAAGCAGCCTCACGATACTTTGGAACTAAAGAGGCAATCTATAACGTATTTCTGAAAAAGACATTGATCGCCGCCGTCGCTAGAGCATTCCGTTCGGGGTGCAAAGTTGATACAGCCCTAATCCTGCAAGGCACTCAAGGCAAACGAAAGAGCACATTTTTCAGCATCTTGGCAGGGGATTGGTTTGATGATTCACTCAGCTCCAATACCAGCGACAAAGACGAAAAGCTAAAACTTCACTCAACTTGGATGATGGAATGGGCAGAGTTAGAGACGATTTTTAGCCGTAGAGATGTATCTGCGGTTAAAGCATTTTTGTCAAGTTCTACCGACAAATTCCGCGCACCATTTGGCAAGAGTACCGAATCATACCCGCGACACTCGATCATTGTTGGCACAACTAACAGCGATGATTTTCTGCAAGACAGCACCGGGACCAGACGATTTTGGGTTGTGCCAATCCCCAAAAATCAGGACATAAACATCAAACTTTTACAGGAAGAACGTGACCAACTATGGGCGGCAGCTACTGCCGCCTTTGAAAGTGGCGATCCATGGTGGTTAACCAAGGAAGAAGAACAGCAAAGCGAACAAGCTAACCGACAATTTGCCCGTGATGACTCTTGGTTAGAGGCAATCTCGCAATATATCGAGCCATTAAACTCTGTATCAGTCAAAGAAATCTTGGAACACGCTCTAGGTATTGAGATTGGCAAGCAGGACAAAGGTATGCAGATGAGAGCGGGTGATTTGTTGCGATCTCTAGGTTGGCAAAAATATCACACCAAACACGGTAAAAGATGGACTAAAAATCTAGAAATGGTAGAAAAAGGTAGTCACGTAGTCACCGACCATACGGAGAGCGGGTTTCAAGGTGACTACCTAGATAAAGAAGGTAGTCAATATTTATTAGGTAGTCACCATAACAACGGTGACTACACCGAAAAAGATGGTAGTCACCAATTGCCAGAGGTAGTCACCACTAAAACCCAGACACAGAGCGACTTTAGCCCTAGTGGTGACTACGTGACTACCAAAAACGCAGAAAAAAAAGGAGAAAAATCGAGAGCTTATAAAGTTGGCGATCGCGTAACCCTGAAAAATGGTCAAGAAGGTTGCTATATAACGAGGGTAAAGCTATTTAACGGGAATACCATGTACCATATTGAATGGTCCACAGGCTCCGATCATGTTTTTGGCGATGATATTTTACTACTCGAATCCGAGGCGATCGCCATTGGTGACACCGTGGCGATCTGCAAAACCAATCTATTTCTTGATAGATTCAAACGAGTGAAAAAGCTACCGAACACCCTAACCATTACCAAACTGGGGGGCGCAAACGAGGCGATCTGCAAAAACGGCAATGCTACCTATCAAATCCCAGTAGATTGGATTTTTAAAATTAGTGAGGTGACAGCATGAGTGAGTTTACTAAAATTGCAGCAATCCTTTTTAAAAATCTCTCGGATGCACTGATTTCGCAATCTAGCTATCAATTTCTAATCTGTACAGATATCAATGTAAATAAGTCCTAGAATTAGACTAACAATCTAGCTATAGGACTTTTTTATGACAGCTTTCAGTACTTCGCAGCTACCTACTGGAACAAGAGCGATAACCACACTTGAAGAGCTAATAGTATGGGCTGGTCAAGCTTTGGCTGTGGCAAACCCTAGGGCGACAATGATTAGAGCTATTGGAAGTAGCCCGGAAAACCGTGCTACTTTTGGAGACTTTCAAGATCCCAACGGCACGTTTAATCTGCAAATTGTGGCAATTTTGCCAATAGACTCTGCAAAGGTCGCGCAGTCGCTGCCTGATTGGAAGATTGTTAACGAAATTTCTACCACTACCTTGTTATCTAGTTTTTCTGGTTAAGTTGATATGTCAACTATCGTTCCGCCACCAAGCGCACTAAACAATATTGTCCCCTTCAAGCCAGTAGCACCTATACCGCCTATAACAGCACCTACCCCTATAGGTGCTGTTATAGCCGCAGGCGCTATTACTGCGGCACTAGTTACTGCTGCGGCGATAGCTTACAGCGATATGCGATCGGCCGAAGAAAGTGCAAAAAGGGCAAAAGAAAACACAGAAAAGGCTTTAGCTAGACTTAACACGGGAAAGCAAGATTTTTTTGCTCCACCACCTTATCAAGGGGGACAATGCAATACTCTATACAGATTCAAAATATCTGCTACCTACACTACAGGTACGCTCTATGCTGGTTCAGCTCTATCGGGTAGCCAGTTGATAGGTGAACCTCTAACCGATGCTCAGGCTAGGCAAGGTAATGGATTTTCTGGGGCGATGGGAAATTGGCAATTTTCCAATCAAAAAAATTCTTTCGGGACTTCTAGTCAGTTGCGACTTAGTAACGGCTCCCAAACTATTGCATGGGCAGCGTTTACTAACGGTGATTTCGTAGGTGCGACGATCACATGGGTTGAGCGTGTGGATGGTCTCCCTGATAATTGTGGAAGTTTATCAACACCAAAATTAGGGGAAACCACGCCTAATCAAAATGGGTTAGGTACTGGTAGTAGCAAATCTAATAACTTATTAGCGCCATCGCCTACGTCGTCTACTAGTGCTAGACCAGACACATCTACACAGCCTTCTATAAATAACAGCACTACTGCGAACACTTTCAACAGTACTACCAACAAAAACAAAAACTTAGCTACTGGAAATATCACTAATTCTTTAAATATTGGCAGAGCTATAGGCTTGGGCAGTCCTGCGATCGCGCCTAACCCTTCACCGATAAAAACACCTACACCAATATCTACCCCGCCTAGCACTAAACCAAAAAAAGAAGAAGAAAGAAAGCCATTTTTACCGCCTATTCCTAGCGAGCTAGGCAAGATCAATGCAGATATTGTCAGCTTAAACTCACAAATTGCAGGCATAGGTGCAATCTTGGGAACTATAAGCGCCAATACCGCCCCTGAAGCTCAGCGATTAAATAGTAAAAATGGCACTTGTGACGCGATGCAATCTCCATCATGTACGCAGGGAATGGAAGGTCGAATTAAAGATCCGATTAATGCCAAGTTAGACGCGGCTCAAGTGGCTAGAGATGTTAATGCTTCCGCACAAAGCGCCGCTTTATCTGTTTTAGCCTCTTTTGTTTCCCGAATTTACAATAATCAGTTTGTGCATAGTTCGCTGTCATTCATGACCACGATGACGACGATCCATAATGCCGCTATGTTGTCTCGTGACGTGGCTGAAACTTTGGGTACTGTGGTTGATAATTCGGTGAATTTGTCTGGGAACAAGCTCAAGGACACCGACGGAAATGACATCAACTTTACGTCATGGGTTGGTACTAATATAAGGGCGATCATCGTTCAACTTATTGGGGCTGATAAGTATGTTCAGTTAGCTCTGCAATGGCAAAAAGCAAATACTATTTATCATTCTGCAATGGCAGTTGTGAACACAACTCAATCAATGCTTGACCCTATTTCTAGCGCTGTAGAATATGGAATGGAAAATGTTTCTAAGATTGGGAACTCTTTAAAAGAGGATGGGGTAGTGTCGGAAAATGCTTACCCTGCAATGAATGAGACGATTAGAGCGAGGCGCGTAAATAGATTTGAGAGATTAAACGATACTTTGGAAGGTGCTGAAAATATCGCAAGTAATTTAAGTTCTGTTACTTCCAGTGCTGTATCTGTGAAGGAAGATTATCAGCAATTGAGAGAAGATAGTAAGGAATTGAGGGATAAAGCAAACGCCTTTAATACTGCCGATTCAGAAGCAAGAGCGGCGCTAAAAGCGGAGCTTCCTACGGAGATTACAGCAATCACTTTAGCCCCCGCACCTGCGGAAGATGAATCATGAGTAAAGAGAGAACGGAAGCACTCCAAAGAGCGATTGTTTTGATGCACAATCGACAGGTTCGGGAATACTTTAAGGATATTCCAGACGGTGATTTATCGGATACGCCAAGGGCAAGCACTAAGCGGCTTTTGCTGTTGGAAGATAATGATTCTTTGGTGTATTGCATTCAGGCTATGCAGTTCTTTAAACAGTATTGCGAAGATGCTAACGGAGTGAATGATTTATATTTCTCTGTGCCTGTGTCTACCTACAATATTGCTGTGGGATATCTTCCCCAAATTACTCTCTATTTCCGTCAGGAATTTAATGCGAGTGCGACGACAGAGACTAGGGACAGGGCAAGAACGATGCAAATTAGCATGAGGGTTAGGGAATCAAAAATACCAACATCGGTGGCAGCGCTTAGGGCGATAGCTACGGATATACGTCAGCAATTTGGGACACCGCTCTATAGGTATCGGACTGGGTATCGAAAGGTGTCGTATTTTAACAAAGCTCTTGGGTACGAGTTTAAGGTTTCATGTCGTGATGTGATTGACGCTGAAAATTTAATCAAGGATGTGATGGGTATTTTGAATGATCGCGATGAATACGATGAGCGCGATCTAAAAATCAGTGAGAGCAAGCTGGGGTCGGCGAGTGCCGCGGCTGTACCCAGAAAGACTAGGGTTGTGTCAAGGTTGGTCAATTTGCCGATTAGAGAGCAATCACTGCGAATGTACTTCACCCATGCAGACTATAAGTGCTATCCAGCTAAGCCGATACTTCTAGTCAGGGGTAACGCATTGGTCTACTAAAACAGATCAATAATAAATGCACAAAACTATAGTTTTGTGCGCTATATCTGAGCCATGCCTAAGTCTTGCTGTCTCAGTATGAGAGTGCTACGGTGCTGTTATTCAAGATTTTGGTAGACAGCTAATGACAGCTAATAACCGTGAACCCTACTTTTTACAGCTTGGCAGTGCAGCTTTTGCAGTGGTTCAAGTTGATAAGGATATTTATGACACCGATGTTGTCCCCGCTCTTGGTTTGACCAAGACTGAGCCTGCTAATACTGCAACCGTGGTCAAGCTGTCTCAAAAAGCACTTTTGAAGACTGGCAAGGCGGCAAGGATTCGGGCTACTGTTTTCCGCGATGTTACGGAAGCAGGCGAGACAGTGACCAAATCGCGCCAAGTACCTTTGATTTGTGCGATCGACAAATTGGATACTGTCGGTGTTGCACTCAAGGATAAAACCGTGCGATTGGGTGACCAAAACCTGACTTGGACAATCGGATCGGTCAACTTTGGGTAAGCCTTAACCCTATTTCGCAGACTAAGAAAATTTATTAATTTGGTGACAAATCAATGGCTGACAATACCAAGGATAAGATCCTTTTTGCTAATGCTGCTACAGCAGACGTTTATCTGGCTTTGAGACTAGATGCCGATCTGTATGATGCTGACACATGCACTCTGATTGGTGCGACCAGAACCAATACTGGCAACAAACCAGAGATTCCTATTAACAAGCGATATGCGATCGCAAGTGGACTAGTTCAAGAGAAAAAGTTCATTGTAGAAAAAGGTACTGGCATCACCAAGAAAACTCGCTCTGTGCCTATGTTGGTTCGCAAGGACTTGGTAGATACTATCGATTCTGCGGCAACTACCACGACCAAAAACCTTAAATTGGGTCGAGGTACTACTGCGGCAACTTGGAAGATCGTCAATGTCGTTTAACGATCCTAGCCTATGGAGTCTCCGATATTTGCAAAGCTTCGCCTCTGCAAATATCGGTTTGTTTTACCCTGCTATTCCTGCTTTTGATACACCAGCGCTGACGGATTTAAAATTACGGGTGTTGATCACTAGCCCGAATGCTAACCCCAACTGGACTTATGCAGGTAGGGTTAGCCAGTTGGTTGATGCGGGTGGGGTTAATTCGGTGGTTAAGCTGCAAACCTTTAGACTCAGTGAACCAAAGATTTTGGAAATTGACCCTCAGTTTAGTCAGTACTTTCTAAGGTTTCATCTGCCGCGATATTTTAAACAGGCTACGGTTTCTATTTTTGGGTACACAGGAGGTCTATAGATGCCGCCATTAGCTTTAGAGGTGGGAGTAGCAATCGCGCTGGTTACTTCATTGGTCCGCACTATCACCGCCATAAATCGGATCGAAAATCAGCAACGCTTGGGACATATTGAGCTAATTGGTAAATATGATGTGCTCAAGACCAAGCTAGAAATCATTGAGAAGGAGAGCCTAGAGCTTCGGCAAGATTTCAAAGATTTGCGCCGTCGTCGTCATACCGATAACGATATTTCGGGCTTCAACTAAGAGAGGCGATCGCTAATTTAGCGATCGCCTCTCTCGTTTATGACGCATTAACCATGACCCTAGAGTAAAAATAGGCTTTTGCATTAGCTGGTAATACGTTTATCAGCTTTTCAAGGCTTGCTGTTTGCAGATCTGTTTTGCCATGCCGAAAACGGCTTATCTGATTTTCCCCAATGCCTGATTTATCCGCAATGTCTGACGCTCTTAAGTCAAAGAGCTTCACCGTCTCGTCAAAAGCTTCTCTATAAGTCATTTTTAAAACCCTGAGCGCTTACTTAATAATCATAGTGGTTGCATAATAATGCAATGCAAGCTAATGCAATTTGTTTGTAAATAAGTGTATGATTGCAGACAAATGCAATCGCCTAAACCATATGACTGTAGAAGATTTCAAAGAGTTAAGCCTTGATGAGTTATCTAGACTATCTGGGCTAGACAAAACAAGATGGTCAAAGTACTTCAATGGACAACTAATGACTGAAGCTGTTCTAAATCAGTGCGCTCAATCCCTAGGAATGCAGCCCCATGTCTTGCTGTTGGCAATCAATACAAAAAGATTGCATAGAAATGCAACTAGTGTTAATGTCAAAGCAGTTGCATAACTATGCAATCACTTAATAATCAGGACTAACAACTATGAAAGACATTGGCTATTACGCAGGATTTCTCAGTACAGAGAATCAGGAAGAAATTAATACCGCCTCCAAGATGGCAGTTTTAGACCTGATAGCACATCTAGCTTTAAGCATGAATGGCGATCAACCCTTCAAGCCCATACCGATCGATGATTTTTGGCTAAACCGCAACACCGATTTAAACAAGATCGCCTTGATTCGTGGATTGTGCGATCGCATTGAGGTAAAGCTCATTGAGGAAGCAAAGTAATGACAACACACTTTGACTTTCACTATGCCAAATTCAAAGAAGCAGGGCAAAAAATTAGCAATCCCGACGGGTTGGAAGTTCACGACTTCCAACGATGGGATGACATCAGAGAAGCAAGCATCACAGCGATCGCCATTGAAGCAGGAATCATCGACTTGATACCCAGTGATGGCAGACTCTCAAGCCTTGATTACCAAAAAACCTTGATGATGATCCACCGCTATGAGATTTCACAAAGTGAGGGAGCAGCAT
>Ga0315907_10004700_pt1 | contig 15192 bp, 16 predicted proteins | sample LakEriMetagenome_3_FD_203525 | JGI IMG/M metagenome (GOLD analysis project Ga0315907, IMG submission 203525) | Freshwater fungal communities from buoy surface, Lake Erie, Ohio, United States - Buoy 12 MA123 | ecosystem: Environmental > Aquatic > Freshwater > Lake > Lake biofilm | place: USA... | reverse complement strand
GACGAAATGTTAAGCATTCGGGGTTAATACCTGAGCCGCTCCTCCTATCTCTTTAGTAAATAGCGCTCTGCCAGCATTTGAAGTTACCAACTCATCGATAATTTCAATTCCAGATACTCGGTAATTCGCACTTACTCCACATTTTGATGGATCAGCTAGCACCATGATCGCTTCAGATCTCTCAACCATTACCCGATTTAAATCTGCAATTTCTTGGTCGAACTCAGTCAACCCACCGCGAAGAGAAACTCCGCCTGATCCAATTACGGTTCGTGTTGCAAAAAATCTTGTAAGCACTTCTTGTGCCATAACTCCGGTTTGAGCTAAGTCTGCTGTTGCAATTACGCCACCAGTGCTAATTACTTTAATGCCGCGAGTAGCCAATACCGAAGCATGGGCCAATGAAGGAGTGATCACTGTCAGATCAAGATTTGAAGGAAGGAACTGAGCAAAAACTGCAGTTGTCGAACCGGTTCCAAGAAATATAACTTCACCCTTTTCAATTAGTGAAGCCGCAAACTGACCAATTTGTGCTTTTGCAGAGCTCTGGTCTTGTGCTCTGGGATTAGTCAAAATATCTTGCGTATTTGAGATTTGAGCTGAAGCGCCACCGCGCGTTGTGGTGAGGTGCCCCGCATCTTCCAAGATTCGCACATCGCGTCGAATAGTCATCGAAGAAACACCAAGTTCGTCAGCGAGACTTACATAATCAACCGCTGACTCAGCGGCGACTCTTTCAAGTATGCGCTGATGACGTTCTATTGATAACAATCTTCGAGACATATTATTAAATTGCAGACTTTGGGTTCTCGCCTGCGAATTGTGCTCGACCTTGATAAACAGTTAATGGATTTGCTAATAGATCATCTAACATCCCAAGAAATGCTTTCACATGCGGTGTTTCAAGGTGGGCTTGGAAGGCGGCTTCATCTGCATAAACCTCAATATTCATAAAAACACCAGGACGATCAATTAGTTCATGGACCGCATAACTTTTAACGCCTGCCTCTTTCCATGATTCTGAAGCGCCATGGTGCAGTTGTTTACGCAACTCCTCGACTTTTCCAGCCTTAGCTTCAAATATTGCTGTGATTATCATTTCTCTCCAATCACGAATTTCTTGCTAAAGGTACTGATTTACATGGATATTTCAAGGTCTAATGAAGCGAACTATCAGGCGCACCTGCACTCAAGCTGGTGAACTTAACCTGTAATCCAGCCCGCAATGGACTTGCGCAAAATATGCCCGCACGCCACTTCATACTTTGATCAAGCGGAGCTAATCTCACAAATTGCCAATCTCCACCGCATTTTGCTCTTATCGTTAAAGCATCCCCTGATCTGCTGAATCTAATGGTGACTTCCTTATCCATCCAAGTTGGAACTGGGGCAACGGACCAATCAGAAATCCCTCGCGTAACTACAGCTCCTAGTTGAGGAAGACCATCTGCAAACTCGACGCCAGCTTTAATCCAATTCGTCTCATTTGAATAGACCATTAATCCGGCATGGTCGAACTGATGTTTATAATCAAGAATCCAACTGGCTTCGAGTGATGACTCTTCAGGAAAATCATTGAGAAGCGCGTGCCCAGAATTATGAATAAAACCATAAGAAGTTTTCTGCCAGAAGTCAGTTTTTTCTTTCGCAGTGATAATAAATTCAGAGCCAATGAGTTCAGCGCTCAAAGGTGGATTTAACCAATCTCCATTTTCAAGTGAGATGCGCTTAATGGAGATCCACCTTTCTCGAGTGGCTCGATTACACATGAGTATAACTTGCAATACAAATTCTGTACCTAAGAAAAGGTAAGAATCGCTAAGATTAAGAAATGAGCACCTTCTCGATTGCAATTGTCGGCGCGGGACCGGCCGGTTATTTTGCAGCTCAGGCTCTTCAAAATCTTCAGACTGATCAACTTAAATTCAAAATCGACATGATTGAAAAACTCCCCACGCCCTGGGGTCTGGTGCGAAGCGGAGTCGCTCCGGACCATCCCAAGATAAAAACTGTTTCAAAAGTATTTGAAAAAATAGCAACTACCGAGGGATTCCAACTCTTTTGCAATGTCGAACTTGGGAAAGACATTTCAACTGACGAATTAACATCTTCATATGACGCTGTAATAATTGCTACTGGTTCTAGTAACGGTAGAAAACTAAATATCCCGGGTGAAAATCTGAGAGGATCGTTATCCGCTGCCGATTTCGTGCCTTGGTATAACGCTCACCCAGATTACGTAAATGTTGACGTTTCTCTAGACACCGATACAGCCGTAGTAATTGGCGCAGGCAACGTTGCGATGGATGTAGCTCGAATGCTCGCTCTAGAGCCTCGAGAACTAGACACAACCGACACCGCACTTCACGCGCTAGATGCGCTTCATAATTCAAAAATTCGAACTGTTCATATTTTTGGCCGACGCGGTCCAGAGCATGCCGCATTTACTTCACCCGAGTTAAGGGAACTACCCAAGTTAGAGCACACCAACGTTGTCATCGATGAAAATGAGATCAAAGACGCCATAAAACGCGCCGAAAGCGCGGGGGAAATCCCAAAAGATGTTAAATCTAATTTAGACGCCATGATGGCTATTGCAAATAATCCAAGTAAAAATCATGAAAGAACACTCAATTTTCATTTCCTAGCCTCACCAATTGAAATCAAGGGCGAAGGTAAAGTTGAGGAGATAATTTTCGCAGTAAATAAAGTTCAAGACGGAAAAGTTGTTCAGACTGAAGAAACATTCGCAGTAAAAGCAGGTTTGATTGTTTCAGCGATTGGTTATGAATCAGAACCTGTCGAGGGTATTCCCTTTACAAATGGAAAAGTAAATAATGTGGAAGGGCGCGTTAGCGGTACCAATATCTATGTAGTTGGCTGGGCAAAACGAGGACCATCAGGAGTTATCGGAACCAATAAGAGCGATTCGGCGGCTGTAATTGAACATCTTGTTTCAGATTTAAGAGAACCAAAAACAAAAAATGGCATTATTAATTTATTAAAGGAACGCGGCGTTGTGCATATCTCTCAAAGTAATTGGGAGAAACTAAATTCCGCAGAAATTGCGGCTGGTTCCTCATCTGGTAAACCGCGCATTAAATTTGTTGACCGTAAGGAGATGCTAGGCTTCGCGGACTAATTGCGCCCGTAGCTCAACGGATAGAGCATCTGACTACGGATCAGAAGGTTAGGGGTTCGAATCCCTTCGGGCGCGCAAAAGCACTCAAAAATGTATGATTTCATAATGCCAGTTGCTAAATGGAAAAAGCGTTTAATTTTACCTTTTGGTTTCTGCTTCGCTTACCTAATCTGGAATTCATCGTTACAAATCGCTTTAGCTAGTAGCCCGGACATTTCCGGAGAGCGACGATGCGACACCGGTGAAGCAGCCGAAGTTTCATATCCAGGACCGACTTACTTGGTTTCTCAAAATGGATCGGAATACGAAATTATCGGCGCATTTAACGGTAGCGACTGTGAGGGTTCAGTTGTTATCACTAATGGAGTGACAACAATTGGAACTGACTCTTTTTATGCCGCCGATATCACATCACTGATTATTCCGGATAGCGTTACAAACATTGGCTCGCAAGCATTTTACAATTCATTATCCTTAAGTAGTTTAGAGTTGGGAAATTCTTTAGTCTCAATTGGTAATTACGCATTTTACAGGTCAGAGTCACTGACGAGTCTGAGTATTCCAAATTCTGTGACTGATATTGGAGAGTTCGCATTTCAAAATTCAGTTTTGTTAACTTCCCTTACGTTAGGAAACTCAATTCAAGTAATTGGCGATTACGCGTTCGATAATTCCCAGTTCTCAACTTTGATTCTGCCAGACACGGTTACTGCTATTGGCAATTATGCATTTTCTAACAATGTAGCATTGACAAGTCTTACATTAGGAGAATCAATTTTGACGATAGGTAATTCAGCCTTTTATGGTTCGGGTATTGAAGATCTATTTATTCCTGATTCTGTAACATCGATTGGAGACGCAGCTTTTGCCAGCTCATCGAATTTGAGTCAAGTACAAATTGGACTTGGTGTTACGTCCTTTGGAAATGGCGTTTTTGATGATACAAATCTCGCAGAAACCGAGTCGTTAAATCCAGGTCAACAAACCGTTTTCTATTGTGGCGAAGATGTTTCAGTATCAAGCGCCAATTACGACAGTAAGGGCTCAGGTCCATCCTGCGGTGATCCAGGAGCACCTGATTTAAATAGCGCATCGGTTCTAAGTGAAAACTCCGTTAGATTGGCTTTTACGTCACCTACTTTTACAGGCGGAGCTCCCGTTACGCAATTTGAAGTTTCTATTCGAAATCCAGCTGGTGATGTGGTGCTTTCCACTCAAACATTTACTCCATCTCCGGCGGTAAGAAGAGGCACTTCTTCAACATTGACAGTTACGGGATTAACACCAAATACAACATATGGGTTTTCATTAAATTCGATAAATTCCGCAGGCAATGGTTCTTATCAATCTTATTTATTGACTGCGACAACGAGTAATGAAACTGCTCAAGCCGCATCTCAAGCCGCAGCTCAAGCCGCAGCTCAAGCCGCAGCTCAAGCCGCAAGTGATGCAGCCCGACGAGCAAAAGAGCAAAAAGAGTTAACGGAACTTCTATCACTCATTCCAGCAATTGGTGAGCTCGCTCTAAATATTGGTAAAGCCACGAAATCCATAAATCAAAATAAATGTGTGAAGAATAAATCAGTTAGATTTGTAAAAAAAGGAAAACCTTGTCCTAGAGGCTTTGCTAGAGCCAGATAGGTAATCGTCTCGATTCTGGCACTTTCATTTAAGCTAAGAGTTTCAGCAAGATATTACATCCGGCACTTCGTTGCTAATAAGCAACAGGGGGTCTTATTTCGGGTCATTGCCTTTGCGGCGCTCTTCCTTCATAATTAGAAGCGACATACGGATAGAGCGTCTGGTCCTCTGACTGCCAAAAAGCACGTCAGAGACTCAGTGAATTTCTAGATGAACGCAGTTCATAGAAGTTCACAAACTACGGATCAGAAGGTTAGGGGTTCGAATCCCTTCGGGCGCGCGAACCCGCTAGGAATTTCAAGACCTAGCGGGTTTTCTACTTTTTAGTCAGCTGGTGCTGCTAGTCGGAAGCCGACGCTTCTAACCACCGAGATGACATTCGGACCACCGGCTTCTCGAATCTTCTTCCTAAGCCTCGAAGCATGGGAGTCAACTAGGTGATCGGATTTATACCCACGAAAGGAACCAATGGTTTGCAGAATTTGTTCTCTCGAGAAAATTCGCTCTGGGTTGGCTAGTAGCAACTGCAGAAACTGGTATTCAACATTGGTCAACATCACTTTCTTTCCACCAACTTTAAAACTGTGTTGACTTAGGTCCATCTCTAACGGTCCCCACGTCAGAATGTTTGCCCTCGGCGCTCGCTGAGTCTCACCGCGCTTCATCTGCTGGGTCACGCGCGAGGTAAGTATTCGCTCAACAATTGGTTTCGTAACGTAGTCATCCGCTCCAGCGGCCAGCGCCATCTCCTCATCAACGACCTCATCTCGCTGAGTCAGCATAATGATTGGGACAGTCGACTCGGCTCTAATTGATCGGCAAAGCTGCATGCTCTCTAGTTGGGAGTGGCCAAGATGGATTAAGACAATACTGTAATCGCGAAGTGGAAAAAGCTCCTGGGCCTCATTCTTGGTGGCGGCGTTATAGACAACCAGTCCCAGAAGTTCCAGCTGCAAGCGAATGTTGAGGCGATCTTCAGCATCGTCTTCGATTAGAAGTGCATTCGGCCTATCGTCGGACATCACGGTTTAGCTGTAAAATTCTTTGAGGAGATTGCGATTAGTTCGACAAAATCTGGCAACCTTTGGAAGTTATGGTTCAACTATGTCCGACCTTTCAAGTGAAGAAGGTGTAATTCACGTTGAGCGAATACTCTCCGACGTTAAGACTACTCCAATAACCGCTGACATAGTTGAAACGAAAGAGGTTCCATTCACCGAGGACCTCAAGAACACCCGCTCTAATGCCAGAGAGAACTTTCTGGCAACAATCTTGGGGATAATCGCCATAATTATTGCTTTGTCTGCACTCATCACTGTTACTGCCGGCAATAATGCAATAGCGGGCAGTGGTAATGACAGCTCTGTCAATCTAAAAGGCGCACCTGGTTTGCAAGGTGAAACGGGCACGGATGGCATTGATGGTGCCACAGGAGCAGCCGGACCAACTGGAGCTCAAGGAGTCCGGGGTTTAGTTGGACCGCAAGGTATCCAAGGAAATCAAGGAATCGAAGGACCAATAGGGCCAATTGGTCCGACTGGACCTGCCGGCGCTGATGGTGCTAGAGGTACAAATGGGTCTACTGGTTTGAGCGGTGCAACTGGATCACAAGGTACTTCTGGTTCAATTGGAGCTACTGGTGCCCAAGGGCCGGCTGGTGCCCAAGGACCGGCTGGTGCCCAAGGACCGGCTGGTGCCCAAGGACCGGCTGGTGCCCAAGGGCCGGCTGGAGCGAATGGAACTGGAATTGCGACAGGTGATGTCTGTGTTTTCGTAGATCACCACGGCGTTAAACAACTTGGCATTGTGCAATGGCAGCAAAATGGATCGAACATTCAGCTGCAGTGCGCCGTTGATTAGATCCGAAATTTTGGATCTCAAAAACGGTAGTGGATGACATGGACTATTGCTCGACAACTGCCTTTTAGAAGGCAGTTGTCTATGCGTTGATTGCTGGTTGATCATTTACTTTCTTGAGCACTTTGGCTTTTTTACTTTAAACCGAATAGCCCGTTACTTTTTTCGTCAACCTAATCCTTACTCAATGAGTCTTCAACATGGTAACTAAATCATCAAACTTTCTAGGGTAGCAAGTCCATGACTGGCTCTTTAGTCAGCAAATTGGCTCAAACATAGATGTAAATGTCGGACTCTCTGACTAGTATCAAGGCAAGAAACAAAGCTATTTGCTGGAGTGACTACGGATCAGAAGGTTAGGGGTTCGAATCCCTTCGGGCGCTCTTAAGTTAATCAGAGTTTTGGGTGTTTATTCAGAGTGAAATAGCGCCTAACTTAGATGCGTCGTCGGGGAAAATTACTAGAGTGCCAGAAATCTTGTATCGGTCTGCCGTTATACCTTGTGCAAAAAGGGCATCCAAAAACATTTTTTGATCAACAAAGTTTCTAAAATCATAGATTTTGACAAAAGTGTTGTCGATGCTGCAGGTGCCGAATTCCTTTACGTACTCAACAATTTCAGATGATTTTGTGAAATCAAGGCAACCAATACGATTTGCAAAAGACCTTAGAATGTTTAGACTCTCTTGAGTGTAGATATCATCCTTATATTTGAATCCTTTAAGGCTTCGGCAGGCGCTTGCAAATTCAACAATATCAAACGAAATATAAGACATACTATTATCAATTGCATACTGGAATCCCGTAATCTCTTCTGGATTTTGAGTGGTGTTCAATGTGCGATTCATGTCGGCACTTCGATCAGCTACTTGCCAAATATTGTCCCTCAAAGTTCCCATAGCCGACGCCACTAATCCGAAAGTTTTGTAATAGAAAGAATCTATGAATAATGCTTGCTTTCGATAAACAAGTCGCAACTGAACATAATCATCCTGAGGAATCATTGAGCGCTGCTTATCAAAAGTTATACTTTTATTGATAATTTTTTTACACGCCAAAATATTTGATTTTAGCTTCTGAGAATTAGAGAGTGCAGCGTAAGAATATGGATTCAGAGAGAAGCTTGCAAGAATTACAGCAATACCTATGGCAATAATTCGAAAAAACGACCGTTCTAGGGTCCTCACAAACGGAAATTTACCCGAATATAAATCGTTTGTCTTTTGCAAATGGTCAAGGGCAGTAATATCAAGGCACTCATAAGGGAGACAAATGGCCGCATCAACACCAGTCCAAATTCCAGCAGAACGACTAAAGGGTTTGAGAAGGTATAACGCTATTGCGGGTATCTTTCACTCAATCCAAGCAATCGCAATAGTTGCTTTAGCGAATGATTTTGCTCTTCCAGTATCCGTTAGCTATTTATTGGACGCCCCGATTCCGGGGGCAAAGTTTGAAGAGGTTTCTTTATTTAATCTTCCTATTGCCTTAGGCGTGGCGCTGTTTTCCTTACTTAGTGCAATTGCTCATTTTTGGATAGTTGGTCCTGGCTTCAAGAAGTATGCGAATGACCTCAGCAATATGAGAAATATTGCTCGCTGGATCGAGTATTCAATTTCATCGACTTTGATGATCATCTTAATTTCTATGATTAATGCGGTTTGGGATGTCGTAGCATTAATTGCAATTGCGGGCGCAAATATCGCAATGATTCTTTTTGGTTGGTTGCAAGAGAAGTATGAGGAACCAGGAAAAGGTAGCCTCTTGCCATTCTGGTTTGGTTGTATTGCTGGAATCGTTCCTTGGATTGCTATGTTCTGGTTGCTTTTCTCGCCTGGCAGCAGTGCTGAAGCACCGGGATTTGTCTACGGTGTGGTCTTCTCGCTCTTTTTATTCTTTAACTCTTTTGCGATAGTTCAATGGCTTCAATACAAAAAAATTGGAAGATTTGCGGATTATCTAGTGGGCGAGCGGGCTTACATAACTCTTTCATTTATTGCTAAGTCAGCACTGGCTTGGCAGATTTTTGCAGGCGTGTTAGCAACAAGTTCACTTTGATATAAACAAGAGTCGACCATCATCAGTCGAAGCAACTATTCGTTGATCTGGCAAAACGTCTAGATCTCGAATACGTGCGCCTATAGCTAGATTTTCACTTGCGGTAACTTTTCCGTTTTCGAAAACCATAAAAACAAGTGACATTTCACGCAACGTCCCCATTGCAATTCCACCTGAGTACTTTCCAAAACCATTATTTGGTAATCGAATTAATTCCGTAGGTGCAATAGAGGGAACCCAAACTTTGACAGGTTCCCGATAGCCTTTATGAGTTCCAGTTTCTCTCGGAATTACATAATCACCTTGGGTATATGGCTCACCATAAGTAACAAAAGGCCAACCATAATCAACGCCTCTTTCAATAACATTTATCTCATCTCCACCACGGGGCCCATGTTCGGATGTAATTAGAGTATTTCGATCAAAAAGAAGTATGCCCTGTTGATTTCTATGTCCGGTCGAAATTTTTTCTATTTTCTTTTTCGAAATCTTAAAGACCGATCCAAGATCACCGCGCAAGTTCCGCGAATCAATTTTTCTATATCCGAGATCACCCACTGTGAGATATACAGATTTACTATTTATGACTTCCATTCGACCAGCGGCATGTTGAACTGCCGATACCGGAACACAAGGTTTACTCGTGAACCAGCGACTCACTTTCTTAGCATTGGCCGAAGCAAGATTTACTGTTACTTCATCAACAACAACTTCGACACAATTTCTGTTGGTTAATAGAGGAAAGGAAATCAAAACATTTAGATTATTTGTGCTTTCTCTAAGAACTGCGATATCAGTAATAGCAAATCGTGAGTCACGAATACGTTCGTTAGCATTAATGAAATTTCCCAGCAGCCTTAACTTTGGATTTTTTTCACTCCAAATGAACAGGGATCCACCTTTATCGCCGCCGCCAAGCAATAGCGCTCCATTAGAAAGTACGCCCAGTGCCGGACCCCTTTCATTCCCGCCAAGCGATCTAGCAGCTGACACATCAAAAGCCCTTTGATTGAGCGCTATTCCATCAATACGTATATTTGCATTAGCGCTTTCCAGGGATAAGGAAATGAAGATTGATATAGCAGCAATTAGCAACTTCATATTAGTAGGTTAGCAAGAAGGCCCCCTAAAGCTCGAGGGCCTTCAAGTTTTCCATTCGATCAGAGAGTTGGAAGTAGCACACGATTAATACCGTGAGCTACCTGAGTACTTCCTTGGTTGATATCTACCTTGTTAAGTAGTACTAATGCATCTTTGCTAGAAGCCGATTTATCGGCAAGTTTGATCGTGGTTCCATTTACTGTTACACCGACAGTCTCACCTGAGGCCATGCTGAGCTGTGCTCCATTTGCCTGAAGAGCTGCAGGCGAGAGTATTGGATCGCCAAGAACCACGTGATAGAGCAGAACTTTTTCAACAGTCTTGGCGCCGAGGGACATAACGGCGTCGGCAACTGCTCGTTCACTCTTTATATTCTTACCTGTTAGATCCTTAACTAACTTTCGAAATGCGCGATCAGTGGGAACGAATGCGGTCAACTTAACATTTCCATCAGTGATTGCTGCTACTGCTGACTTAGAATTAGCAATCCAAACATCTAGAAATACCGAGGTGAAGATATCGAAATCTCCAGAATTCTTATCGAATTTTGGATTACCTAAATCAAGAACCTCAGAGAGTGGATTAAGCTTTAAAGTGTTTGCATTCGCATTCGAAATGGCCGTCGTAGAAAGAAGAGCCAGCAACATCGCTGGAATTACAGTCAGTCTTTGGAATTTTTTCATGCTTGATAGTCCTTTCGCTCACTTGCGTTTAAAGGCTTGAGCCCGAATCTTCTTCGACGTTTCTTAAATTATGCTCAAAAGTATCTTGCGTTATCCTCATATTTGTCTCAATAGATTCTGGGTCTACAATTCGACTGCTTTAGCGCCCGTAGCTCAATGGATAGAGCATCAGACTTCGGATCTGAGGGTTGGGGGTTCGAGTCCCTCCGGGCGCGCGGGTTGTGAAAGGGATGATCTGTGAAGCATGAAGACGCGAATGTAAGACCAAATTTCCTTCGCACTGTTCTTGATGAGGTTAAAGGTTCATTTCCTGGTCGCCATACTAAAACTGAGATGGCGCCACCAGATTTAGATTCCAATGATGGTTATGACGATATTCAAACTGGTTCGCAACAAGGAGAAGCGCTACTTTCTAACTCTCTTAAGTTCTTTGGCTTCTTCACATGGATCATCTGGTTTGGATTCGGTATTCGATTTTGGTGGTTTAGTGATACTAGCTTTCTTGAGTTTGGCGTCGCAACATTACTCTGGTTACTAACATTTGCATTCACCATCTTCGGCATACCGATTACCAGAGCGATTCTGCGAATGCGACGAAAATGACTAACTTCCTAACCGAACTTATAAATGGTCCACTATTCCAATTGGCGAGTTGGTTTCTGGCTATTTTCCCAGTAATGATCGCAGCACTTTCTGTTAATTCTTCGCGAATTTTTCTACTGAATCGTGTTCGAGTTGAGACGGAATCGCTAAATCCACATCCTGCACAGCTCGAAGAATCCAAGAGAAAATGGCCTGCAATTTCGGTAGTAATCCCAGCGCGCGATGAAGAGTTATTTCTCGAAAAAACAGTTAAAGCTGCCCTCAAACTAGATTGGCCTTCGGTGGAGGTAGTCGTCATTAACGATGGCTCAAAAGATAAAACTCGAGAAATTGCTGAGCGCCTTAAAGCTGAGTATGGAATTAAAGTAATCAACCATGAAAAGCCAGAAGGAAAATCGATCTCTTTAAATGATGGCCTGCGGTCAGCCCAAAATGAGATAGTTTTGATTTTGGACGCTGATGGAGTACCCGCAAGAAACGTTTTGTTGCGAATGGTGCCTCACCTGCTGTTATATGGAGATGTTCTAGCGGTCGCGGGAAATCCTAGAATCATCAATGTTCCTAATCTCCTTGCCAAGTTACAAGCAATTGAGTTTTCTTCAACAATATCCACACTTCGGCGAGGTCAATCTGCATGGGGTCGAATTAACACAATCTCAGGAGTTATGGCGCTAATTAGACGAAATGAAGTTATAAAACTAGGAGGATTCTCAAGCGAGCAACCGACGGAGGATATTGAACTAACTTGGCGAATACATCGAGAGGGTTATCGATGTATATATGAGCCGGCCGCACAGGTTGCAATGAAAGTACCGCTAACGCTTCGAGATTGGTTCAAACAGAGAACTCGCTGGGGTAGAGGCTTAGTTCGAGTACTACAGACACATGGTTCTCAGATTATTAAGAAATTTGAATGGCCCGCATTTCCACTTTTATTAGAGGCAACGCTTGCCATTATCTGGTGCCATCTTCTCTTTTTATTCACTTTTATCTGGGCAATTGTTTTGGTTTCAGGGTCAATTAATTTTGAAAGTCCGCTTGGTATTGGACGTTGGGGCGCTATGGCGATTGGAGTTTCAATTCTGCAAATTCTCTGGGGAATGCATCTAGATAAGAGCCATGATCGAACCATCACAAAATTATGGCCGCTGGCACCCTTATATCCACTTTTCTATTGGCTGATGAGCGCATTTGTTGTTGTTTGGACCACTATTCCAACCCTTTTAACAAAACCTAAAAAAGTTCTCTGGACTAGCCCAGGTCGAAAAGACATTCGAAATATTTCCTAGATTTACTTGTAGACTAACAACACTATGACAACGTTAGCGATAAGGCGATTTACAGCCATTGTCATGCTGATTGGATCAGTCAGCGGTTTTATCGCATCTTTTCTTCTAACAATAGATAAATTAAAATTGCTTAAAGATGCAAATTTTGTACCTTCCTGCAATATTTCAGAAACTTTGAATTGCAAGAGTGTCATGCTTTCGAAGCAGGCTGAAGTATTTGGTTTTCCAAATTCACTTATTGGAATCGGAGCTTTTGCCATATTTATAGCGATTGCCATCGCGCTATTTGCTGATGTTCAATTCCCAGCTTGGTTCTGGAAGATTGCGCTTTTCGGAGTTGCCTTAGCAGTTCTCTTCTCTCACTGGCTGGCATACCAAACCACCTTTGTAATTGGCGCGCTCTGCCCTTATTGCATGGTTGCCTGGTTTGGAACGTTTTTGATTTTATCTAGCGTGATCCAGGAGTTATTACGACTGAAGAGCGCTAATACCGAGGATTTAAATCAAAAAGCATCAATTGAAAAGATAAGTGGATTTATGCCGATATTCCATGTTCTCTGGCTAGGACTAGTTATCGGTGCAGCTTTTGCGGGCGTTAATTAAGGATCTATGAATCTCCGTAAGACAGTTCTTACGGTCGCAACGTTGAATCTCATATATTTTGGAGTTGAGTTCTATTTTGGGCGACTATATGACTCAGTTGCGCTACTTGGTGACAGTATTGATTTTCTTGAGGATGCATCGATTAATATTCTTATTGCATTTGCTATAGGTTGGAGTCTTCGCAAAAGACAGATAGTTACATATGTACTTGCAATCTTATTATTAGTGCCAGGTATTGCATTCCTTTGGAATGCGTTTGACCAACTATTAAATCCAGATATTCCCGTTGGCGAGGGTATGAGCGCCGTTGGCTTCGGAGCACTTATCGTAAATGTCTTCTGTGCCTTCCTAATCGCTCGCCATCGAAGTGAAGAAGGCGGCTTGGTGATGGCGGCTTTTTATTCAGCGAGAAATGATGCTATCGCTAATTTATTAATTATTATCGCTGGATTCATTACCGTATTGAGCCCAAGTATTTGGCCGGATTTGATAATTGGAATAGCGATATTTGTTATGAATGCTGATGCGGCAAAAGAGGTGATTGAAGCAAGTAGGAAAGAGGGTAAAACTCATCGCTCCTAGTGGAGTTGTGAATTTGCTCGATCTAGATCAGCCTGAAAATCAACTTCGACCGCAAAAAGATCTGAGATATCAACGGGTTCAATCTCAATATTTGAATGTTCAATTGCTAGTTCCAATCCGCGCTCAAAATATTCATTATCAGCACAGCTAGTCAGCTCTTTAATAACGGCAGCTTTATCGCCCTTTGAGACAAAATTTATACCAACGGCTTCACCAAGAGCTTCTTTTACCTGTTTAGAGAGAAGTTTGATATTGCCTTTTGTATCTACGGTGTACTTAATCTCTTCTTCGCCTACGGTGGCGGTATTTACACAGACAAAAGACTTTTCTCCAACGATTCGATCTTTTACTCTTTCGAGAACTCGAGCATCGAAGACAACGTCACCATTCATCCAGAGCACTCCGCTTTCTTGAGAGGTGCGCAGAGCCTTTAAAAGACTCTTTGAGGTATTGGTTTGGTCATAGGCCTCGTTGTAGATGAAAGTAACATCTGGGTGAGCTTCCATAATCATTTCAAGTTTAAAACCGACCACTATTGAGATTCGAGCTGAGTCTGAGAAAACACTGCGGACATTTTCGATCTGTTGCTGCAAAATAGAACGGCCATCAGCGAGTGGGGTTAGTGGTTTAGGCCAAGGTTTTCCAAGTCGAGTACCCATCCCCGCTGCAAGAATCACTACTTGGATGGCCATAGATTTATACTACTCTAAATGAATAGCGCGATTAGATCCTTGATTGTCAACGAGGATACCTCTTTAGCGCAAATAGTCGATGAATTAAATCAAAGTAGCGGAGACCTACTTTTATTAGATTCGCGCACTGTTCTTGCAGAACCCCATATTGAGTTATTAACTGATTATCCTCGTAAGGCTTCGGCGGCTTTAGTCGCAGTTCAAAAGAATGGAAATACATTAAGTCGCCAGAACCGGGTGGCAAGTGCATCATCCGCTTCACATAAAGTCACAATCGGAAATCGAGATTTTGTAGGCGCATTATTTCTCTCGCGCTTTAATCGGATAGAAATAATCGAAACCCTTAAGAAGGCAGCTGGCTATGGCGCTAAAGGCCATCCCCTAGATCTTGCCCTAGTTGCGCTAGTTCGTGCTGCTATTCGCGTAGATGCCGTTGATATCTGGGGCGCTCCTTATTCCAGAAGTGATGATCCCAAACAACGTGCGGAAATAAAAAAGGAGATAGATAACCTAAATATTGAGCGAGTTCGATTAAGTATGGCAAACCGCGCTAATGACGGTTTCTTCTCAGTCTTTTTCTTACGCAAATTTTCGAAAATTCTCACCTGGGTAGCGGTAAGAATTGGCGCAACGCCAAATCAGGTAACGTTACTTTCTTTTGCAATTGGCCTGTATTCGGCATACTCCTTCTCAAAAGGTGAATTTGTAGCCACTTTAATCGGAGCGCTCCTACTGCAATTAAGCATCATCGTTGACTGCGTTGACGGTGAATTAGCTCGCTACACCAGAAAGTTTTCTAGTTTAGGGGCTTGGTTAGATGCAGTAACAGATCGCGTCAAGGAGTATCTGGTCTTCTTTGGCTTGGCTTACGGAGCGGCGCGTGAAGGAAAAGATTTATGGCTACCAGCAATTCTAATGATGTTAATTCAGACATTCCGCCA
>Ga0315907_10004698_pt1 | contig 15195 bp, 14 predicted proteins | sample LakEriMetagenome_3_FD_203525 | JGI IMG/M metagenome (GOLD analysis project Ga0315907, IMG submission 203525) | Freshwater fungal communities from buoy surface, Lake Erie, Ohio, United States - Buoy 12 MA123 | ecosystem: Environmental > Aquatic > Freshwater > Lake > Lake biofilm | place: USA... | reverse complement strand
GGAGGTCAGTGCGCGCAATGCGATGCCGATCACGGCTCCGCAAGATGGCGTGATCGAGCGTGTATTGGTGAGGCCTAATCAGCACGTCCATTCGGGCATGCCGCTCGTACGCTATGACGGCGCAGTGGTTCGAAGTAAGCTTTTCGTCGCACAACAGAATGTGGGGGTTGCGCAGGCCGAGCTGGATCGCACCATGGGCAAAGCCTTTGGCGAAGAGGGCGCCCGTAGCGAACTGAGAACCTTGCGCGCGAAGGTTGAAGAGAAGTCAGCAGAGACTCGGTATCTTGATGAACTTGCCCACCGTCTTGAGATTCGCTCGAGTACGGAGGGTGTCGCCATCTTCCGCGACGCAGAGGCGTGGACTGGACACCCCGTGCAGAGTGGCGAGCGCATCATGATGCTCGCGGATCCCGGTAACGTATGGCTGACGCTTTATGTGCCGGTCGAAGAGGCAATCCCACTCGGTGAAACACCGGATGTCGAATTCAATCTGGATATTGATCCTTTGCGAACACGACACGCCAAGGTGGTGGAGAGTGCCTACGAAGCAGTCATCATGCCGGACGGCCGCGCGGCGTATCTCATGCACGCAATTCTTGATGCGAGTGATTCTTTACCGCGTATTGGTCTCAAGGGAGTGGCGCGTGTTTTCGGCGAGCGCCGCATGATGGGTTATCTGCTGATCCGAAAGCCGCTGCGTACCCTGCGTCGCACGCTAGGTTGGTAAGACTGCGGGGGCAGCCATGAAGGTCGATACCATCACCCAGCAGCCTGACAAAACTGATTTGATTCTGCCAGAGATCCGACAGGATCTGGAGCTTCTGCAAGGTCCGATCGTGGCTCAGGTAGGCCGAACATGGCGTATTCGTGATCCAGTGCGTAATCGCTTTTTTGATGTGGGTCCGTTCGAGTTCGCCGTGCTGTCAGATTGGTCAGGTGCTGCCGGTACAGCCGAACTGGCGCGACGCGTTTCTCATTCGACACGGACGTTAGTCACGGCGGAGGATATTCTTCCACTGCTTGGATTTTTGCAGGAAAACGAATTACTTTCGCCCGCGCGGCGAGAGATCAGACAGTTTTTGCGCGATCGGCGCGAGCGTCGTCAGCCCGGTCTCTGGAAAAGCTTGTTGCATCACTATTTGTTTTTCCGTGTTCCCCTCTTCAATCCTGAGTACCTGCTTAACCAACTTGTCGTCTGCACAGGCTGGCTTTATACCCGAGGCATGGTGTTGACGTTACTGGTGCTTTTGCTAATTGATTTTCACCTGTTGTTTCAGCATTGGCCAGAAATCATGACTCACGCGGATGAATCTTTTTCTCTCGATGGGCTGATTTACATCGGTGCGGCAGGTATTTTCAGCAAGATTTTTCACGAATTCGGCCATGCGCTGACGGCACGACGTTTGGGTGTTCGAGTACCTGCCATGGGGATCGCCGTCCTGGTGATGTATCCGATGCTGTATACCGATACCAGTGACAGCTGGCGCCTGCGTGACAAGCACCAGCGTCTGTGGATTGCTGCGGCGGGCATGATTGCGGAAGTATCGGTTGCACTGGTGGCAACGCTCCTGTGGGCCATTACCCCTGACGGCGTTCTGCGCAGTATGCTGTTTTCGCTCGCATTTACCGGTTGGATCGTGGCCCTTGGACTCAATGCGAGTCCATTTTTTCGTTTTGATGGTTATTACATTCTGTCGGATACCCTCGATATGCCCAACTTGCATGAAAGGGGGACTGCATTAGCTCGTGTGCGGATGCGGCGGTGGTTCCTTGGCTTGAAGGGTGATGATCCTGAGCCTTATCTGTCTGCGCGACGCAAAAATTGGCTGACCTTGTTTGCACTGACAACCTTGCTTTATCGTCTGGCTGTTTTTGTCACGATCGCTTTCGTTGTTTATCACTATTTTTTCAAGCTACTGGGAATTTTTCTGATGGTGGTCGAATTGGCGTAGTTCGTGATTCGTCCTCTTTATCATGAATTTGTGGCGCTGCGGCGGCGATGGCGGGAATTGCGTCCGAAATGGACTTTGCTCTTCGCGGCGAGTACCCTGGTCGGACTCGCGGGCTGGGCCTGGATACTGGCGTCTTCGATCAGTTCTCCCGCCCTGATGACGGCACTTCATGAGTATGTCATAGAGGTACCCTCGCCGGGCTTGCTGGTGCAGGTCGGCGTCAGTGGTGGTCAGCGACTGGCGGCGGGTGACGAATTGGCCGTCGTTGTGTCGCCTGAGTTTTTGCTTCGTCGGGATACCGCCGTCATTTCGCGGAACGCACTGATCGAAGAATTGCAGCGTACGGTCGCCAATACACAGTCTCGCGAACGCATTCATGCGATCGAAAGTCAACTCGCCGGTACGCGCGCCGCCGAGGATTTGTCAGCAAAGGAGTCGGCGTTGCTCAGACTGCGTGCACCGGGCGAAGGGGTTGTTCGTGATCTGCTTACCGATGCGGTGCCGGGTCGATGGGTGCGTAAACGCGACTTGCTGATGCGGGTAGTTTCGGAAGATGACGGTGTGATTTATGCCTATGTGGATGAGTCGAGTGTGCATCACCTGCGCGAAGGTGCGCGCGCAATTTTTTATCCGGATGACCTGAATTTGCCGCCGGTACGGGGCAGGATTGTAGAGATCGATACAGCCGCCGCTCGCGCCTTACCGTCTGCGATACTATCTTCTGCGCATGGCGGTATCGTGCCCACCTTGAATTCGCATGAGGGAGAACCGCTGTTTCGTGACGTCCACTATCGCATTCGCATTGAGCCCGACCTGAAAACCCCAGTGCCACGGGTCTTGCGCGGCACCGTTTATATTGAAGGCGACAGCTTGAAGGCCCTGATGGTAATGCCGCAGCGGATGGCGCGCGCGGTGGTTCGCGAGCTGGGATTCTGATCCGTCATGCGATGGGGGGGACAAGGGATTCCGTCAACCAATCAAAGTGCGTTACTTCAATTTGACCCGAGCATGGTCGGACGGTGTTCTGGCGGGGTAGTCAACAAAAAAGCCGTCACTGGGACGGCTTTTTTGCTCGGTTGCCCGTGATTACTTCTTCTCTTCAGCAGCAGGTGCAGCAGGAGCAGCAGCGTCAGCTTTAGGAGCGTCAGCAGCAGGTGCTTCTGCGGCAGGCGCGTCAGCCTTCGGTGCTTCAGCAGCAGGAGCAGGAGCGGGGGCAGGAGCAGCGGCTTCTTCTTTCTTGCCGCAAGCAGCCAGAGCCAGAGCCAGCAGAGAAGCGATCAGCAACGATTTTTTCATGATTTTCCTTCGGTTAAATATAAAAAATTTCACTTCAATTTTGTTTAATAACTACCGGTAGTTATCGCACATCAGGTCGTGTTTTCTGGGTCGGCAGTCGCAATTGACGCACTGCCGCACCGTCAAAACTTCCTAACCGGAAATTATACTGGCCTTATTGAAAACCGCGCAAGCCGTTTTATGCGATTTCTAGAGACGAATATCAAGTTTCGTACAGGAAAATTATGGACAGATACAGGCAAATTGAGCGCTGAAAGAACCGTGAAGCAAGTCTATTAGCTTTTTTGGAAACTCTTTGTCGTTTGAAGATCAAGCCAGCCATCCAGGTACCACCGATACAAGCTCTCGCTGAGGTCGGCTGAGGCTCGCGCGAGATGGCTAGCGTCGAGTACACGGTCGTCTGCCAAACGCCTCAGAACGCTGCGATCTGAGGCACCGGGAAGATAAGATTCACCGTTCATGAACACATATTTGTGGCGATGCAGCATCCGGGTTTTGCGATGCAAGCGAATCCCGAGGCGTGCCGCTGCTTTGGCAAATTGCCGTACACCCAGCGGATTCGTATGTGGATCGAAGCTGACTGAGGGTTTGGGCTCGGAGAGATATTCGCCAAGGAAAATCTCTCTGTCAGCCCCTGTGCTGGCGAGTTTTTGCAGGGTGCGATGCACGGCATCCATCATTTGATCGCCGATGGCGCCCGGGTGTCGGGTGGATCGCAGCGTGGGATCACTGTATCGGCCGGGCAGTTCAATCGAGTCGGCCATGAATGCGAGAAACGCCTCGCCTAGCTCTTGCCAGGCCGGGGCTCGAAAACCGATGGAATAGGTCATGCACTCGCCTACAGCGACACCCTCGTGCGCGTACTGCGGAGGCAGGTACAGCATATCGCCGGGATTGAGAATGAATTCCTGCTCGGGCAGGAAATGCCTGAGGATTTTGAGGGGTAGATCTTCGCGCAGGCGCAGATCTTGTTGTGCCCCGATGCGCCAGCGTCGCTGCCCGTGGGCCTGCAACAGAAAAACATCATACGAATCGACATGGGCGCCGACGCCACCACCGTGTGTGGCATAGCTGATCATCAGGTCATCGAGCCGGCAGTCGGGAATGAAGCGGAACTGATGGAGTAGTTGATCTGCCTGATCATCATGCAGGTTGACACCTTGCACCAGCAGCGTCCAGTTCTTTTGGGTAGTTGACGGTAAGGCGTTTAGCGGACCCCGCTGCATTTTCCACTGCCGGCGGAAATTCGTGATCAGTCGGGATTCGACATCCTCGCGTGCAGCGAGACTGAACAAGTCTTCGCGTGCGAGCAGCGCCCGCATGTCGGGAATGGCATTGCGGACCAGCAGGGGCTTTTTCTGCCAGTACTTTCGGAGGAACTGGTCTGGCGTGAGACCGCCAAGCAGGTGGGTATTTTTCATTCGCCCATTATATCGACGGCGTGACAACGCCCTCTTGGAAGGGGAGTAATCCGGTAGGTGTCGGGTATACTCAGCGACCGATTCAGCGAAAGGATGACATGATGAACATCGGCAAAGATACCGTCGTTACGCTGCACTACAAACTCTCTGACGCACAGGACAATCTGATCGAGCAGAGCGAGCAACCCATGGTTTACCTGCATGGTGGCTACGCCAACACGCTGCCCAAGATCGAGGAAGCACTGGCAGGCAAAGCCGCCGGTTATCAGGTGACGATTCAGGTGGAGCCCGAAGATGCGTTCGGCGAATACGATGCTGATCTGGTCAAAATCGAGCCACGCGAGGCCTTGCCGGAACCGCTGGAAATTGGTATGCAGTTCGAGGGCGCGCCCGAGGCGGGTGAGTCAAGCGAGGCGCGGGTCTTCACCGTAACCGATATCGCCGATGGAAAGGTGGTTCTGGATGGTAATCATCCGCTGGCTGGAATGGCCCTGCGCTTTGCACTGAACGTGGTTGAAGTACGGGAAGCGAGCCCCGAGGAAATCGCCCATGGCCACGTGCACGGGCCACATGGCCATCACCATCACGACGACGATGATGAGGGCGACCAGTTCCGCTCGATTCAGTTGCAGTAGTCAGACAGCTTATGGCGCTTCTGTAATTACGGCGAAGGGTTGTGTTGCGTTGAGATCGGCGGTCAGGGTGCTGACGCCGGTGGGCAGGGTCACATAGCCCAGTCGGTTGGCCCAGACGATCTCGGGAGTGGTTTTGGGTATGTCTACCGATGAGCCTTGGACCAGCAGAATCCAAAGAGCGGATTTTTCGGCGAGTTCGCGAAGCTGCTTGCGAATCACTTGATAACCATCCTTTTCCTGACCGCGCAGCCACGGGGCGGGTAGCGGATCGCCATCACAAAAAATCACGATGGCACCACGATGCTCTCGGATCGCAACCTCAGCAAGCCGTCGTAGCCACTCGCGATTGGCCACCTGTCTGTCTTCAAATTCACTGTTGCGTCCGGCAGCCTCGATGTACTGATTGTTGTTGGCCGCCACATGCAGTGTCGCAAACAGAATACGGTCGTAAACCCAGCGTGTATTCTCCGCATAGCTGCGGTAGGCCGGCATGGCACTCTGGTGTTTCAGGGTGAACGCCGCGTTGTTTTGAGTACTGGTATTGCCTGCAAATTTTTCCCGCAAAAGGTTTAGCCAGACCACGCCTGCTGGGCGATTTTGCCGGTCACGGCAATATGCCCAGTCTGTTGCTGCCATGGATAAGATAACCGGCACGGTCGCTTGTTTGAGCAGATCCAGGCGCTGCTGGTACAACGTTTCGCTGCAGCGATCGCCAGAGCGCTTGAGCCCGTTGACAACGATGAACGCAGCTTCGGTCGTTTGCGCATGCTCAATCGCCATGCGCCATCCATCGTCTTCATTGCTCTCATCTGACATATGCATGAGCACGCTGAAACGAAATGCCTCGGCATGACAGAGGTTGGGTAAAGCTGATATGCCGATCGCCAGCCAAACAACAAGGTGTCTCATGATAGGGATGACGAATCCTTGGCCAGCTGGCGGAGGTGGTAGAGCGCTTCAAGCGCTTCCCGGGGTGTCAGGCTGTCTGGGTCTAGACCCAGTAGCGCTTCTTTAAGTGGTGATGCGGTGTCTGCCACAGGGTTGGCGACTACGTCCTCGGTCGCTGCACTGGTAAACAAATCGAATTGCGTGTCCGACTGTGCAGCATGCGCTTCCAGTGCTGCGAGATGCTTACGCGCCGCGCGAATCACGGTCTGCGGCACCCCTGCGAGTTGTGCGACCTGTAGCCCATAGCTCTGCGATGCGGGACCTTGTTCTACCGTATGAAGAAACACAATCGTGTCTTTGTGTTCGACGGCAGACAAGTGCACATTTGCACAGCCAGTATGCGTCTGTGGCAGTTGGGTCAGCTCGAAGTAATGCGTGGCAAAGAGCGTAAGGCTGCGATTGGTTTGCAGCAGCGCGCTGGCAATCGCCCAGGCCAGTGCCAGTCCATCGAAGGTCGAGGTGCCACGACCGACTTCATCCATCAGTACCAGCGAGTGCTCAGTCGCGCCATGCAGGATGGCAGCGGACTCCACCATCTCAAGCATGAAGGTGGAGTAGCCTGCCGCCAGATCGTCGGCCGCTCCGATGCGCGTGAAGATGCGATCAACCGGCCCGAGGGTTGCTTTTGAGGCTGGCACGTAGCTGCCCGCATAGGCGAGTAGCGTAATCAGCGCGAGCTGACGCATGTAGGTAGATTTGCCACCCATGTTGGGGCCAGTGATCAATAACAGCCGCCGCTCAGGTGAGAGTTCGCAATCATTCGGCATGAAGCGCTCAATGATATTTTCCACCACCGGATGCCGACCTTGGACAATATGCAAACCGGGAGAGCTGTGCAGCTGTGGTTTGCACCAATGGTGGCGCTCTGCGTGTGCGGCAAGAGCCACCAGGACATCAAGTTGCGCTGCAGCCTCGGCAATGCACTGTAATTCAGGAATGTGGGAGGCCAGCAATTGAAGTAGTTGCTCGTACAAGAATTTTTCGCGCGCGAGTGCACGATCTTGCGCAGAGAGCGCTTTGTCTTCGAAAGCTTTTAGTTCGGGGGTGATGTAGCGCTCGGCATTTTTGAGTGTCTGCCGGCGGCGATAATCGTCGGGCACTTTGGCAGTCTGGCCGTGGGTGACTTCGATGTAAAAGCCATGCACTTTGTTGTACTCGACGCGCAGGTTGGCGATACCGGTACGGGCCCGCTCACGCGCTTCCAGATCCAGCAGATACTGGCCTGCATTTTCGGACAGTCCCCGCAGTTCATCGAGCTCGGCATCGTAGCCACTCGCGATCACACCACCATCGCGTACTTGGGCTGCGGGTTCTTCAGCAATGGATTTTTGCAGAAGTGTCATGCATTCATCGGGTGGGCTCAAACCTTCAGCGGTGGTCGCAAGCAGTGCTGATGTCGGCAAAGGGCCTTCGGTAAGCAAGGCCGACTGCAGCAAGGGCAATCGTGCCAGTGCGGCGCGCAACCCGGACAGATCGCGGGGTCTCGCGCTCAGCAAAGCGATGCGGCTGGCGATGCGCTCGATATCCGGCATGCCGGACAAGCGATCCGCCAGATGCGCTGACTGAGATGCGGCGAGCAGCGCCTCGATTGCCTCGTGACGTTGTCGTGCAACCGATGGATCCCGGCTCGGATGATGCAACCAGTTACGCAGCAAGCGCGAACCCATGGCTGTCTTGCAATGGTCGAGCAACGAAAATAGGGTGGGTGAGCGACCTTCAGCGTAGCGCAGCGGCTCGGTGATCTCGAGATTGCGTCGCGTCGCGGCATCCATCGAGATGGTGTCGTTTTCTCGCTCTACAATCAGGCCGCGTACATGCTGCAAACGTTTGCCCTGGGTGCTACGCGCGTAATGCAGCAGAGCACCAACCGCACCCAGTGCCGGGCCGAGGTTTTCAGCGCCGTGGCCAGCAAGCGTGGTGCTAGCCAGCTGTTCCAGTAGTAATTTTTCGCCAGCAGTGGGGTCAAAGTGCCAGTCAGCGACGGTGGTCGGACGAATACCGGGCAGGCCCTCGAGCAAAGCGCTTGATGCGGTATCACAGAGAATTTCTGCAGGGGAGATGCGTTCCAGCTCTTGTCGAATACGGGATGTTAACTGTGCTGCATCTGCAAGGATTTCAGTGACGCGCAAGCGTCCGCTCGCCAGTGAGAGCCAGGCAAGACCGAGCGTGGCCCCTTTGATACCTTTGCGCTGCCGAACGACATGAAGAGCCAGCAGGGGCTGATCTGATTTTTCCGGCAGCAGCTCGGACTCGGTGAGGGTGCCCGGTGTAACGATGCGTTGTACACGCCGTTCAACCGGGCCTTTGCTGGTCGCCGGATCGCCGATTTGTTCACAGATGGCAACGGATTCGCCGAGCTTGACCAGTTTGGCCAGATACTGGTCGGCTGAATGAAAGGGCACGCCGGCCATTTTGATTGGATTGCCATTTGAGGCGCCGCGCTGAGTCAACGTGATGCCAAGCAGGCGCGCTGCTTTTTCAGCGTCTTCGAAAAACAATTCGTAGAAGTCACCCATCCGGTAGAACAGCAGGGTGTCCGGATGCTCGGCCTTGATGCCCAGATACTGGCGCATCATGGGTGTGTGATTGTCCAGGCTGGAGCGCTCGGGTGCGGTCATGCGTTGCTCGGACGAAGATGAAGTTCAAAAGGGGTTAAAGACAAGCCGGGCACGAGGCCCGGCTTTGCGTGACGCAAAAATGTAGCACAGCCTGCGCAACGAGGGCAGGCCGGGCTGGTCAGCGCTGGCCGCTGCGACGCTTGCCGGAAGCTGCGTTCGCAGCTGGCTGGCCCAGCAATGCCGCAGTACGGATTCCGGTCGCGCGCGGTGGTCTGGGTGCCGGAGCTGACGTGGCCGCCGTGCCTGCACTCTGCGCGCGCGGGGTGTTGGCCGCGCCCTGCGTTGATCGTTGTGAGCTATTGCGCTGGTCGCCATGGCCCGGTTTGCCGCCTGATCTGCCCGCAGGCGCTGGAGGGCGCTTACCCTGCTGGCGCCGTGGCTGGCTGCGGTGTTCCTGGCTGCGCAGCTGTATCGGTTGCGGCCGCGCATTGGGATCCGGCTCGAAACCAGCGATCACTTCCACGGCGATTTCCCGCTTGATGAATCTTTCAATGTCGCGCAAGAGCCCGCGTTCATCCACGCAGACCAGTGATACCGCTTGACCAGTAGAGCCAGCACGGCCTGTGCGACCGATGCGATGAACATAGTCTTCGGGCACATTCGGTAAATCGTAATTCACGACATAGGGCAGCTGATCGATATCAATTCCGCGTGCCGCAATGTCGGTGGCCACCAGCACCTGGAGGTCGGCAGTTTTGAATTCGGCCAGTGCGCGAGTGCGTGCAGCCTGACTTTTGTTGCCGTGAATCGCGAGTGACGGTACACCGGCTTTGCTCAGTTGCTCTGCCAGTTTGTTGGCACCGTGTTTGGTGCGCGTGAAAACCAGCACCTGAAACCAATTGTGTTCCTTGATCAAATGCGTGAGCAATTGATGCTTCTTATCACGATCAACCGGGTGAATTTTTTGCGCGATGACTTCGACCGTTGAGTTGCGTCTGGCGACTTCGATCATCGCGGGGTTGTCCAGCAGCCCATCGGCCAAGGCTTTGATTTCATCGGAGAAGGTCGCCGAGAAGAGCAGGTTTTGACGCTTCGGTGGAAGCGCCGCCAGAACTTTGCGAATATCGCGAATAAACCCCATGTCGAGCATGCGATCGGCTTCATCAAGCACCAGAATTTCCACGGCGCGCAGATCGACTGCACCTTGCTGCATGAGATCAAGCAGGCGGCCGGGTGTGGCAACGAGAATATCCAAACCTCGAGCGAGTCGCTGGATTTGGGGATTGATATTGACTCCGCCGAAAATCACTGCGGAGGAGAGGCTCAGGTATTTACCGTAAGTGCGCACGCTCTCTTCGACTTGCGCGGCGAGTTCACGCGTCGGTGTGAGCACCAGTGCGCGCACCGTGCGCGCAGCCGGACGTGGTTTGCCAGACAGCAGTTGCAGCATGGGCAGGGTAAATCCTGCAGTTTTGCCGGTGCCCGTTTGTGCGCCAGCGAGCAGATCACCACCTTTCAAAACGGCGGGTATTGCTTGTGATTGAATCGGGGTAGGCTGGGTGTAACCGTTTTCCGTGACGGCGCGCACGATAGGTTCGGCGAGGCCGAGTTCAGCAAATGACATAGATGTTGAAAATAAGTCGACCCGCCGCCGCGTTAGGGCGCCAGTCACAGGTCAAGGGGGGATTTACAGGAGGGGCGGTCAGGAGACTGGAACAATGACCGCAGCGGGGGGGAGTATAACAGGGTCCGCCAGAGCGGGCGTGTCCCGTGTTTTAAAGACGCTTTGTCACCATGAGCGTGCTACCTCAGCAATATTGCGCCGAGAGCGGGCCGCGGGATTTTGGTAGCGCTTGTGAGGCTCCAACAAAAAGCTGCCAGCGTTGTTGCACCGCTTTGCTTGACTAGCGTCCGGTCAGCAGCGGCGCGCCTAGCCAGCGGTATCGTGTGAGCGCCTCTGGGCACAGTTGGACATGACGATTTCAGGCAAATCGCGAGAGTACGTTGAGCATCTGGCCGAAGACTTTGGGCGAGCCGGCAATGACGTTCCCGTTGTAAAGGTAGTCCGATTCGCCGGAAAAATTCGCGACAATGCCACCGGCTTCCGTGATCAGCAGGGCGCCGGCTGCGATATCCCACGGCTTGAGATTTTTTTCGAAGAAGCCATCGAGTCTGCCCGCCGCCACATAGGCGAGATCGAGTGCTGCTGCACCGGGACGACGCAGACCTGCTGATTTTTGGGTCATCAGATGGAACATCTTTACGTATTCATCAAGCGCAGAGAGGTCGCTGTAAGGAAAACCGGTACCGATCAAGGCATCGGCGAGCTTATCGCGCTTTGCGACCCGAAGGCGCTTTTCATTGAGGAAGGCACCCGCACCTTTACTGGCCGTGAAGAGTTCGTTACGCGTTGGGTCATAGACCACTGCTTGCGTGATCTGCCCTCGGTACTGCAGTGCTATCGAGACAGCATACTGTGGAAATCCATGGATGAAGTTGGTGGTGCCATCAAGCGGATCAATAATCCAGACATGCTCGTTTTCGTCATGCAGGTTGGCAGAGGGGCCAGATTCCTCGGCTAGAATCGCATGATCGGGGTAGGCCTGACGCAGCACGTCAATGATTGCCTGTTCAGCCGTCTGATCAACCTCAGTCACGAAATCATTGCGATTTTTGGAAGTGACGCGAAGCTGCTCGACCTCGAAAGATGCGCGAGTGATGATGGAGGCGGCACGACGCGCGGCTTTCACCGCGGTATTGATCATGGGGTGCATGGTGGTTCCGATAAAATTGGGGCGTCAGCGGATATCGGTGACGGCCACCACAGTGAGAATGAACGATGCGGCATGAATTCCGCGATTAGCCGCTATTTTAAATGAACCTGTCAACCCATCCCACTTCTGGCGTGCCTGTCTTTGAACGATTGCGCTTCGTTCTGGTTGAAACCAGTCGGGCGGGCAATATCGGCGCCGCTGCCCGGGCAATAAAAACGATGGGCTTCTCAGAGCTGGTGCTGGTGTGTCCGCGCGAGGATGATGCACTTCACCATGAGGAGGCCATCGCTTTTGCCAGCGGCGCAAACGATGTACTTTCCAAGGCGCGCATTGTCGATAGCCTTGATGAGGCGCTTGCGGGATGCAACCTCACTGTAGCCCTGTCGGCGCGGCTACGAGAATTTTCTCCGCCGTTGCGATCACCTCGATCACTGGCGCAACAATTACACTCGGATACCAGCCTGCGCTGTGCGCTGGTTTTTGGCAATGAGCGTTTCGGGCTTTCCAATGAACAGGTCGAAAAATGCAACGCCTTAGTCAGTATTCCAGTGAATGCTGAATACGCGTCACTCAACCTGGCTCAGGCTGTTCAGGTTCTGGCGTATGAATGTCGTGTTGCTGCAATGGGTGAGCAGCGAGAGGTCATGGGTATCGGGTTTCAGGGAGAAGCAGCCAGCGCCGAGCAGATTGAGGGCTTGTTCGCCCACCTTGAACAGGCGCTGATTGAGATCGAGTTCCTGGACCCCGCTCAACCGAAGAAGCTGATGCCGCGCCTGCGGCGACTGTTCTCGCGTACGGGTCTGGAAACGGAGGAAGTCAATATTCTGCGAGGCATTGCGACGCAGATTGTCCAGCGGCGCAAGCGCCTGAAGTGACCCACCGGATCCGTTCGTGTCTTTGAAAAGCAATGCGAGGCTCGGTCAACATTGCGCGGATTTGGCGGGCTCGATGAACCCAGTCGGAAAGTGCAGTGCGACTTCCCGTCTTGGCGAAGCTCTCAGCCCCAAGATCTCAGCCCCAAGCTCTCAGCAGTCCAACAGCCAGACCCTCCAGTGCGAATTCATGCCGGCCCGGCTCGACGCGGATGACATCAAAATCCGGATTTTCCGGTAGTAGCTCAACCACACTGCCATTTTTACGGAAGCGCTTGACGGTGACTTCATCATCAAGCCGAGCGACGACGATCTGGCCATCGCGCGCCTGATCCGCTTTTTTCACCGCGAGCAAATCGCCATCAAGAATGCCGGCATCGCGCATCGACATACCTCGGACTTTGAGTAAATAGTCGGGGCGAGCAGTAAACAGTGCTGGATCCACCTGATAGTTCGCCGAAATATGCTCTTCGGCCAGAATGGGTGAGCCTGCAGCGACGCGACCGATGAGTGGCAAGGAAAACTGCATGATGTCGGGGTGGGGCAGCACCATCTGGGAAACGCTGAAGCGCCGGGGGCGGCTCTCTGCAGGCCGGTCTAACAGGCGAATACCCCGCGATGTGCCAGGAGAGATTTCGATGGCACCCTTGCGCGCGAGTGCTTGCAGGTGCTCCTCAGCCGCGTTGGCAGAACGAAAACCTAGTTCGTTGGCAATTTCCGCGCGGGTCGGCGGGAAGCCGGTTTTCTCGATGGCATCCCGTATCAGCGCAAGGATTTGTTCCTGGCGGGCGGTCAGTTTGATCATGATTACTCCCCGGCAAAGCGACTGTTTTTATAGACAGGCTGTATTTTTATACAGCATTGCGCGAAAGGCAAGCGAAATATGCGGTGTTTCTGCTCAGTATTAGCAGATAACTATCTGAAGACATTGAGTTTTCTCTATTTACCCGGTATAGTCGCGGGTTTTCCTCTTCCCACACTCGTCCTGACGCCGGGGTGGGCGATTTAATAATCCGACCTTAAGGAGAAATGATGCGTCACTATGAAATTGTTTTTATCGTCCACCCGGATCAGAGCGAGCAGGTGCCCGCAATGATCGAACGTTACAAGGGTCTGGTCAGCGGCCGCGGCGGCAAAGTCCACCGTGTCGAAGACTGGGGTCGTCGCCAGATGGCCTACATGATCCAGAAGCTCGCCAAAGCCCACTACGTTTGCATGAACATCGAATGTGACGGAGAAACTCTGGCCGAGATCGAAACCGGCTTCCGCTTCAACGATGCCGTGCTGCGCCATCTGACCGTTCGCATGAAGAAGGCCGAGACCGCGCCTTCGCCCATGATGAAGAGCGTGCAGAAAGAAGACGCAGCGAAGAGCCAGCGCGCCGAGGCGCCCGCGGCCTGACCGGCACGTGTCAGCAACGGAGCGAGGTGACAACAGTTTTCATTGCATAGCGACCCTGGCCGAGCGTGATGTATTGCGCTACACGCCAGCTGGCATACCGATGGTGAGCGCAGTACTGACTCATACATCGGAACAGACTGAAGCTGGCATTAGCCGGCAAGTTGGATTTGAACTGCGTGCCATCGCCGCAGGAACGATCGCTGACAGGCTGGAGCGAGCTCAAGTGGGCGCTGTGTTTCGGTTCAATGGCTTTATGGCCAGAAAAAATCGAAACAGCAAAGCGCTGATGTTTCACCTCACAGACTTTGAACTTATTTCTTAAATTCAGGAGCCAGCAAAATGGCATTCGGTAAAAAATTCGACAAGAGCAAACTCAAGGAAAAGCGCAAACAGCAAAATCCTCTGTTCAAGCGCAAGAAATTCTGCCGCTTCACGGTAGCCAACGTAGAGCAGGTGGACTACAAGGATGTGGACACACTCAAGGACTTCGTTCAGGAAAACGGCAAGATCATGCCAGCCCGTCTGACGGGTACCCGTGCACATTACCAGCGTCAGGTGGATACCGCGATCAAGCGCGCGCGTTACCTCGCGTTGTTGCCGTACACCGATCTGCATAACGCCTGATCGTCCTATCCTCATTGAATCCTGGAGAAAAAAATGCAAGTCATTCTGATGGAAAAAGTGGCGAATCTGGGCGACTTGGGCGCCGTGGTCCGCGTGAAAGACGGCTACGCCCGTAACTTCCTGATCCCGCAACGCATGGCGCGCCGTGCAACCGCTGATGCGATTGCCGAGTTCGAAGCGCGTCGTGCAGAACTCGAAAAAGCCGCTGCAGCCAAGCTCGCAGCCGCGCAGGCGCAAGCCGAAAAAATGTCAGGCCAAACGGTCAAGATATCGCAAAAGGCGGGCGTCGATGGTCGTTTGTTCGGCTCTGTTACTAACCACGATATCGCCGATGCACTCGGCAAGCTGGGTTTTACCGTCGACAAGGCGCAGATCCGCATGCCGCAGGGTCCGCTGAAATCCACTGGGGATCATCCCCTCACCGTGGCCTTGCATACAGATATCGCCGTGGAAATCAACGTAGCTGTCGTAGGCGAGCAAGCTTGATCCAGCGTGCGTTGCTTCAGGAGATGCCGGGTTATCCCGGCATTTTTTTTGCCTTTTTTTATGGTGGCGGTGGCGCTGGTAAACGGTAGGCCAAAGCTCGCGTCGTATGGATTTTGGGGCCGGACCGGCGGGGCTAGCGGGTATAATCCATGCCCATGAATACTCGCGTCGATCCGCAAATCGAATCACTGCGCGTGCCGCCGCATTCCATAGAGGCGGAGCAGTCAG
>Ga0315907_10004697_pt1 | contig 15195 bp, 14 predicted proteins | sample LakEriMetagenome_3_FD_203525 | JGI IMG/M metagenome (GOLD analysis project Ga0315907, IMG submission 203525) | Freshwater fungal communities from buoy surface, Lake Erie, Ohio, United States - Buoy 12 MA123 | ecosystem: Environmental > Aquatic > Freshwater > Lake > Lake biofilm | place: USA... | reverse complement strand
CAGCTAGCGGCACCCATTCTTGGCGATCGACTGACCACACGGGGTGGATTGTCGTTCCGGTGATCGTTTCGACAGTGCCATCAGCACCCAGCACATCCACGCTGGCCACGACGTGGACTTCGCGGGTAACAAACCGTGCGGTGACGACTGAGCCTTCGCCGTCAGCGATTGGTGGGCAATCGCATTATGGTGTGCTGAGTCAACACCTCTTGGATCGGTCCGTGGGATCGGTCCCTTACTTGGGGCGAGGCTGCGTTGCATCATCGGCAAAGTCCTTTTCGAGAAACCTGAACTGTATCTATGCGTTCCAGGGAAGCATCAATTCTGTCTTTAGAATTTTTGGATCCCTTTCGACCACTTCTGCTTTGTCGAATGGCCAACGTGACTTCCCCATATCTTTCCTAAATAGAAAGTCTAAAAAATGCCATAAGTCTGACGCGACTATGAATGCCGGTTCATCAGGATTTTCTATGATGTCTACGAAGACTACGGGCTCCGAATCGTACTCTACGTGAACCAGGACGTAGTAGTTTCCGCATCCGTCTCCGGCCACGGGAACCCAACGCTTTGCTTTCCATTTTGGATACAGCTCGTAGATTGATTCGAGATTTTGTAGCTCACGTGCAGTATCGACTCCCACAATTCCGCCCGGTCCGACACACGGGCCGTTCGTAGTCTTAAGCCACGTACGAAATGAACCGGGAAGGCTAAATCCAATGCGACTTTCGACACCATCGACATCCGCTTGTCCAAGCCCTGATGGAATACTCTCTCCCGGTGGCTTCTCAAGCTCGGGAAGGATCGCAACAACGTGTTCTAAAGCAATCATTTTGGAAACAACCAATGGTTTTTGAATAGTTCGTCGATTTTAAATGCTTGTTCCATAATCTCGGCCTGCGTTGGCGTACGTTCGCCTAGCGATCGCTTCCATGCAGCCCAGGCCTCAGAAACCTGCTTGTGGATCTTGCCATTGATTCCAACGAGATTCGAAACTCGATTTGGGGCTGCTTTGCCGAAGAAATGGGACCACTCCAATGGAATGCGATGGTGAACTTCTAGGTCATCCCAAAATGCGCGCCGTCCGGTTAACATCTGCCAAGTGTTTCTCGCGTTTTCGCGGAGCCGGTCACTTGATTCCCGAGTTAGCTTGCTTGCCAGTCCACTAATGGACGACCCCACATTATGCACCAGCACACCCAGCTCGCCGACTTGGTAGACGTGCTCGCCGTGGACTTCGATATTGTAGACCGGCTGGGAGACTCGCGAAAGCGTAACCGACAAAACGACCGCAAGTCCATCGAGCCCTTGCAAGGTTTCACCCTCGGCTAGCTCAGCCAGTGGCACCCATTCCTGGCGATCGACTGACCAGACTGGGTGGATTGTCGTTCCGGTGATCGTTTCGACAGCGCCATCAGCACCTAGTACATCCACGCTGGCTACGACGTGGACTTCGCGCGTAACAAACCGTGCGGTGACCACCGAGCCTTCACCTTCGGCAATCGGTGGGCAGTCGTCGATGGCAGTGACTAACGCTAGCCCGGAGACTTCCAGCTCTGGGAGATTCAGCGGTAGCATGCGCCCTGCGTACAGGCCGCTTTCCAATATCCACGAGCGTGGCCGAATGATCTCGGCATCGACAATGCCACCATCGCTGCGTTCAACGGTGATGGAAAGCTTGGCCAAGGTTGCTTGGTCGGGGGCCGGCTATTAGCGAATATTTGTGTCTATCATCGGTTAAAAAAATTTGGACCGCTAATGGACGCTGATGTACGCTATTGGTTTACGCTTCAGTTTGAGATCGGATCAAGGTTGCCAGGCATCCAACCGAAAACATCCACTTTCAACTCTCTACAATCCACTCTCTAGCCGCAAAGCGGCACTCCGTGTTCACAAAACACAATTTACCAAAATGCCCTGCACCGCCGGAATGCGGAATTTCCGGCATCAACTGAACGATATTTGCAAGGTTTCACAGAATTGTCAGTCGTTGACGAATCGACTTAGGTTTGTCTAAAGACTCTATTTAAAATCACCATAAAAAAATGCAATGAGAATCCGGGAATGCAACCAAAATCAATCATTAACGGGGCCCACCAATATGCTTTAGTCAGATCAACTCCACATAAAAGTATCCCGCAATACATCAAAACTCCCCCAATTAGTGGAGTCCAGGAATGATGTTTTCTCTCAATAATCTCTCGGGTTATGCACACCCAGTTGCTGATGCTCACAAAAACTCCTAGCAAAAAAAGCGTCATTCCTATTGTATAAAAAACATAAAGCATCATAATTCTGGTCCAACATAAATTCTTTGTCCGAAAATTCCCTTAAAGCGTTGCCAACCCGTGGGCCAAATAATTTCGGATGCGTTTACCATATACTCGCGGCCTGTATTAAATGCCGCAGGATTATTAAAAGGAGTCCTTTCCCATTTAAACGATTTCAGATAATTCCATGGAGTTGCCGCGCCCTTCATTACAAAGTCTCCTTGTTTTAGCCCCTCTCTTCCCCAGCGTGAGACAAGCACTTCACACGTATTATGCACAAGCAGCCCAAGCTCGCCGACTTGGTAGACGTGCTCGCCGTGGACTTCGATATTGTAGACCGGCTGGGAGACTCGCGAAAGGGAGACGCTCAGAACTAGGCCGGAGGCTTTAGGCGGGAGGCTAGAGGGAAAACCCAATCCGAAAGATTCAGTATCGCAGTATAACCCCTCGCCTTGGGCTAGCTCAGCCAGTGGCACCCATTCCTGGCGATCGACTGACCAGACCGGGTGGATGGTCGTCCCGGTGATCGTTTCGACAGCGCCATCAGCACCTAGTACATCCACGCTGGCTACGACGTGGACTTCGCGCGTAACAAACCGTGCGGTGACCACCGAGCCTTCACCTTCGGCAATCGGTGGGCAGTCGTCGATGGCAGTGACTAACGCTAGCCCGGAGACTTCCAGCTCTGGGAGATTCAGCGGTAGCATTCGGCCAGCGCAAAGGCCGCTTGCCAATATCCACGAGCGTGGCCGAATGATCTCGGCGTCGACAATTGATCTATCAACGACCTTGGTCAATTATGTTGCTGTCTCAATCAGTTCCTGCCACTTAGCAACACGTGGAGTTCCACCGTGTTTGGCAAACAATTGGGCGGTATGACCATCAAAGCAACTCTGCAATCCTCCTGTGCCAGCAATTCCCCCGACTGGGGCATGACGAAACTACATCGTGGCAATTCTCCTTCCTACGTATTCCGAGAGCGAGTACGGGTCGAATGCTTTTGGATTCGGTATCGTACTAACGCCCGAAAACAACTGAGACGTAGTAATAAACTGACCCGTTGGTAGCTGATCAAAGTAAATGGTCGGAAACTTCCGCCTGATGTCCTGCATTAACGCGTCGTACCACACTGACGACAAGAAAAAATCTCGAAAAGCGTGGGTTCGAGGATCTTTTCTTAGATCGCAAGGAGCCTCCAATCCATAGTCAACAGTGATTGATGCGTACGAAGGTTTAAGCCTTCGCACAAAGTCAACGAAAATCGTTCGTACTTTCGCGCCCATCTTCTGAATCTTTGTAGGAATCGGAGCGTCTCCATGTGAAAAACTCAACCACGCGCCTTCCAAACAAATTGCCACGGAATTTCCGCAGTCGTTCGGTTCATCGCTTTCGATCGGAAGCATCGTGATTATCTCCGACGCATCCCTGACGAGCTGAGTTGCTCCTTCGACTACAATCTTAGTCACAAGCGACTCGGGATCAGATACCAACCGCAGCAACTCCGCAGATGAACGGAGCTTTTGCGTGATGCGGGGAAGATCGCGATCCGAACCAAGTAACACGCCAGAATACGATTTCAGTATCTCAGCGGAAACTGGTTTAGTCGTTTCGCCTTCAAGTATGTATTTCGCTAAGCGTTCAATCGCTTCTCGACCCGACAAATTGTGGAATTGGAAGCCTAGCTCTAGGAATGGCGCATCTGGATATCTCATTTGCCAATTAACCTCAGTATCGCGCCAAGCTGATCTGCGTTAGGAATGAATGCGGTTGCCAACTCACCAGCACGCGGCCCTTCCTTGAAGAACTGCACAAAGAACCATTTGTTTCCGTCAATCCTTGCAAGATTGCCTATGGTTTTGTCTGCTCCAGTTGACCAATCAACAACCTTGGTCGATTTTGATGCTGTCTCAATCAGCTCCTGCCACTTGGCAATACTTGGAGTTCCACCGTGTCGGGCAAACCATTGTGCGGCATGACTATCAAAGGAATGCTGCAGTCCTCTTGTACCAGCAATTCCTCCAACTGGGCAAGTATTATGCACCAGCACGCCCAGCTCGCCGACTTGGTAGACGTGCTCGCCGTGGACTTCGATATTGTAGACCGGCTGGGAGACTTGCGAAAGCCTAACCGACAAAACGACCGCAAGGCCATCGAGCCCTTGCAAGGTCTCACCGTCGGCTAGCTCAGCCAGTGGCACCCATTCCTGGCGATCGACTGACCAGACCGGGTGGATCGTTGTGCCGGTGATCGTTTCGACAGTGCCATCAGCACCTAGCACATCCACGCTGGCTACGACGTGGACTTCGCGGGTGACAAACCGTGCGGTGACGACCGAGCCTTCGCCGTCTGCGATCGGTGGGCAATCGTCGATGGAGGTGACTAACGCTAACCCGGAGACTTCCAGTTCAGGGATGTTGGATGGTAGCATCAAACTGCCTCCTGAGGCAATAACATCGCCATCTTGCCCTGCGGATGTCTTGATTTAACAAGAAACTGGGGACTGTCCTTGGGGTGCATCCACAAACGGGTCGCAGACCCATTTTACGCCAAGAGAGGCGTTCCTGGTCGCATCTTCGAGGTACAACGAGAGAATCGATTCTCTCATGCGGTTGGGAGTCTTTTCAGGATTTGCTTCTTGCGTGCATCGATACGTTTTACGAAAATCTGAAGTATCCACGATCAAGCTTCGCTTGATCGTCGTTTAGGGAGTCCTATCAGAAAGATCGGATGAAATGATGTCGAGTCGTAGAGAATGGTTGGCCAACTGCGGAGCGATCGGAGTATCGGGACTTGGCGTTGATTTTTTTGGGGGGCTCGTTCGCGGTTCGGTTCGCAGGGAGAAAAAGAGGGTCGCGGCGGTCGTCACGGAGTATCGCAAGCGATCTCATGCGGATGTATTGGTAGGTAAGATCTTGGAGGGATGGAAGCACGATGGAGGCATTGGACCGGATTTGGAGTTGGTATCTTTGTACGTCGATCAGTATCCGGCCGAGGACATGTCCGTCGCGTTAGCGAGCAAGTATGGGTTTCGCTTGTGCAAGTCGATCGAGGAGAGTTTGACGCTCGGGGGGCAGAGCATCGGGGTCGATGGGGTTTTGAGTATAGGTGAGCACGGCGATTACCCTTGGAATGATTTCGGTCAGCATTTGTATCCTCGCAAGCGTTTCTTTGAGGAGATCACCGATGCGATGCGGAAGTATTCTCGGGTCGTTCCGGTGTTCAATGACAAGCACCCTGGTCCGGAGTGGAAGGATGCTTTGTGGATGGCTCAAAGAGCCAAAGAGATGGGTTTGCCGTGGATGGCCGGATCGAGTTTGACGGTCAGTTATCGAGATCCCGACGTGGGGCTTGGTTGGCACTCTGGGGTCGAGTCTGCGGTAGGGATTGGATATTCGGGTTTGGACATTTACGGGATCCACACGTTGGAATTTTTGCAGAGCATATTGGAGAGACGACGCGGGGGTGAGTCTGGAGTCGCTTGGGTTCAGGCTTACCCTACCGATCGGATCGAAGGGTTGCTTGCCTCGGGAGTGATTCATTCGGAGTTGTTTGACATTGCATTGCGAGCGACCCGAACCGATCGCGAGTCGGTGCTGAAGGATCCGCCCAAGGATGGAGCGGCATTTTTGATTGGTTACGTCGACGGGTTGGTGGTGCCTGTTTTGATGTTGCCTGGCAAAGCGCAGGGCATAGGAGCAGCGGTGCTCGACGATTCAGGTCGTCAGTTCGCCACGCGGGTCGAGGAGCGCGAGGAGCCTTATTACCCTCACTTTGCGTATTTGCTCAAGGGGATCGAGCAGATGATCCACACGGGCAAGCCCTCTTATCCGGTCGAGCGCACGATGCTCACGGCGGGCGTATTGGATCATCTGCTTGTTTCGCACCGAGAGGGTGGACGTCGGATCGATACTGAGGATTTGCGGATCGCTTATCAACCGGTCGATTACCCTTACGCACCTGGGTTGGATTTGGGTCAAGAGTGAGAATCAGAATTCAAGAGAGAGAAGCGATGAAGAGCCCGTGGAGTGTGGTGTTGCTGGTATTGCTGGGCCTGCATATTTGCCCAGGAGTGGTTTATTCGCAGGGGTTGGAGGTGGGGGCATCGGAGGTCGACATCACGCCGCTCGAAGCGGTGCCGATGTGGGGGTATGGAGACCGGCATGCGGCTCTGTCCGAGGGGACACTCGATCCGCTCAAGGCGACGGTGGTCGTGATTCGAGCCGGTCGTCGCAAGATGGCGATCGTGGGATTGGACTTGGGTCGATCGCCTCAGGAGGAATCGCTTCAGGCGATCCGTTCGGAGATCAAGTTGCAGGCGGGGATTGATGTTTCGTTTATTTCCGGGTCGCACACGCACCATGGCCCGGTCTTGGAGTTGTTCGACGCGCCGGGACGAGGACGCGGGCGATTTGATGCAGCGATTCGATACAACCAGCAGTTGGAAAAATCGCTCATCGAGGCGATTGTAACGGCAAGTCAGCGGATGGTTCCGGCCAAGATTGGTCAGGGAGCCAAGGAGCTTGAGGGTTTCAATCGCAATCGGCATACGAAGTTGCGACCGGCCCCGCTCGACACGCGGTTAGGGATTTTGCGATTCGACGCTTTGGACAGCGGGAAGAACATCGCAACGATCGTCAATTTCACAGGTCATCCGACGAACATTTCGTCGGAGGTGCGGAAATTTTCGGCCGATTATGTCGGCGCGATGCGGGGGGTGGTATCCGAGGAAACTGGGGGTGTCGTTGTTTTTAAGCAGGGGGCATCGGGGGACATTTCGGTCGACCGCGGGAGCCACGGGGATTACGTGGGTTATGGAGCGGCGCTTGGGCAAGAGGTGCTCAAGGTCTATCAGGAGATTGAGTGCAAGGTGGTCGATGCACCGACGTTGCGTTTCAAGGAGGAGCGGTTTACGTATTCATCGAGGACTGACTTTACGAACCCTTTGGTCCAGGGGGTGTATTCGGTTGCGTTCTTTCCAGAGTTGGTTGAGAACTTTGCGGCCGAGTACCAAGACGGGATACGGCCGAGGTTGACCGTAGCGGTATTGAACAAGGAGATAGCGTTTGTTGGTGGGAGCGGTGAGTTTTTCTGCAACCATGCGATACGGTTGCGTGAGCGGGCTCGGATGGAGAATTGTTTCTTCTTTGGGTACTGCAATGGGTATCACCAGTACTTTCCGACGATTGAGGCTACGGCCGAGGGGGGGTATGGTGCTGATGCCCAGGTGGCCCCGGCCCAGATCGGAGCCGGAGAGGATCTGATGAATCAAGCTTTGAAGTGGCTCTATCAGATCCGTTAGTTCGAGCTTCCGTTGGGATTACGAGTACCGTCCGCCGCGGCGGACTGAGTACGAGAAGAGTGCCAGATGGCAGCTTCCTCGCCGTTGGCTGCGGGTTAAACGATTGTTCGTGTTTCCGTTGGGATTTCGTCGTACTCGTACTCAGCGAAGCGGTACTCGTACTCGGTGGCTGTTGGAACTGCGTCGATGCCGATCGTTGATCGCGGCGGTTCGCGGAACTTGGGGACCAATTGGACAGATTGCTGAACTCGATCGCTTCGAGTACGAGTACGAGTACGAGTACCGTCCGCCGCGGCGGACTGAGTACGAGAAGAGTGCCAGATAGCAACTTCCTCGCCGTTGGCTGCGGGTTAAACGATTGTTCGTGTTTCCGTTGGGATTTCGTCGTACTCGTACTCAGTGAAGCGGTACTCGTACTCGTACTCGTACTCGATGGCTGTTGGAACTGCAGCGTGAGAAAGCTTAGTATCCGGCGAATTTTCGGATTGGTCCGACGACGTATCCTGGGTTATTGGCGCTGGCGATATTGGCTGCGTCGAAGGAGTTTCGGGCGTTGACGACGACGGAGATGGGGTAGGCTGCCACGCCGACGGGTGGGTAGAGGTAGACTTCCCACATGCTAAATACGCCGGCTGCAACGGCTTGCATTTGGAGTTGCATGCGAGCGATTTGCATCATTTCTTGTTGGTAGGCTTGGTTTTGTTGGGTGGATTGTTGGTAGGCGGCGGCTTGGGATTGCAGGTAGAGGGATTGTTGTCTTTTGGTTTCTTCGTCTTGTTTGGAGGCTTGGTTAGCCGCGAGCCATTCATCCCACTGGGGTTCGAGGACTTTGAGTTCCATGTCTTTGAAGAAGAAGAAGGGGATGCCGTATTCTTCGCCGTTGGGCAGTTCCATGAGGACACCTTCGCAGGTGAAGGTACGGGCTTCGGCTTTTTGGGCTAGGACCCAGTCGTTGAATTGGGAGTCGTTGGCGAAGGTTTTCTTTTCGAAGTGTTCGACGATGCGTGGGACCATTCGGCGGTAGACTTCGGGAAGGTTTTCGAAGGGTCGGTCGTTGACATAGAGTTTGCCTCGGCGGCGTTGTAGGGTGACATCTTTGCGATTGAATCCGACGACTTTTCCGAAGACATTCATTCCGTTTTTGAGTCCCCAGGAGTGTTTTTCGGTTGCGGCTTTGAGTTGGCCTTCGCTTTCCTCGAGCATGAGGAATTTTTGGTCGGCTTCGGAGAGTTCGGCGATGTCGATGGCTAGGAGTTCGCGACCTTTGACGGCTTGGTCGAGTTTCACGACGATGTCTTTTTGGTCAGCGGCGATGAGGGTACCGTTGACTTTGACGTTGCCGGTTTTATCGGTCCATTCCCTAGCGAGGCTCATTGAGCAGGACAGGCAGATCGAAAACATCGAGAAAAAGAAAGATGCCGATTTCATTGGACGGATTTCCTCAGTACCTTTTACGGATGGTCGGTTTGGTAAGCTCGTTGGATTGGGTGTCCCCTGCGAGGGGCGATATTTATTGCGAGCTTATCGCCTCGCTGGGTTGAAGGGCATCGGTGGGCGATGCATCAGTATTCTAGCTTGGATTCCTTTGAACTGAAAGTCAATGCCGTTGGAGCCTTACAACTCAACTAGGATTCGTGCGGTCCGGCTCAAGCCGGGCAAGGGGCGCGAGTCGTTAGGTCGTCATCCGTGGATATTGGAGGCATCGTTGGTCGAGTCGGTCAGTCCGCCGAGGCTAGGCGAGCAGGTCGATGTTTTGGGAGCTGATGGCAGGTGGATTGGGCGTGGTTTGTACCATCCTGAGAGCCGGATTCGGGTTCGGATGTATGTTTGGTCGCAGGACCAGTGGATCGATGCGGAGCGGTTCGCTGTTCGGATAGGCCAAGCGATCGAGCTTCGTCGTCAGTACTTGGCCGGTTCGGGTCAGGTCGATGGATTGCGATGGATCAACAGTGAGGGGGATTTTCTCAGTGGGTTGGTGGTCGATGGTTTTGCGGGGCATTTGGTCGTTCAGGTCAACGCGCGGGTCCTGATGCCTTATTTGGATGGGATATTGGGACAGCTTGTTGAGCAGATCAAGCCGCTGAGTATTTCGTTGAGTATCGATGAGAAAACGGCCCGGAGCGAGGGATTAGAGGTCCAGGAGCGGTTGGTCTATGGTCAGTTGCCCGAAGGGACTTTGAGTCTACGAGAGAATGGGTTGACATGGCGGGTCGATCTGGTGGGTGGTCAAAAGACTGGGTATTACTTGGATCAGCGGGAGAATCGGCTTGCGGCGAGCCGTTGGGTACCTTCGGGTGGGAGGGTATTGGATGTGTGCACTTATGCGGGTGGATTCGCTTTGACGTTGGCGAAGCTTGGGGGTTGTTCGTCGGTCGTGGGGGTCGACTCGAGTGCAAGGGCATTGGATTTGGGGAGGCAAAATGCGGCGGCGAATGGGATTTTGGGGGGAGTTGAGTGGGAGCAGGCGGATTTTTTTGAGGCATTGTCGGCCCGGGTCGACCGACAGGAGTTGTTTGACATGGTGGTATTGGATCCGCCGAAGTTGGCCGGAGCGCGGGACAAGGTGCCCAGGGCTTTGGCCGCTTATCATCGACTTAACTACTTGGCGATGCGGTGTTTACGTCCAGGCGGGGTGTTGGTAAGTTGCAGTTGTTCGGGTCGCGTGAGTCGTTCGGATTTCGTCGAGGTGTTGCTTGGGGCAGCCCGTCGGGCGGGTCGCGATTTGCAAATATTGGAGAATCGGGGGCCGTCGGCCGACCATCCTGTCAACATTCATTGTCCGGAGACCGATTATCTCAAGTGCCTGATCGGCCGGGTTTTGTGAGCAAGTTGGGGAAATTTTGCTGGAAAACCGGGTCGGTGGACTTGCTCATCCTCTGGGTTCGCCGGTAAACTCTCCGCTCTTAAATTAGCCGAGGAAATTTCGTTTGGAATTTGCTCGGGGAATGCCAAAGTGGCGGAATGGCAGACGCGCTGGACTCAAAATCCTGTGTCCGCAAGGACGTGTGGGTTCGACTCCCACCTTTGGTACTTACGATGGGATTCTCCAGACAATTGGATCGTCCAAACCATTTGAACGTTAGAATTCGGAACCTTTGAGACTGTATGCCAACGATTAATCAACTTGTTCGACGCAACCGTGTCGTGCAGCACAAGACGACCAAGAGCCCGGTTCTGGAGCGATGCCCCCAGAAGCAGGGAGTTTGTTTGATGGTCAAGACGATGACACCGAAGAAGCCGAATTCGGCTTTGCGGAAGATCACTCGTGTCCGTCTGAGCAATGGCAAGGAAGTGACCGTGTACATTCCTGGCGAGGGGCACAACCTCCAGGAGCACTCGATCGTTTTGATCCGCGGTGGTCGCGTGCGAGACTTGCCTGGAGTGCGATATCAAGTGGTCCGAGGCTGCCGTGATACTCTCGGGGTCAATGGACGCAAGCAATCCCGTAGTCGCTACGGAGCAAAGAGCCCGAAGAAGTCCTAGCCTTGTCGCTGGTCCTTCAACCCAAAATTCACCTTACCCTTCGCATTAAAGAGCCTTCTGCCCTATGGGAAAAATCACCGCTTCGAAGACGACCCTTCGTCCTGATCCGCGCCACAATTCACTGTTGGTTGCCAAGTTTGTCAACTGCTTGATGTACGATGGCAAGAAAACCGTCGCTTATGGCGTAATCTACGATGCGTTCGATGAGATTGCAGAGAAGATCAAGGATCGACCTGCGGTTGAGGTTTTCGAGCAAGCGATCGAGAACGTGAAGCCCTACATCGAAGTCCGCTCCAAGCGAGTCGGTGGTGCTTCTTACCAAGTTCCGATGCAAGTCAATAAGAACCGTCAGCAGTCGCTTGCGTTCCGCTGGATTCTCAGTGCCGTTCGGGACAAGAAGGGCCGAGCGACCTCGACCAAGCTAGCCGATGAACTCATGGCAGCTTATCGCAAGGAAGGCACCGCGATTACCAAGCGGGAAAACACCCACCGCATGGCTGATGCGAACAAGGCGTTCGCTCACTTTGCTTGGTAGTTTGGCGAGTTAAGCTTGGTCGGATACCATAGATCGGGCCGCTTGGCCTGGACCTTTGGTCTACAATCATAAAAGTCTTCAAGACACCTCCAGACCTCTGGGGGTGTTTTTCTTTTGTAGGGGCCAAGGGGTGGCAGCGATGTTCCGTGATTTGCTCGAATGCACGCCGCGTGGTCTTTATTGCCCGGCCGGAGATTTTTACGTCGATCCATGGGCAAGTGTCGATTGTGCAATTTTGACCCATGCGCACGCGGATCATGCGAGGTCGGGGAGCAAGCGTTATCTGTCGGCCAAATCGAGCGAGTCGCTCTTGAGGGTTCGTTTGGGTCAATCGATCGACTTGCAGACGGTCGCTTACGGGGAGAGTTTGAGGATCAAGGATGCGAGGGTATCTTTGCATCCGGCAGGGCACATATTGGGTTCCTCGCAGGTTCGGATTGAAGTCGCAGGTCGCGTGGCATTGATCACTGGAGATTACAAGCTTCAATCCGATTTGACTTGCGATGCATGGGAGCCTGTGCGTTGCGATTTGATGGTGAGCGAATCGACTTTTGGATTGCCGGTATTTCGATGGCCCGAGACGAGGCTTGTGATCCAGGAGATGATTGGATGGTGGGAGGAGAATCAGCGGCAGGGGCGAACGAGTCTGCTGCTGGCTTATTCGGTGGGCAAGGCCCAGCGGGTGCTTGCAGAGATCTTTCGAGAATGTGGGGTGGAGGTTGCCTCGAAGGTTGCGGTGCATGGGGCGATGCTCGGACCGAATCGAGCTTATGTGTCTGCTGGGGTTGCGTTGCCTGAGTTGCCCTCGGCCGCATCGCTTGGGGGGCAGCACGATTGGTCTGAATCGTTGGTCATAGGTCCCCCGTCGACACAATCGACGCCATGGATGGAGCGATTTTCGGATCCATCGATTGCGATGGCTTCGGGATGGATGGCGATCCGCGGAACGCGACGAAGGCGGAATGTCGAGCGTGGTTTTGTGCTATCGGACCATGTCGATTGGCCTGATTTGCTCACAGCTATCGGGCAGTGTCAACCGGAGCAAGTTTGGGTGACCCATGGTTTTTCCGAGGTTGTATCGAGGTATTTGACAGAGTGTGGAACTGCGGCCGAGGTTTTGCAGACGCGTTTTGCTGGTGAGGAGTCCGAGCCCACGCTAGCCGAGAAATCAGAGGAAGCTTCATGAGAGAATTTGCGAAGCTTTATCAGAGGCTTGACGAGACGACCAAGACCAACGACAAGGTATTGGCCATGCGGGAATACTTCTCTCAGGCCAGCGGTACCGATGCAGCTTATGCGCTTTACTTTCTGCTTGGCAACAAGCTCAAGCCTTCGTTGCCCACTCGGATCATTCGTCGAGCGGCGAGGCTTGGTGCGGAGGTTCCCGAGTGGTTGTTTGAGGAGACCTATCAATGGGTAGGAGATTTGGCTGAGACGGCCGCAGCGATGGCAAAGGGGCGATCGCACGGCGGCCAGGAGACATTGTCTGAGACGATCGCAGAGCGATTGCTCCCGTTGCTTCGCAGTGCCAGTGGATCGCAGCGATCGACTCGAAAGTCGTCCTTGAGTTCCGATCGTCGGATGGAAATGGACGAGTCATTGGCATCGACGCTGGTCGAGTTATGGAGTCGTTATGATTTGCTTGAGCGATTTGTATTCAACAAGTTGCTTACAGGGAACTTGCGGGTCGGCGTGAGTGCCAAGTTGGTGACCAAGGCGTTGAGTCAGTGGTGTGGGGTTCCGAGTGAGGAGCTTTGCCATCGGATGATGGGGGAATGGGAGCCGAGCGAGACGTTTTTTAAGCAGCTCGTTGCACCCGAGTATTCTGGTTCGTCTCCCGCGAAGCCTTATCCGTTCTGTTTGGCACATCCGTTGCCCCAGGGGTACAGCGAAGAGAATTCGGTGGTTGATTTTTTCGCTGAGTGGAAGTGGGATGGGATAAGGGCTCAGTTGGTGCGTCGAGCGGGGCGTACTTATTTATGGTCTCGGGGCGAGGAGTTGCTCGAGGGTCGCTTTCCGGAGATCGAGCTTGCGGCAGAGGTGCTACCCGATGGGCTAGTTCTCGACGGGGAGGTGTTGGGCTTTCGGGATGGGGAGCCGTTGGCATTTACGTTGTTGCAGAGGCGGATACAGAGGAGGAAGCCTGGGGTCAAGTTGCTCGGAGAGGTTCCTGTCGTGTTTACTGCGTTCGATATTTTGGAGCATGAGGGCAAGGATGTGCGTCAGGAGGCTTATCAGAAGCGGCGGAGGCTTTTGGAGTCGTTGGATTGGGGGGGAGCTTGTGGTGGGCAGGCAATGCGGATCAGCGAGGTGTTTTCGTTCAGCGATTGGGGGGCGTTGTTTCAGAAGCGGGACACAGCAAGGGAGCATGGGTCCGAGGGATTGATGCTCAAGCATCGGCATGGGCGTTATGACGTTGGGCGAGTGACAGGAACGTGGTGGAAGTCGAAGGTGACACCCTATACGGTCGACGCGGTGTTGGTCTATGCGCAGCGAGGTCACGGAAGGCGAGCGGGAATGTTTTCCGACTACACGTTTGCCTTGTGGGAGGAGGATCGTCTGGTCCCTTTCGCGAAGGCATATTCGGGCTTGAGCGATCAGGAGATTACCAGAGTGGATCGATGGATCAAGGAGAATACGCAGAAGAAATTTGGTCCGGTGCATGAGGTGCCGGCGGTTTTGGTCATGGAGTTAGCGTTTGAGAATTTGCAGGAGTCGAGTCGGCACAAGAGTGGGATTGCCGTACGGTTTCCGAGGATCGTGCGATGGCGAGAGGACAAGCGGGCCGGGGATGCGGACCGCTTGGAGGATATTCGCAAGATGCTAAAGGGTTGAGGGCGGAACGGGTTTGGGAGAAACCGGTAGGGGTTAATCGCTTTGTTCTGGCATCCAATCGCAAATGTCGTGCTCGTGCTCAGTGAAACGGTGCTTGTGCTCGTGCTCGAAAGAGTGAGTGTACACCGGCCTGATCGGGTTTTTCTCAGCACAGGGCTCGCTTGCGGGTAGATTCAAGGAACGCCCTTGTTTCTATCCTAGTTCTGCCAGTCGATCGGCTGCTCGCCTATGTTTTCACCGCATGGAGTCGTACAAGTCGATCAAAACGTAAACTCGCTGCCGCGCTTCAAGCATCCGCCTTTCTGCGTGTGCAAACATCGGATTCCACCAAGGACTCAATCGAGATCAAACTCCCCTCGCCCGGACCGGTGGTTATCACCACCGGCAGAGGTTGTGTCAGCCCTCGGGGCTTGATGAATGCAAATCTGTGTGGATCGATTGGACTGTATTGCATTAGTGGCCATGTGTGGCCATTACAGCCAAGCAGCCTTACGCGCGGTCGGCCCCCTCATCCCCCCCGCCCCTTGCTCCCCCGGCCAAAGCCCCGGTGGAGAAGGGGAGCCAAGCGGTTGGATGGATCGGACGCCCGGACCGGTGGTTTTCACCACCGGCAGAGGTTGTGTCAGCCCTCCGGGCTTGATGAATGCAAATCTGTGTGGATCGATCTGTGTGTATTGCATGAGTAGCCATGTGTGGCCATTACAGCCAAGCAGCCTTACGCGCGGTCGGCCCCCTCAACCCCCCCGCCCCTTGCTCCCCCGGCCAAAGCCCCGGTG
>Ga0315907_10004694_pt1 | contig 15202 bp, 19 predicted proteins | sample LakEriMetagenome_3_FD_203525 | JGI IMG/M metagenome (GOLD analysis project Ga0315907, IMG submission 203525) | Freshwater fungal communities from buoy surface, Lake Erie, Ohio, United States - Buoy 12 MA123 | ecosystem: Environmental > Aquatic > Freshwater > Lake > Lake biofilm | place: USA... | reverse complement strand
CGGCGGCGACATCTCCGCGATCGGCTGCGGCGGTGCCGGGGCCGGCGGGGGCGGGGGCGGCGGCGGGGCCGGCTGGGCCACGGCGGGGGCCGGCGGCTGCGGCTGCTCCTCCTTCGTGCCGTCCGTCTCGCCCTGGCGCATGCGCTGAAGCTCGCTCTCCGAGACCAGTTCGAGCGAGATCACGTCCTCCTCGAACCGGTCGTCCTTCTGCGGCAACGGCAGCCCGAACAGCGCGATCATCACGAGCGCCGCATGGAAGGCCGTCGAGGAGAGGGCGCCGAACCGCATCGTCCGCCCGTCAGCGCCGGGCCTGTTCGGCCGGCGTGGCCACGAGGCCGACGCGCGAGAAGCCGGCGACGCTCAGCGTGCCCATCACCTCCACCATCCGCCCGTAGGCGAGGTTGCGGTCGCCGCGCACGAAGATGCGCGCCTCGGTGTTGCGCTGGGAGATCGCCTGGAGGAGCGCCACGAGGTTGCCGAGTTCGACCGCGCTGTCGCCCACGAAGATCGTTCCGCGGGCGTCGATGGAGACGACGATCGGCCGTTGGTCCGCGTTGGCCGCCGAACCGCGCGCCTGCGGCAGGTCGACCGGCACCGACACGGTCAGCAGCGGGGCCGCCACCATGAACACGATGAGCAGGACCAGCATGACGTCGACGAACGGCGTCACGTTGATCTCGGCCATCGGCGTGTAGGCCTTGCGCCGGCCGCGCCCGCGCCCGCCGCCGCCGCGAGGGTTCTGGAGGGAGGCTCCCATGGTTCAGGCCGCCCTCTGCTCCTCGAGGTGGCGCGACAGGATGGCCGCGAACTCCTCGGCGAACGCCTCCAGGCGGTCGGCGTACTTGGCGATGTCGTTGGCGAACTTGTTGTAGGCGATGACCGCGGGAATGGCGGCGACGAGGCCGAGTGCGGTTGCGAACAGCGCCTCGGCGATGCCGGGCGCCACGACGGCGAGGCTGGTGTTGCGCGAACCGGCGATGGCGACGAAGGCGTTCATGATGCCCCACACGGTGCCGAACAGCCCGATGAAGGGCGCCGCCGACCCGATGGTGGCGAGGAAGGTCATGTTGCGCTCGATGCGCTGCATCTCGCGGCCGATGGTCACCTGCATCACCCGCTCCACCCGGCCCTGGAGCGTGCTGCCCGGCCCGCGGCCGGTGAGGCCCTTCTCGGCCGCGTGGCGCCATTCGCCCATGCCGGCGGCGAACACCGCGGCCATCGGGTCGCCCGGCTCCTTGCCGATCCGCTCGTAGAGCACGTCGAGCGAGCCACCGGACCAGAACGCCTCCTCGAAGTCCGCCGCGGCGGCGTTCAGCTTGCGCACGCGGATCAGCTTGTCGAACACGATCGCCCACACCCAGATCGAGGCGGCGAACAGGCCGATCATCACCGCCTTCACCACGAAGTCGGCCTTCATGAACAGGCCGACGATCGAGAGGTCGTGCATGACGGCTGGGTCGATTGCGGTGGGGTCCATGGGCTCGCGACTTCGATGGCGGACGGGGACCGTCCCTAGCGCCCGTCGCCGTCGGCGACGCCCGCGAGGGCCGTGCGTACGCGCGCCGGAAGACGGACGGGCCGGCCGTCGGCGTCCAGACACGCGAGCCGGACCTCTATGATCGCCAACTCTGGCGGCTTTGCGGCAAGCTCCGCCGCGAAACGCGGTCCACCCGAAAGGACCTGGACCTGACGGAGCCGGACCGACGCCCCGCCGATGTCGATCACGCGCGTCTTGACCGTCACCAGATCGTCGAGCCGCGCCGGGCGCAGGAACTCCACATTGGCCGACCGGACCGCCCAGACGGCACCGCTCTCGGCACGCATCACCGTGTGCTCGGCGCCCAGAAGCCGCATCATCTCCGTCCGCGCCCGCTCGGCGAAACGGAGGTAGGTCGCATGGTAGACGATGCCGCCCGCATCGGTGTCCTCGTAGTACACGCGGAGCGGAAACCGGTGCACCCCGTCGGCGACCGTGCCCGAGAGGGCGGGTCCGTGCGGATCAGGCATCGTCGCCCGACTCGGGCGTGGACAGCAGGTCGAGCTGGCGCCCCGGGTTCGCCGGCGGCTGGAGGCCGAGGTAGCGGAACCCCGGGTCGGTGAGGGCGCGGCCCCGGGGCGTGCGCTGCACCAGCCCCTGCTGGAGCAGGTAGGGCTCGATCACCTCCTCCAGTACGTCGCGCTGCTCGCCCATCGCCGCGGCCAGCGTGTCGAGCCCGACCGGGCCGCCGAGGTAGGTTTCGGCGATGAGACGAAGATAGCGGTGGTCCATGGCGTCGAGGCCGTTGCGGTCGACCTCGAGCCGGGTGAGCGCCGCGTCGGCCGCCGTCGCGTCGATCCGCTCCGCCCCCATCACGGCGGCGAAGTCGCGCACCCGGCGCAGCAGGCGCCCGGCCACGCGCGGCGTGCCGCGGGACCGGCGCGCGATCTCCGCGGCGCCACCGTCGGTGATCGGCGCGCCGATCACGCGCCCCGCGCGGCGCACGATCTCGGTCAGCTCGTCGGCCTCGTAGAAGGACAGCCGCACCGGGATGCCGAACCGCTCCCGGAGCGGGCGGGTGATCAGGCCCGACCGCGTGGTGGCGCCAACCAGCGTGAAGGGCGGCAGGTCGATGCGGATCGACCGTGCGGCCGGCCCCTCGCCGATGATCAGGTCGAGCTGGAAATCCTCCATCGCCGGATAGAGGATCTCCTCCACCGCCGGCGACAGGCGGTGGATCTCGTCGATGAACAGCACGTCGTGCGGCTGCAGGTTGGTCAGAAGGGCCGCGAGGTCGCCCGCCCGGACGATCACCGGGCCGGAGGTCGCGCGGAAGCCCGCCCCCATCTCCTTCGCCACGATCTGCGCCAGCGTCGTCTTGCCGAGCCCCGGCGGGCCGAACAGCAGGACGTGGTCGAGCGCCTCGCCCCGCCCCTTCGCGGCGGCGATGAAGATGGCGAGGTTCTCGCGCGCCTGCCGCTGGCCGATGAACTCCGCCAGCGAGAGGGGGCGGATCGAGGTCTCGGTCGCGTCGCCCTCGGCCCGCTCGGGGTCGACCATGCGGTCGGTCACGACGAGAGTTCCTTCAGCGCGAGGCGGATCAGGTCGCCGACGGCGGCATCGGCGGCCGTCGCCTTCGCCTTGGTGACGGCGGCGAACGCTTCGACCCGCTTGTAGCCGAGGTTGACGAGCGCCGAGACGGCCTCGGTCGCGGCGGTCCCCGTCGGCGCGGCGGCGGCGGTCACGGTCGCCGCGGGACCGAGGGACAGGTCCCCGACCTTGTCCTTGAGTTCGGCCGCGACGCGGGCCGCGAGCTTGGCGCCGACGCCGTCGGCCTGGGAGAGGGCGACCTTGTCGCCGGCCAGGATCGCCTGGGTCAGGGCGCCGGGTTCGAGGGCGGTCAGGATGTTGAGCGCGACCCGCGGGCCGACGCCCTGCACCGTCGTCAGGAGGCGAAAGTAGTCGCGCTCGGCCGCGTCGGCGAAGCCGTAGAGGACCATCCGGTCCTCACGCACGTGCATCTCGGTCAGGACCGAGACGGCACCACCGGGGTTGCCGAGCCGGCGGAGCGTGCGGCCGGACGCCTGCACGAGATAGCCGACCCCGCCCACGTCGATCACGGCGTGGTCGAGGGCGGAGGTGTCGAGGGTGCCGGTGAGCTTGGCGATCATCGCCTGATCCCGAGGTGCGGTGCGGCTCGCCCCCTCTCCCTGTCCCTCCCCCCGGGGGGAGGGAACGGCGCTTCAACGGAACTCCCCTCCTCCCCCCGGGGGGAGGGGCCGGGGGAGAGGGGGTGGAGCAGCGCGAACCAACGTATCCCCCTCATCGCCCGATCCTCCCCGACCAGCGGTCGAACCGCGTCTCCGCGCCCCAGCGTCGGTTGGTCAGGCCCAGATGGGCGTGGCAGATGGCGACCGCCAGCGCGTCGGCCGAATCGGCGGAGTTCAGCTTCGCGCCCGGCAGGATCTGCTTCACCATCATCTGCACCTGCGCCTTGTCCGCGTGCCCGGTCCCGACGACCGACTTCTTGACGAGGTTGGTCGGATACTCCGCCACGGGGAGCCCGCACCGCGCCGGCACCAGCAACGACACGGCGCGGGCCTGCCCGAGCTTGAGCGTCGAGGTGGGGTTTTTGTTGACGAACGTCTCCTCGACGGCGGCCTCGTCGGGCTTCCACGCCTCGATCACGGTCATCAGCCCGTCGTGAAGCTGGACGAGGCGTTCGGCCAGCGTCCCCTCCCCGTCCGAGTGGACGGTGCCGTCGGCCACCCACGAGAGGCGGTTCCCGTCCACGTCCACGATGCCCCAGCCGGTGTTCCTCAGGCCGGGATCCAGCCCGATCAGGCGCAGGCGGCCAGCCCCGCCGACCGGGCCCCCGATCATGCGGTCAACCGCTCGAGCACGTCCTGCGCGATGTCGAAGTTGGCCGACACCTGCTGCACGTCGTCGTCGTCGTCCAGCACGTCGAGCAGCTTGAGGAGCGAGGCGGCCGCGTCCTCGTCCGGCGCGATGGTGCTCAGCGGCTTCCAGGCAAGCCGCGCCTCGGCCGGGGCGCCGAATTTCTGCTCCAGCGCGTCGCGGACGGCGGCGAAACCGTCCACCGTCGTCGTGATCTCGTGGACCTCGCCGCTCTCCACATTGTCGGCCCCGGCCTCCAGCGCCGCCTCGAACATGGCGTCGGCCGACGCGACGGCGGCCGGATAGGCGACGATCCCGCAGCGGTTGAACATGAAGGCGACGGAGCCCGTCTCCCCCAGGTTCCCGCCATACTTGGTGAAGGCGGAGCGCACGTTGGCGGCGGTGCGGTTGCGGTTGGGCGTCAGCGCCTCGACGATGAGCGCGATGCCGCCGGGCCCGAAGCCCTCGTACCGCACCTCCTCGTAGATGTGGTCGTCGCCGCCGCCGGGCTGGGCCGCCTTCAGCGCGCGGTCGATGCGGTCGCGCGGCATGTTCTGGGACCGCGCCGCGGTGATCGCCGCGCGCAGGCGCGGGTTCGCGGCCGGGTCGGGTTGGCCGGTCTTCGCCGCGACCGTGATCTCGCGCGCGATCTTGTTGAACGCCCTGGCGCGCTTGGCATCCTGCGCGCCCTTGCGGTGCATGATGTTCTTGAACTGGGAATGCCCGGCCATGTGCCCTGTCGATCCGGTGACGGTCCGCCCACTGGGTCGCGAGCGCTAGTCGCGGAATATGGCGACTTGTGGGCGGCGGGCGCAGAGGGGCCCCGCCCCCCTCAGTCGTTCCGCCGCTCCTGCGGCCGGGGCACGCCCAGCTCGTGGCCCTTCGCGTCGAACGCGCTCTCGTAGATGAGGCGCGCCACCGTCTTCGCCCGGGCCGCGGACTTGAAGCGCCGGCCGCTGTCGGCCAGCAGCGGGCTGTCGGGATGGACCTCCATGTAGGCGTCGCGCTGGGCCTCGAGCCCGGCCGCGTGCATCGCCTCCATCAGGTACTTGGCACGGGTCTCGGCGTACTGGTGCTGAAGCCGGTCGGCCGTGGCCTGGGCGTCGCGCAGCTTCGTCTGCAGCCGGTCGCGCTCGGCCATCAGCGCCGCGATCTGCTGGTTCCGCTCCTCCACCGCCGCCCGCATCTGGACGTAGGCGACCTTCCACGTCTCCACGTCGGATCGCGGCGGCGGCTGGGGGGACGGGATCTTCTGGCTCGGTTCCGACATGGCCCTCGGCCGCTTCCTTCGACTTCACTCTTCCCGATCGATGGTACAGAACCCGTCGGCGCGCGCGCAAACGCGATGGACGGGGTCAGGCCTCCGGCACCGTTTCGGACAGGCCCGGCCCCACCCGCACGGGTGCCGCGCGGACGGCGAGGCCTGTGCGGTCGTCGGTGTCGACCAGCAGGCCGCTCACCGTCCCCTCCCCCTCGCCCGGCGTGAGACGCTCGCCCGGCATCTTGCGCACGAAGCGCAGCGTCGCCGGTTCCTTTTTCATGCCGATGACGCTGTCGTAGTCCCCGCACATGCCCGCATCCGTCATGAAGGCGGTGCCGCCCGGCAGGATCCGGTGGTCGGCGGTGGGCACGTGGGTGTGGGTGCCGACGACGAGGCTGACGCGCCCGTCGAGGAAATGGCCCAGCGCCTGCTTCTCCGAGGACGCCTCGCCGTGCATGTCGACCAGCGTCGCATGGACCGTGCCGCCGATCCGGTGCTGCTTCACCAGGCGGTCGAGCAGCGCGAACGGATCGTCGAGCGCGTCCATGAACAGGCGCAGCATCACGTTCACGACCAGCAGCTTGCGCCCGGCCCGGTCGATGATGACAGTGGCGCCGCGCCCCGGCGTGCCTTCGGGGAAGTTGGCCGGGCGCACCATCCGCGGGTCGCGGTCGATCGCGCCGATCAGGTCCTTCTGGTCCCAGGCGTGGTTGCCGAGCGTGATCGCGTCGGCCCCGGCCGCGTAGAGGTCGGCCGCGATCTTCTCGCTGATGCCATAGCCGCCGGCCGCGTTCTCGCCGTTGATCACGACCACGTCGGGCGCGAGCCGGGCCTTCAGGTCGGGCAGGTGGCGGGCGACGGCCTCGCGGCCCGAGCGGCCGACGACGTCGCCGAGGAAGAGGATGCGCATCGGTTCAGGTCGTCCCGGCGTGGACGCGGATCGTCTCGCGGTCCGTGACGACCGCGTCGAGGGGCACGTCCCAAGGGTCGACCGGCAGGGCGTCCGCCTCCTGTTCGGCGAAGGCCACGCCGACCGCGGTCACGGGACCGTCCGCCGCGAGCGACGCCAGCGTGGAATCGTAGTGGCCGGCCCCGTAGCCCAGCCGGTTGCCGCGCCGGTCGAACGCGAGGAGGGGCACGATCACCACGTCGGGCCGCAGCGCGGGCGCGTCCTCCGCCGGCTCGGGGATCGCCCAGCGTCCGCGCGGGACCAGCGCGTCGCCCGGCCGCCAGCGGCGGAAGGCCAGCGGCTGCCCGGGTCCGCGCACGACGGGAAGGGCGAGCGGATGGCCCGCGGCGTCGAGCGTGTCCATGAGGGGGCGCAGGTCGATCTCGTCGGCGAGCGGCCAGAAGACCGAGACGGCGGCACCGGGCGGGACGAGGCCCGCGCCGAGCAGACGCCGGCCGACCGCGAGGCCCGCCGCGGCTCCGTCGAGACCCGTGCGCAGGGCCCGCATCCGGGACCGGAGCGCCGCCTTGGCCGTGGGCGGTGGGGGGAAGGAGGGTGCGGAAGGAGCCATCTCGGCCGTTGGCATGTGCTGATCCTCCGTGCCCTGCTGAGCAGGTGGGCGCCGTTTACCGAGGCCACGACCCCGGCAGAGCCAGCTCCCAGGAGGTCCTTATTGGGCCCGGGGATGTTAGCGACCTGACGAACCAGACAGCCCGCTTCCGCCCCCTAGACTTAGGCGCTCCGGACCCGCGCCGCAATGGCCTCGACCCGCGCGGTCAGATGTTCGACCGCGGCGGCGACCTCCGCCTCCTCCTCGGGGGTGACGGTGCCGGCCTTCAGCGCGTCCATCTGGCTGCGCATCTCCGCCAGATGGGCCTCCAGCGCGCGCACGTCGCCGCGCAGGGTCTCCGTCTCGCCCTCCAGGTCGTAGACCTTGTCGGCCATGGTGAGGCCGGCCAGAACGAGGAGCTGTGCGTCGGTGGCACCCTGCGCGCCCTGGGCCACGCGCCGCAGGATGGTGTCGAGGCCGGCGGCCAGTTCGAGGACGTGCGCCTGCTCCCCCTCGCCGCAGACGACGGGATAGGGTCGGCCGGCGAGCGAGACGTCGATCTTGGGCACCCTCACTCCTCCAGCACGGTCTGCAGCCGGTCGATCGCCCCGTCGAGACGCCGGGAGACGGCGGTCGTCGTCTCGCGGGTGCGGCGCTCCGCCGTCCGGCTCTGGTCGAGTTCGAGGGCGAGCTGGCGGCGCTCGGCGACGGCGGCGGCGTCGCGCGCCTCCCGCTCGGCCACGGCGACCTCCAGATCGTCCAGCATCTCGTCGAGCCGCTCGAGGGCGGCCTTCACGCGGTCCATGGCGGGCGGCATTCGTCCTGCTTCGATCGATGCGGACAGTAGGGGCCGGTTTCGCACCGCGTCAACAGCGGCAAGGGCGCCCCGTCGCGCCGCCGAAGCGCATTGCGTTCGCCGGTTCGGGCGGGCATGGTGCCGCCCGCCCGCTGCCGGCCCACTCGCGACGGACCCCCACCCATGACCGCACCCGACGTCTCCCATCAGGACAAGGCGAACGCCATCCGCGCGCTCTCGATGGACGCGGTGGAGGCGGCGGCCTCCGGCCATCCCGGGATGCCCATGGGCATGGCCGACGTCGCGACGGTCCTGTTCGGCACGGCGATGGCCTTCGACGCCGCCGCCCCGAAGTGGCCGGACCGCGACCGCTTCGTGCTCTCGGCCGGGCACGGGTCGATGCTCCTCTATTCGATCCTCCACCTGACCGGCCACGCGTCGATGCCGCTGGAGGAGATCCGGAAGTTCCGCCAGCTCGGCTCGAAGACGCCGGGCCATCCGGAGAACTTCGTGACCGAGGGGGTGGAGACGACGACCGGCCCGCTCGGACAGGGTCTGGCCACCGCCGTTGGCATGGCGATGGCCGAACGCCACCTGAACGCCCGCTTCGGCGACGCGCTGGTCGACCACCGGACGTACGTGATCGCGTCCGACGGCGACCTGATGGAGGGGGTGAGCCACGAGGCGGCCTCGCTCGCCGGCCACCTCGGCCTGTCGCGCCTGATCGTGCTGTGGGACGACAACGAGATCTCGATCGACGGCCCGACGGGCCTGTCCTTCACCGACGACACGCTGAAGCGGTTCGAGAGCTACGGCTGGACCGTATCGCGGATCGACGGGCACGATCCGGCGGCCATCGCCGGGGCTCTGGCGGCGGCGCAGACGGCCGACCGCCCGTCGCTGATCGCCTGCCGCACCACCATCGGCTATGGCGCGCCGACCAAGGCCGGCAGCGCCTCGAGCCACGGCTCCCCGCTGGGGGCCGCCGAGGTGCAGGGCGCGCGCGAGCGGCTCGGGTGGTCGCATCCGCCGTTCGAGATCCCGGCGCCGATCCGCGCCGCCTGGGCCGCGATCGGGTCGCGCGGGGCCGCGCGGCGCAAGGCGTGGGAGGGACGGCTGGCCGCGAGCGACCCGTCCATCCGCGCCGCCTTCGAGGCCGCCGTCGCCGGCACGGTGCCGGCCGAGGCCACGGCCGCCATCGCCGCGGTGAAGGCGAAGGCTCTGGCCGACAAGCCGAAGATCGCCACCCGCGTCGCCTCGGGCAACGTGCTGGACGCGCTGCTGCCGGCGATGCCGACGCTGATGGGCGGCTCGGCCGACCTGACCGGCTCGGTCAACACCTACGTCAAGAACACGCCCAAGTTCGCGCGCGGGTCCTATGGCGGGCGCTACGTCCACTGGGGCGTGCGAGAGCACGCGATGGCCGCCGCCATGAACGGCATGGCGCTGCACGGGGGGGTCGTCCCCTACGGCGGCACCTTCCTCGTCTTCGCCGACTACTGCCGCCCGGCCATCCGCCTGTCCGCCCTGATGCGCCAGCGGGTGATCTATGTGATGACCCACGATTCGATCGGTCTGGGCGAGGACGGGCCGACCCATCAGCCGGTCGAGCATCTGGCGGCCTGCCGGGCCATTCCCAACCTTCTGGTCCTGCGCCCCGCCGACGCGGTGGAGACGGCGGAATGCTGGGAGATCGCGCTGGCCAAGGCCGACGGACCCTCGATGCTGGTGCTGACCCGCCAGGGGCTGCCGGTCGTGCGGTCGGGCGAGGCGGGCGGGACCCTGTCGGCGTGCGGCGGCTATGTGCTGGCGGAGGCCGACGGCCCCCGCCGGGCGACGCTGCTGGCCACGGGCTCGGAGGTCTCGATCGCGACGGAGGCCCGCGCGGCGCTCCAGGCGGCCGGCGTGCCGACGGCGGTCGTCTCGCTGCCGTCGTTCGAGCTGTTCGCGGCCCAGGACGAGGCGTACCGCTCGGCGGTGCTCGGGCCGGCCGACGGCGTGCGCGTCGGCATCGAGGCCGCGATCGCCCAGGGCTGGGACCGCTGGATCGGGCCGAAGGGTGCCTTCATCGGGATGCAGGGGTTCGGCGAGAGCGGACCCTACCAGGATCTCTACCGTCATTTCGGCATCACCGCCGCCGCGGCGGTGGACGCCGTGAAGGCCCGGCTCTGACCGGCGCCGACCGACAGCGAAGGAGGAACACCATGGCAGTCCGCGTCGCCATCAACGGGTTCGGCCGCATCGGCCGCCTCGTGCTCCGCGCCATCTACGAGAGCGGGCGCACCGACGTCGAGGTGGTCGGCATCAACGACCTCGCCGACCTGCACACCAACGCGCACCTGCTCAAGTACGACAGCGTGCACGGCCGATTCCCGGGCACGGTCGAGGTCGACGGCGACCGCATGATCGTCAACGGCCACGCGATCAAGGTCGTGCAGGAGCGCGACCCGGCGAAGCTGCCGTGGGGCGAGCTGGGGTGCGAGATCGCGCTCGAGTGTTCGGGCCACTTCACCAAGCGCGACGACGCGGCCAAGAACATCGCGGCGGGCGCCAGGAAGGTGCTGATCTCGGCCCCGGCGACCGACGAGGACCTGACCGTCGTCTACGGCGTGAACCACGACAAGCTGACCGCGAAGCACACCGTCGTCTCGAACGCGTCGTGCACGACGAACTGCCTCGCCCCGGTCGCCTTCGTGCTGAACAACGGCATCGGGATCGAGCGCGGCTTCATGACGACGATCCACAGCTACACGGGCGATCAGCGCATCGTCGACACGATGCACAAGGACCTGCACCGCGCCCGCGCCGCCGCCCTCAACATGATCCCGACCACCACCGGTGCCGCGAAGGCCGTCGGCAAGGTGCTGCCGGAACTGAAGGGCAAGCTGGACGGAACCTCCATCCGCGTGCCGACGCCGAACGTCTCGGTCGTCGACTTCAAGTTCACCGCCGCCCGCCACACCACGCCCGAGGAGATCGGGGAGCTGATCCGCAAGGCGGCCGACGGCCCGCTGAAGGGCGTGCTGGGCTGCTACACCGAGGATCTGGTCTCGGGCGACTTCAACCACGACCCGCTGTCGTCGATCTTCGCGCTGAACGAGACCAAGGTGATCGACGGCCGCTTCGTGCGCGTCATGACCTGGTACGACAACGAGTGGGGCTTCTCCAACCGCATGAGCGACACCGCCGTCGCCATGGCCAAGGTGGGGTGAGCCGGCCGCCGGCGGGACGCCCCGCGCCGCGCGATCGACTGCCATCGGAGGACGTCCCGCGTCCGATCGTTGATCCGGACGCGGGAAAGCATTACATCTATCGATCGTGAATTCTTCGACCCGACCGGGTGGAGTTGACCCATGGCTGTCTCTTCCGTCGGCTCGTCCGGCGCCGAACTCGCCGGCCTGTCCCAGCTCTCCCGCAGCCGTCAGGCCGAACAGGCGGCGCAGCGCCGCATCGCCACCGGCTCGCGCGTCCCGGGCGCCGACGTCGACGGTGCGGCGTTCGCCGTCGGCCAGGGCATTCAGGGCGACATCGGCGGCCTCGGCGCGGTCAACCAGCAGCTGGGTCAGGCCCGCGGCGTCACCGGCACGGCGCTGCAGGCGGCCACCAGCATCTCCGACACGCTGACCCAGGCGCGCACGACCCTGGTCAAGCTGGCCGACGGCAACCTGTCCGCCGACCAGCGCGCCCAGTACAGCGCCGATCTCCAGCGCCTCGGCGGCGAGATCGGGACCTTCATCGAGAATGGCGGCTCCAACGGCCGGAACCTCGTCCAGGCCGGACCGAACGGTTCGACCGTCGGGGACGCCGAGGGCGGGCAGATCACGCTCACCAACGCGGGCCTCACCGCGGCCGCCGCGTCGACGGCGCTCGGCGGCGGCGGCACGATCGGCGCGGGCCAGGCGGCCTCGCTGCTCCAGAACGGCGGCGGCCTCGACCAGATCTCGCAGCAGGTGGGCGACGCGCTGGTGAACATCGCCGGCGACCAGCGCCGCATCGACAACCAGCGGCAGTTCAACAGCGCCCTGTCCGACGCGAACACGGCCGCCGCCGGTGCGGTCGCCGACGCCGACCTCGCGCGCGAGGCGACCGCCGCCGCGGGCGACAGCGTGCGCAGCCAGCTGGGCATCGCCGTCCAGGCCGCTGCCACGCGGCGCCGCGGGAACATCGTCGACCTGTTCGTGTGATCGTCCCGCCCGCTTGACGCCTCCGCCCCGCGCGGGCCAACTCCTCGCCGACCAACCGGCCGGGAGGACATCCGCCATGAACGCCGACGATCTGCGCGCCCTGCAGGCGCCGCTCAAGGACCGCTATCGCGCGGAACCGGACGCCGCCGTCGTGACCCTGCGCGCGTCGGGCTCGCTCGACGCCGACGGCATCGCCTGCCGGGTCGAGACGGGCCGCGCGCTGGTCGAGGCGGGCCTGCACCCGGCCACCGGCGGGCCGGGCACCCAGGCCTGTTCGGGCGACATGCTGCTGGAGGCGCTGGCCGCCTGCGCCGGGGTGACGCTGAAGGCCGTGGCGACCGCGATCGGCTTCTCGATCAAGGGCGGGGCGGTGCGGGTGGAGGGCGACCTCGACTTCCGCGGCACGCTCGGCGTGGCCAAGGACGCGCCCGTCGGCTTCCGCGCCATCCGCCTCGCCTTCGACCTCGACACCGACGAGCCGCAGGAGCGGATCGACCAGCTGCTCAAGCTCACCGAACGCTACTGCGTCGTCTTCAAGACCCTGGCCCAGCCGCCCGCGCTCAGCGTCTCGGCGGCGGCGGCGTGACGCCGACGGAGGCGCTGGTCGCCTTTGCGCTGGCGGCCGGGCTGATGACCGTGACGCCCGGGCTCGATACCGCACTCGTTCTGCGGACCGCCGCGGTGGAGGGCGGGCGGCGCGCGTTCCTCGCGGGCGTGGGGGTGTGCGCCGGCTGCCTCGTCTGGGGCGTGGTCGCGGCGCTGGGCCTCGGCGCGCTTCTTGCGGCGTCGGAGGCCGCCTACGTCGCGCTCCGCTGGGCGGGGGCGGCCTATCTGCTCTGGCTCGGCGCGCGCATGATCCTCGGCGCCAGGGCGGGGCTCGACACGACCGGCCCGGGCGACGCGCCCGGCGTCGCCACCTCCCCCGCGGGCTGGTTCGTCCGCGGCTTCGTCACCAATCTCCTGAACCCGAAGGTCGGCGTCTTTTACGTGACCTTCCTGCCGCAGTTCCTCCCCGCCGGGGTGGACGCGGTGTCCTTCAGCGTGCTGCTCGCCGCCGTCCACGCGGCGAAGGGCGTGCTGTGGTTCTCGGTCCTCATCCTCGCCACCCGCCCGCTCGCCGCGGCCTTCCGCCGCCCGGCCGTGGTGCGGACGCTGGACCGGGTGACGGGCGGCGTGCTGATCGCCTTCGGACTGCGGCTCGTGCTCGACGGGCGGCGGCCCTGAGGGCGGCCCTCCACCCCGCCGCCGCGGCCCTTCTGCTGGCCCTCGCGACCGCGGGCTGTGCCGGGCCCCCCGCGGCGACGGGCTGGCCCGCCGACCTGCGGATCGTGGGCGACGGCTGGCCCCGGCCGGGCGACCCGTGCCGGGTGATCGGCGAGACGGCGGCGACCGTCGATCTCCTCGACCACGGCGCGACGCTGGTGGGCTGCCGTTCGGGCGACGACGCGGCGGCGCTCGCCAGCGGGCGCACGGTGGGGACGATCGGTGGCGTCACCCTCGTCTCGGTCCCCGCCCGCGCCGCCGGGGACGGCGACGGACGGGGCGACGCGACCGTCGCCGGAACCACCTTCCACGCGACGGCCGTCCTTGGCTGCGCACGGTTCCGCGACGCGGGCCCCACGCTCTGCGAGGCCGGGGTGCGTCGCCACGGCCCGGGCGGTACCGCGACGGTCGTGGTGCTGTGGCCCGGCGGCGACCGGCGCGTCCTGTTGTTCGACCGCGACGCCCGCCCCATCGGGGCCGAGCCCAGGCCGGGGGAGACGGCGGTCCCGGCCGTGTCCGGAACCCGCGTCGAGGACACGACCGTGGTCACGGTCGGGCAGGAGCGCTACGACGTCCCGGACGTGTTCGTGCTGGGCGATTGAGCCGCCCTGTCGACAAGGACCGCCGATGCCATGACGCCCATCGCCCGCCTCGTCCCCATCGCCATCGCCGCCATGGTCCTGCTCGCCCCCGCGGTGCCGCGGGCCCAGCCGGCGGGGCCGGCGGCGGAGCCGATTGCCCTGGACCGGGGGGCGGTCACGATCCGCGGCACCATCCGCGGCGAGGAGTCCCGCCGCCTCGTCCTCGACCTGACGGCGGCCCAGACCCTGCGCCTGACGCTCGAGAGCCCGAACGGAGCGGCGACCATGAACGTCTGGGCGCCGGATTCGGACACCGCGATGGTGATCGGCAGCGTCACCGGCCCGGACTTCGATGGCCCGGTGCCGACGACGGGCGGCTACACGGTCGACCTCTACCTGATGCGCAGCGCCGCCCGCCGGAACGAGGCCGCCCCCTTCACGCTCACGATCGGGGTCGGTGCGCGGTAGGCGGGCGCGACCAAAACGGATGCTTTCCATCGCCGTTGCACCACCATAGACTGCGGACACGAGGCAGCCGGGGGCGACGACGATGGACGTGGCGCGGAGGGCGGCGGTCCTGATCGCGACGGTTCTCGGCGTCGGTCCGACCGCCGGCTGCGGCATCCCGGCCGACGTCACGCGGACGGCACCACTCTCCGTCGTCGCGGTCCCCCTCGGCGAAGCCACGGCACCGGTCCTGCTGCGCCGCGTCGTCGTCCGCCTTCCCCAGGGATCGCACATAGGGGCGATGGGCACCGGCCTCGCCTGCCTGCCGGTCGAGACGCTGGTCTGGGGAAGCGGCCGGACGGCGGTCCGCGACGAGGCGTTCGCGATCGCCTTCGGCGAGGAGATGCGGCAGGCCAACGTCCGCGTCGTCGGCGACCCGGGCCGGCTGTTCGAGAGCGAGGACGACCCGGCCGCGGATTTCTGGGTGGCGGGCGCCGTCACGGGGCTCCGCGCCAATCTCTGCGCGCCCTATTCGGGTCTGCTCGGTGGCGCGTCCACCAGCGGCGAGGCGTCGATCGCGGTGGAGTGGCAGGTCTTCGCACGGCTGGAACGGCGCGTGGTCATGCGGACGACGACCAGCGGGTACGGACGGACCGGCGCGGACGTGGGCGGCGGGGAGCGCGCCATCGTCGCGGCCTTCGCCAACGCGTCGCGGGCGCTCGTCGCCGATCCGGACTTCCGCCGGCTCGTGGCCCGGCAGGACACCGATCGGCCGCGGCCGGCGACCGGACGCGCG
>Ga0315907_10004693_pt1 | contig 15203 bp, 8 predicted proteins | sample LakEriMetagenome_3_FD_203525 | JGI IMG/M metagenome (GOLD analysis project Ga0315907, IMG submission 203525) | Freshwater fungal communities from buoy surface, Lake Erie, Ohio, United States - Buoy 12 MA123 | ecosystem: Environmental > Aquatic > Freshwater > Lake > Lake biofilm | place: USA... | reverse complement strand
TGGCGGTGGCGAGATCGCCGGAGGGCGTGCCGCCCTTGCCGGGTGCCATGAGGTTCCAGAAGAAGGTGTGGTTCCAGTGGCCTCCGCCGTTGTTGCGGACCGGGGTTCGGATGGCGTCAGGGACACCGGCCAGATTGCCGATCAGGGCCTCCAGCGAGAGAGCCTCGACCGGAGTTCCGGCGATCGCCTTGTTGAGGTTGTCCACGTAGGCCTTGTGGTGACGGCCGTGGTGGATCTCCATGGTCAGTACGTCGATATGGGGTTCGAGCGCGTCCTTAGAGTAGGGGAGGGGGGCAAGTTCGTGGGCCATAAATGAGATTCGCTTTGCCGGACTTGCAGTGATGCTCGCCGGCGGGATCAGGACGGTAGCAAGCTTCGATCAGGGCGCAAGCAGCAGGGCGAAGGTTGCCTCCGATCTTGAAATTCTCTCGCCTGCTGTTCGAGCCGACCGATACGGTGGCTGCCTCAAAGAATCTGCACGCATGAGCAACCCCACTGGAGACATCGCACTGATCGGCCTGGCGGTCATGGGCCAGAACCTGATCCTCAATATGAACGACCACGGCTTCACCGTCGTGGCTTACAACCGGACGACCTCCAAGGTGGATGAATTCCTGGCCAGTGAGGCCAAGGGGACCCAGGTCCAGGGAGCCCATTCGATTGCCGAATTGGTGTCCAAGCTCAAGACGCCGCGCCGGATCATGATGCTGGTCAAGGCCGGACAAGCTGTGGACGACTTCATTGAGCAACTGATGCCGCACTTGTCTGCCGGGGACATCCTCATTGATGGCGGCAACTCGCTCTATGGCGACACGGAGCGACGGGTGAAGTATTGCGAGTCCAAGGGGTTGCTCTTCATCGGAACCGGTGTGTCTGGTGGCGAAGAGGGTGCCCGACGTGGACCCAGCATCATGCCGGGCGGATCGGCCAAAGCATGGCCCGCCGTGAAGGACATCTTTCAGGGCGTCTCCGCCAAGGTGGATGGAGGCGCGCCCTGTTGCGATTGGGTGGGCGATGGAGGGTCGGGCCACTACGTGAAGATGGTCCACAATGGCATCGAGTACGGTGACATGCAGCTCATCTGCGAGGCCTACAACATTCTCAAGAACGGCTTGGGTCTCAGCGCCGACGAGATGCACCAGGTCTTCGCCGACTGGAACCAGGGAGAGTTGGACAGCTTTCTCGTGGAAATCACCCGCGACATCCTGGCGTTCAAGGACGCCGATGGTGGGCCGCTGGTGGACAAGATTCTCGACACCGCCGGTCAGAAGGGCACTGGCAAATGGACGGTCATCGATTCGGCCAATTTGGCCCAGCCCGTCACGTTGATTGCCGAGGCCGTTTTCAGCCGCTGTGTCAGCGCCATGAAGGACGAGCGGGTGAAGGCATCGCGCAAACTCAAGGGACCGAAGCCATTGCTGAGTGCGGCCAAGAATCCCAAGGCGCGGCAGGCGTTCATCGAAGACATCAAGAGCGCCCTCTATGCCTCCAAGATCGTCAGCTATGCTCAGGGTTACATGCTGATGCGTGCGGCGGCCGCGGAATACGGCTGGAAGCTCAACTACGGCGGCATCGCCTTGATGTGGCGGGGTGGCTGCATCATCCGTTCCCGTTTCTTGGGCAAGATCAAGGAGGCCTACGACAAGAATCCGAAGTTGGCCAACCTGCTGCTTGATGACTACTTCCGGGCCGAGATCAAGAAGAGCCAGAAGGGTTGGCGCAACGTGGTGGCCTCCGCGGCCAAGAAGGGCATCCCGGTGCCGGCCTTCAGCACGGCGCTGGCCTTCTTCGACCAGTACCGTTCGGCCACGCTGCCGGCCAACCTGCTCCAGGCGCAGCGGGACTACTTCGGGGCCCACACCTACGAGCGCGTGGACAAGCCTCGTGGGCAATTCTTCCACACCAATTGGACTGGGCGTGGGGGCAATGTCAGCTCCAGCACTTACAACGCCTGAGCTGCTGCAGGAAGCGGGTCATCTTTCGAACCTTGTGAGCAACGATTTTTCACCGGATGCCGAGCGAACTCTGAAGAAGTTCTTCGGCATCTTTATCGCCACGTTGTTCCTCTATGTGACGATCTACGGAGGTTGTGAGGCCTATCGGGTGCGCAATGGAGCCTGGCACCTGACCTTCGACAAGCAGCCGGACGGAACTCCGGTCCTCCGGATCGATCACCCGCGGCTGCTGACCGGTGGGCCGGTGTCGATCCGGTTTCCGGGCGAGAATGCGCCACGGGTGACCAATGGTCCGATCACCTACATCTACAGTCGTCCGGACACCAATTCGACTCCGTTTGGTCCGGTGTACTTCGTGGATACGACGCAATTGCCCGGAACGGTGGCGCTGGGAGCTTTTGGTCACGTGGTGGAGATGGTGCCGCGGACATTGTTCGTCGACTTCAGGGAGGTGGCGTGGGGCTCTGAGACCAACATGACCTTGCTGCCCGAGGGAAAGCCCTCACCGGAACGATTGAAGGTCAAGAACCAGCAGTGGAACGGCCGTTGAGTGTCGGTGGATCCTCGGGTGCGGCTCTGTGAGAGATCGCTTCCGGACTTTTCAACCGATGCTCGGGCCGGCAGCGTTCGGACATGTTCCGTGCTTTCCGCCGCCTCTGGCCCGCAGCCACGCCGGTTCTGGCCTCACTCCTCCTCATGGCACTGCCTGTGGCGGGAGGGGAGCCTGTCTTCAGGCCGATCTTCAATGGCCGGGATCTGCGGGGGTGGGTCAACGTCAACTGCGCCCCGGAGACGTTCTCTGTCCGGGAGGGCATGATCCACTGCGATGGCATTCCGACCGGAGCCCTGCGCACCGAGCGCCAGTACGAGAATTTCGTCCTGGAGTTGGAGTGGCGGCACCTCAAGGCGGGCGGCAATGCAGGGGTGTTTATCTGGTCGGGCCCGATGCCGGCTCTGGGTCAACCGTTCCTGAGAGCCATTGAGGTTCAGGTCCTCGACCACGGGTATGGCAAATCGGACTGGTTCACGACCCATGGCGACATCTTTCCGATCCACGGATCGACCATGAAGCCGTTTTCCCCCAGTCGCGGCGATCGTAGTTTCCCCAAAGAATCCCGAAGCCTGGCTGCCCCGGAATGGAACCACTACCGGATCGTGGCCACCAATGGGGTCATCCGACTCTCCGTCAACGGCGTCGAAGTCTCCGGTGGCACCGGTTGCAATTGGCGGCGTGGGTACATCGCCCTGGAGTCGGAGGGGGGCATCGTGGACTGGCGCAACTTGCGTCTGCAGGAGTTGCCCTCCACGAAGGTTCCGCCTGGGCAGTCGGCCCCTGATGCTCAATCGTGGAAGAGCCTCTATGACGGCCGCTCCTTGCGTGGGTGGCGAGTCCCTGCCGCATCTGAGGTGTGGAAGGCCAGCGACTGGACCCTGAGGGGGCTGCCCGGGCTCGGGGGTGAGGCGTCGATCCTCTGGTCGGAGACCCCGTTTCATCGCGATGAGGTGATCTTCGACTGGCGCTGGGAAGGGAAGGTCGCCGACCGGGTGCCTCCGCTGGTCTTCCGCCCGATCCGCGGTGGGGCGATTATCCGGATCCCAGAACTGGCGTCGCTTCGAGGCGACGGATGGAATCGTCTCCGGGTTCGCCGGTCCGGCGGGGTGCTGAAGGTTTCGGCCAATGACGCGGACGAGGTTTCGGTGGAGGTCCCGCGCGGCCGGTTGGACATCGGATTCTCGCCCGCTCCGGCGCCGATTCAGATTTCGAGCGTCTTCCGGCGCTAGGCCGTGGAGGTCTGGGCTGAAGGGAGGGGCCCCGACTGCGCTACCGGAAACAGATTCGGCTCACGGCATCATCAAAGCCCTGGGCCCCGGCGATGATCTTGATCTCCACCCGCATGAAGTAGACGGGTAGGTCCCGGCGGTCGAGCTTGGGAAAGCGGACCGCGTCCTTTTGTGTCGTGACCAGCATGTCAGCGCGGCGCTTCTTGCCGCGGTTCACGGCATCCAGCACCTCCTGCTGCGTGAATCGGTGGTGGTCCGCGTAGCGCCGGGCCAAAACGATTTCGGCTCCGAGTTCCGAGAGTTTCGACTCGAAGCTCTCCGGCTGGGCAATTCCGCTGAGACTGGCCACTCGGCGACCTTGCAACAGTTCGAGGCCGCGGCGTTCGCCGGTGAAGACATCCTCGAAATAAAGGGGATGATGCACGCACTCGATGATCCCGGCACGTGGGTTGAGTTGGGCGATGCGTTCGCGCAGTGCGGCCGTCTTGCCGTCGCTCTTGGTCAGAAAGATGACGCTGGCTCGGGCCAGATGGGAGGGAGGTTCTCGCAGGGTTCCGCGTGGCAGCAGGTGTTCATTGCCGAAGGGTTGCTGGCAATCGATGAGGACCACGTCGGTGCGGCGGCCGGCGAGCTTCCAGTATTGGAAGCCGTCGTCGAGCAGCAGGGTGTCACAGCCGAAGTGCTCAACGGCATAGCGACCGGCTTTGACCCGGTCCTTGTCGACCAGTACCACCACATCTCTGAGGTTGGATGCCAGCATGTAGGGCTCATCGCCGGCCGTCTCGGAGTCGAGGAGCAGTGATTGGCCGTCTGATACGATGCGGGGCGGGGTGGTGTCTTCTCGGAGCAGGATCTTGTCGAGGAGTCGCTCCGACACGGGCTTGGGTTTGGATCGGTATCCGCGGGAGAGGATGGCCACCTTGCGACCGGCATCCTGGAGCGCGCGGGCGAACTTCTCGACAACCGGAGTCTTTCCGGTGCCGCCCACCGTGAGATTTCCCACCGCGATGACCTGAACGCCCAGGGTTGAGTCGCGCAGGATGCGAACGCTGTAGAGCAGGCGGCGCAGTTTCACGATGCCTGCGAAAATATGAGAAAGCCCCGAGAGCACAGCCCGGATCATCGAGGCCTTTCGCCCGGGTAGGTTCTCGAGGATCACCGCCAGGAGGTAGGTTTCGGCGGTCTCTGTGAATTTTTGCCAACGCTCTCGCACTGGCCTCGAAGCATGTCACCCGGCGACGACTTCGGAAAGATTTCGTGCAAATCAGTGGAATCCGGTTGTCAAGAGCCGGCTCGGGGCATTATTTCAAACAGCGTTCTCCGGTCGGATACCTCATGAATCCATATCAGGTTTTAGCGATTCTGGCACCGCCCTCTCGGTCAGCAGGCGTCACGGGTCAATCCCACAGCGGCCAAGGCCGCCTGAGGATGTCGCTGCCCTCGCTGAGAGTTTCCGATCGAGCCTTTCGTGTTCAGCGGCTTCTCTTTTTCCAATTTCTGATGCACCGGGCCGGTGAGGCCTCCTAGTTGGGGAGTCAACGGTTCCAGTAAGTCGGACCTACAAACACAACAACAACAAACTCCGAGTGAAACCAAACCAATCCAATTGCGAAACCCGGCTTGCCCGGACCTGCGCCCTGGCCGCCACAAAGGCGCCCGTCAAGAAGGCTGCTCCTGCCAAGGCTGCCGCTCCGGCCAAGAAGGCTGCTCCTGCCAAGCCTGCGGCCCCGGCCAAGAAGGCGGCTCCTGCCAAGCCTGCGGCCCCGGCCAAGAAGGCTGCTCCTGCCAAGCCTGCGGCTCCGGCCAAGAAGGCTGCTCCTGCCAAGGCTGCCGCTCCGGCCAAGAAGGCTGCTCCCGCCAAGCCTGCGGCCCCGGCCAAGAAGGCTGCTCCTGCTAAGAAGTAATTGAGGCGACCAATCCGGCGGTTTTGCTTGTCAAACCCGCCGGATTTTGGGTGTTTCTGCGAGTTGTTAACAACTTGGGAACAACACCCAAAAACTTGTTCTCGCGGAGCTCGATGCTTTGCCATAGAAGCCTCGGCCGACGTGAAAGAAATCACGGCGGCTCCGAGAAGAAACTGCACCGAATTATGTCCCACCAGATGCCTGCAAATGTGCTAAAACTCCAATGTTTTCAGCGCTTTCACACCATTTCAGAGGCTGCTGGTGAGGGTTTGGTGGTCATGGGCCGTGCGCGGAACTGCATGAACGTGTCACTAAATCAGGAAGACTCGAATAGCCTGTGAGTGATGGTAGTGAATAAATCCGCAAATTGCCCGTTTTAGGTCTCTTTGAATTATCCCATGTCCGATCAACCCCAAGCACTGTGGCTGGCCGCCCAGCAAACCCTCCGCGGAATGCTCAAGACGGAGTTGTACAATCTATGGTTTGCCCCGGTCACTGCCCGCTGTCTGGACGGAGATACTCTGACTTTGGAAGTTGCCGACGAGTTCTGTGAGTTTTGGTTGAAGGATAATTATTTGGATGTTCTTCGATCGGTGGTTAGCCGCGCAGCCATTCGGCCGATCCAGGTGGATTTCGCCATCCGCCCGGCCGAGTCCGCAGTGGCTGCCACGGCTGAATCGGCGACTGAGCGCCCCATGACTCCCGAGACGTTGATGGAGCGGGTCGCCCCGACCGAGGTTCGGGCCGCTGAGCCGGCGGTTCGAGACATTCCCCGGAAGTCGGAGCCCTTGTTCAATCCGAACAACACCTTCGAAACCTTTGTGGTGGGTTCCAACAACCATCACGCTCATGCAGCGTGCATGGGCGTGGCTCAAAAGCCGGGACACACCTACAATCCGTTGTTTCTGTTTGGCGGCGTGGGCTTGGGCAAGACGCACCTGCTTCAGGCAATCGGTCATCACGTCTTGGCCAACAAGAAGAATGCTCGGATCGGATACTTGTCGTGTGAGCGCTTCACCAATGAGTTCATTGAGGCTCTGCAGAACAGTCAGTTGCCTAAGTTTCGCAAGAAGCACCGGGAGTTGGATGTTCTGTTGATCGACGATATCCAGTTCCTGCAGGGCAAGGAGCGTATCCAGGAGGAGTTTTTCCATACTTTCAACGCCCTCCACGACGCTCATAAGCAAATCGTCCTGACCTGCGATCGGCCTGCCAGTGAGATCCAAGGACTGGAACAACGTCTGATTTCTCGCTTCGAGTGGGGAATGACGGCCGACCTGAAGGCACCGGATGTCGAGACTCGGTTGGCAATTCTCAACAAGAAGGCAGCCGCTTTGAGCGTTCGGCTGCCCGATCCGATCATCATGTTTCTGGCCAACCGCATCCGGACCAACGTCCGGCGCTTGGAGGGGGCTCTGGTCCGAGTGGCCGCCTATGCCCAGCTTTCGGGCAAGGCCCTCGACCTAGAAACGGTTGAAACGTTGCTGCGTGAAATCCTCCAGGAGGAGGGCAAGGTGGCCATTTCGGTGAGCGAGATCCAGAAGCGGGTGGCTGACTACTTCGACATCCGTCTGGCCGACATGACCAGCAAGCGGCGGCCAGAGAACATCGCCTTCCCAAGGCAAATTGCTATGTACCTGACCCGTCAGCTCACCGAGCATTCCCTGAGTGCCATCGGTGAATCCTTCGGCGGACGCGACCACGGCACGGTGCTGCACGCCTGCCGGCAGGTGCGAGACCGCATGGAGGTCGAAGCCAAGGTCCGGCAGGACGTGGGTTACCTCGAGAAACAGCTCACCCGTTGAGTCGGTCCTCCGGGTGTCGGCTCGGAGGCGCAGCGGGGGATGCACTCTCCATTCCAGATACGGAGTTCTCGGCTGGAATCTCCGATGAGAACGCTCCAATATCGACGCGTGCCTCCCCGCAGTTTCAATTGGCTCTTGTTGCTATTGTCGATGGTGGTTTGGGCCCCAAGACAGGTCTTGGGTGAGGTTTCGGTGGGTTTTGAACCGGTGAAGCCTGGGGCTATTGGGTTGGCCTTCACCAATTCGGTTTCCCCCAATCGGTACCTGACCAATCAGGTCCCCCTGAATGGTTCTGGAGTCGCCCTCGGTGATGTGGATGGCGATGGTCGAACCGATGTGTTTCTGGCTGCCTATTCTGGTGGGAGCGCCTTGTTTCGTAATCTGGGACAATGGAAGTTCCAGTCGATCACGGAGACCGCATTCGGGACCGGTGCACTCTCTTCTCTGGATGGAACCGGTGTTGTTTTGGTGGATATCGACGGGGATGGCGATTTGGATTTGTTGTTGAATACCCTGGGGCAAGGGACACGAATCTATCACAACGACGGTAAAGGGGGCTTCACGGCAGGTGCAGTGCTCAATCTCAAACGGGCCGGATCCAGTCTCTCATTGGCGGATGCGGATGGGGATGGGGACTTGGATCTTTATGTGGCCAACTACCGTACTGTGACGGTACGCGATGATCCTCAGGCCAAGTATTCCATCCGCGAAGAGAATGGGCGGCAGCGGATCGTGGCTTACAACGGCCGGTCCACCGATGAACCCGATTTGGTTGGCCGGTTTACCATGACTCCGGCAGGTCCGCGGGAGAATGGAGAGGCCGATGGGTTTTACCTCAATGATGGCCGGGGCGGCTTTACCGAGGTGTCCTGGACGGAGGGGGCTTTTTTGAACGTCGCCGGCCGCTCGCTCGACTCGGCTCCTCAGGATTGGGGGTTGAGTGTTTTGTTTCGGGATCTCACCGGGGATGGCCGACCGGATTTGTATGTCTGCAATGATTTTCACTCGGAAGACCGTTTCTGGATCAATGAAACGCCTCCCGGGGGGCCGCTTCGCTTCCGCGCCGCTCCATCTTTGGCGTTGCGACACACCAGTGCCTTTTCCATGGGAGTGGACGCTGCCGACATCGACCGGGACGGTGTGGATGACTTCCTGGTGCTGGACATGCTCAGCCGGGATCACCAGCGACGGAATGTTCAGATGGATGGAGTCCCGCCGGGTTTCTACCAACCGGGCATTTGGGACGATCGCCCGCAATTCTCTCACAACACCCTGTTCCTGGGACGGGGCGATGGGACCTTCGCCGAGATCGGTCGACTGGCGGGTCTCAGCGCCAGCGAGTGGTCCTGGACGCCTGTTTTCCTCGATGTCGATCTGGATGGGTATGAGGACTTGTTGATCTCCAATGGCCACGAGATGGACATGTTGGATGTGGACGTGGCGGCCCGAGCCGAGGCTCGAAAATCAGGGCGGCGATTGGGATCTCGGGAAATGTTGGAAATGCGGCGGATGTTCTCGAGGCTGGATACCGCCAACGTCGCCTTCCGCAATCGAGGGGATTTGACCTTCGAAGCGGTGACCCAGGCCTGGGGATTTGATGCCCCGGGAGTTGAGCACGGCATGGCTGTGGCCGATCTGGATGGGGATGGGGATCTGGACCTGGTGCTCAACGCCTTGAATGGCCCCGCCCAACTCTACCGCAACAAGGCCTCCGCACCCCGAGTCGCCGTGCGGTTGCGGGGAAGTGCCGGCAATTCCCGAGGTGTCGGAGCCAAGGTTCGAGTGATGGCCAAAGGTATACCCGCCCAATCCCAGGAAATGATTTCGGGGGGGCGCTACTTGTCGAGCGATGAGACCATTCGGTGTTTTGCACTGGGGGATTCAGCGGCGGCAGACATCGAGGTCACCTGGCGTTCGGGGCGGGTGACGCGACGAGCAGGCGTAGGCCCTGGGGTCTTGGAAATCGGAGAGCAGGAAACGGTGCCGGCGGTCGTGCCGCCACCTGCTTCGCCCTTGTTTGAATCCATCTCCGATCGGTTGCCTCACATTCACACGGACACGCCCTTCGATGAATTTGGCCGGCAACCCCTCAAGCCCTTCGACCTCACCCTGACGGGACCCGGGGTCACCTGGGCGGATCTCAACGGGGATGGATGGGACGACCTCCTGGTTTCGGCGGGGCAGGGAGGAACCCTCGGCGTTTTCACCAATGACGGGCGGGGCGGGTTTTCTGCCGTAGCGAGCCCCGCGTTGCTTAAGCCCGCTTCCCGGGATTTGACCACCGTGATGGTGCTGCGCGGTGTCATTCTTGCGGGCATCAGCAATGCCGAGGATGGCGTCACCAATGGCGGGGCTCTGCGTATTGTGGATCCGGCTTCCGGTGTCAGTGGCGAGGTCTTGAGCGGTCGGGCCTCTCCGGTCGGATCCATGGCGGCAGCCGATGTGGATGGGGACGGCGAGTTGGAGATCTTCGTCGGAGTTCGTGAGGTGCCCGGTCGGTACCCGGAGCCGGCGACCTCATTTTTGGTGCGCAACCGCGGTGGGCGCCTGGGCATTCAGAGTGCCTTTGAAAAATTGGGCCTGGTCAACGGGGCAGTCTTCACCGATCTGGATGACGATGCGCGGCCCGATTTGGCGGTCAGTACGGCTTGGGGACCTGTTCGCTTGTTCCGCAATCGAGGGGGAGCTCTGGAGGCATGGGATCCGCCATTACGGGGCGTGGGCCTGCCGGCGGGTGTGGAGCGCTTGTCGCACTGGACGGGACTGTGGCTGGGGATCACCGCCGGTGATTTTGATGGCGACGGACGCATGGATCTCGCGGCGGGAAACTGGGGGCGCAACCACTTCCTGGGAAGCGAGGCCGGCCAGCGGCCCTTGCGGATCCGCGCTGGGGACCTCCAGGGCGATGGGATTTGGGATGTCCTGGAAAGCTATGTCGGCCCCGGGGGACGGGACTGGCCGGTGCGCAAACGGCCCGCCTTGGCCGCATTAATTCCGGATGCGGTCACTCGCTACCCGGATGCGAGCACTTATGGCAAGGCCTCGATGGAGGATTTGTTCGGCCCGATTTTTGGAACCCTGCCCAGTGTGTCGGCACTTAACCTGGATTCGGGGGTGTTTCTGAATCGTGGGGATCATCTGGAATGGCGGCCCCTGCCGCCCCGGGCTCAGGTAGCACCGGCCTATGGTCTGGCCGTGGCCGATCTGGACGGGGACGGCACCGAAGACTTGTTCCTCTCCCAGAATCACTTCGCGATCCATGCCGATGACGCACGCTACGATGCCGGACGGGGGTTGTTGCTGAGAGGGTCGGGGCGGGGAGAGTTTCAACCGGACGAGCGTTCGGGGGTTGTGGCCTGGGGAGAACAACGCGGGTTGGCCTTGGCCGACTTGGATGCCGATGGACGCACGGATTTGGCCCTGGGCCAAAATAGCGGACCGACGTTGCTGTTCCGAAATCGGGCCGCGCGCCCAGGGCTCCGGGTCCGGCTGAAAGGGCCTCTGGGAAATCCGCATGGAATCGGAGCTTCCCTGAGGTGGAAGACTGCCGGGAAGGCAGGGCCCCGACGTGAAATCCGCATGGGCGGAGGTTACTGCAGTGTGGACAGCCCGGTGACGGTGCTGGCATCGGATCGGGCCGAGGGAGAGGTGGAAGTGCGCTGGCCGAATGGCGCTGTGCGGCGGGTGCCAATCGCGGTCGGTGTCCCCGAAATCACCCTGAGCCCATGAATCCCGCTCTGCGTCACTCGATGTACCGTGTCATGCGTCCGGGGTGCTTCGCTGTCCTGTTGGCGCTCTTGGGCTGGGCGTCCCGAATGCAGGCGGCCCCGGCGGGACTGCGGTTCAAGAGTTTAGCACCGGCGTCTCCGTCGGTGCCTGGGCTCAGTCGATTGTCAGCCCCGGGGTTGGGCATCGACTTCACCAATCGCTTGTCCGAAGAACGGGCGGTGACCAACCGCAATCTGGTCTCTGGCTCCGGAGTGGCACTGGCCGATGTGGATGGCGATGGCCGTCTCGATGTCTTCCTCTGTGGCTTGGATTCTCCGAATGCGATGTACCGCAATCTCGGGGACTGGCGCTTCACCAACGTGACGGCCTGGGCCTTGCGCGGGGTGAGTTGGCTTAACCCGTTGTCGGGATCCAACGATTCGACCGGTGCGGCCTTTGCCGATGTAGACGGAGATGGGGATCCGGACCTGCTGGTCAACCAGTTGGGGGGCGGCACCCGCCTGTGGCTCAATGACGGCCAGGGCCGTTTCGAGGAGGCCACCGAGGCGGCCGGGTTGCGCTCACGCAGCGGGGCGACCTCCCTGGCCTTGGCCGACGTGGATGGCGATGGGGATCTGGACCTCTACGTCTCGAACTTCCGACCGACAACGGTCCTCGACCAACCCAATACCCGATACCAACTGCGACAGACGGACTCTGGGACTGTGGTTGTGGCCGTTAATGGACGGCCGGCCACTGCGCCAGACCTCACGAACCGGTTTGAAATCCATTCAGGCGGGGAGGTGGTCGAAATGGGCGAGGTCGACCAATTGTTCCTGAACGATGGGCGAGGCCATTTTGTTCCGGTCTCCTGGACCGGAGGGGGCTTTCAGGACTCCTCGGGCAAAGCTCTGGCAGCGCCGCCCCGGGATTGGGGGCTAGCCGTCCGCTTTCAGGACATGAACGGGGATGGCAAACCCGATTTGTACGTTTGCAACGACTTGCACACCCCAGACCGGGTTTGGATCAACGAGACGGGTCCGGATCACCGGTTGCGTTTTCGCGAACTGTCGGTGATGGCCTTGAGGAGCAACCCCACGTTTTCTATGGGTATCGACTTCGGCGATCTCGACCGCGATGGGCATGTCGATTTCTTTGCCGTCGACATGTTTAGCCGCAACCGGGCGTGGCGGCATACCCAGACGGCCGGCATGGCCCCCCTGTTGCGCCTGCCCGGCCGATTCGCTGATCGGGCCCAGGTTCAACGGAATGTCCTCCAGCTCAACCGAGGAGATGGCACCTGGGCGGATGTCGCCTGGCAGTCGGGTGTCGAGGCTAGTGAATGGTCCTGGGGTCCGGTGATTCTGGATGTGGATCTCGATGGGTATGAGGACTTGCTGGTGCCCAACGGCCAGTGGCGTGATTTTCAGGATGGGGATGGCGCGAGGCGCATTGCCGAAGCCCAGCGGCGTGGTGCGCTCAAGACATCGGGCGACATCGCTGCGATGGTCAAATCCTTCCCGAGGCTCGCCACTCCGAACGTGGCCTTTCGTAATCGTGGCGATGCCACCTTCGAAGACGTGTCTCAGGCCTGGGGCTTCGCCGCCGATTCCATTTCGCAGGGAGCGGCCATTGGGGATCTCGACGGGGACGGGGATCTGGACCTCGTGATGAATGACCTCATGGACGTGCCGGCCTTCTACCGGAACAATGCCAGTGCCCCGCGGATCCTCATCCGCCTTCAAGGCAAGGCCCCTAATACCCGGGGCATCGGGGCTGCGGTGACCGTTCGTGCCGCGGGCTTGCCGGATCAAACCCAGGAGATCATCGCCGGTGGGCGCTACCTGAGCGGGGATGAGCCAGCGCGTTCCTTTGCCACAGGGTCTGCTGCTTCCGTCGGGCTCCGCGTTCGGTGGCCTTCGGGGCAAATTTCGGAGTGGCGGGATGTTCCAGTCGGTTCTGCGGTCGAGGTGGCGGAGGCGGAGTCACCCGGATCCGAGGTGGCCCCGTTAACGAAGCCTTCCGTTCGGTGGTTTGAAGACCAGACCGCAAGGCTGGCCCACCGTCATGAGGACGAACCCTTCGATGATTTCGGTCGCCAGCCAGCCATGCCGCATCGGTTGTCTCAACTCGGGCCCAGCCTGAGCTGGACCGACCTCAATGGGGATGGCCGTCCGGACTTGGTCATCGGTGCCGGACGCGGCGGCAAACTCGGCATCCGCATCCAGGATGGAACAGGCGGATTCGAAGCGAAGGAAACTCCGCCGTTCCATAAAACAACGAGCCGGGACATCACCTCGATCCTTCCCATCAATGGAGTCTTGCTGGCGGGGATCTCCAACTATGAAGACGGTCTGACCAATGGCGGGGCGCTGCGCATGTATGACATCGCCGGGGGACGCAGCGGCGAGATCCTGGTCGGCACGGCCTTTTGCGTCGGGCCCTTGGCCGCGGCCGATGTGGACGGGGATGGGTCGCTGGAGGTGTTTGTGGGCGGTCGATCGGTGGCCGGTCGGTATCCGGAGTCCGCTCCCTCGTTGTTGTTGCGCAATCAAGGGGGGCGCCTGACACCGGTGACTCGTTGGGACAATCTCGGTCTGGTCACGGCCGCCTGTTTCACCGACCTCGATGGCGACGGCCGGCCCGACCTGGTGCTCGCCCGCGAATGGGCTCCGCCTCGATTCTACCGGAACGACTCAGGTCGGCTGACCGAATGGTCTCCGACTCTAGACGCCGCTTCCGGTTCGCTCTCCGGATTGTGGAATGCCGTGGTGGCTGGCGACTTCGACGAAGACGGACGGATGGACCTGGCCCTAGGCAACTGGGGACGCAATACCCGCTGGAGCGCGTCGGCGGCAGCTCCCCGGCGACTGTGGTATGGCGACTTCGGTTCCGGCCAGGGCTTGGACTTGGCCGAAAGCTGGTTTGATCCGGTGCTCAAGAGCGACCGCCCGGAACGTGAGTTGGGATTGTGGGCGGCCCTTTTCCCGGGGGTGCGGGAGCGGGTGGATTCTTTGGCTGCGTTTTCTAAGGCCACCTTGCCGATGCTTTTGGGCGATGCGTTGCCGGCGGCCCGATCGGTCTCGGTGGACCTCCTCGACTCGGTGTTGCTGCTCAACCGGGGGGAGCGCTTTGTGGTGAAGTCGTTGCCGGCGGCCGCTCAGCGGGCTCCGGTGACCTCCCTTTGCGTGGCGGACTTCGATGGGGATGGGCACGACGACCTGTTCCTTTCGCAGAATTTGTCCACGGCCCACCCCTTTGCCGAGCGCTACGACGCGGGGCAGGGATTGTGGTTGCGGGGCGATGGTCGGGGTGGGTTTGTCCCGGAAGAAAACTCAGGAGTCCGCGTCCCGGGTGATGGCCGGGGGGCTGCGGTTTGCGATTACGATGCGGACGGCCGGGTGGACTTGGCGGTGGGCCAGAATGGTGCCGAGACGACCCTCTGGCGCAACGTGTTGGCGCGTCCAGGGCTGCGAGTTCGTCTTTCCGGGGTGGGCGGCAATCCCACGGCCGTCGGCGCCCGGGTTCGATGGAAATCGAGCTCCGGCTTCGGGCCGTGGCGGGAGATCCATCTGGGTTCTGGCGACGGGTCTAGCGATGACCCAGTGCCGGTCTTGGGCGTCGGAGACCAAACGGTGGATGCGGTGGAAATCCGCTGGCCCGGAGGTGCATCGGCCACGGTGCCGGTGCCGGCGGGGCAGCGCGAGGTCTTGGCCCGTCAGCCCGCTCGATGAGCGTAGGCTCGAGTGGAGGCTGGTTTTTTGGTGGCATGACGGTTGCCTTTGGCAGAAGAGAGGTTTCAATTCCTAGGACTCCTCTATCCCGTGATCTACAGCATCCCAAGACAACTCGGGTTCTGGTTCGGGGCCCTTTGGGCCTCGGTACTGCTGTTGGCCGCGGCCTCTCGTTCCGCAGGCCCTGGCGATCCGCTGGCGCGCAGTGCGGTGACGTTGCTGCGCGACGAATGCTTTTCGTGCCACGGCGAGACTAAACAAAAAGGGGGGCTTTCGTTGCTGACTCGGGAGCAGGTGCTCAAGGGCAGCGAGGAG
>Ga0315907_10004692_pt1 | contig 15204 bp, 10 predicted proteins | sample LakEriMetagenome_3_FD_203525 | JGI IMG/M metagenome (GOLD analysis project Ga0315907, IMG submission 203525) | Freshwater fungal communities from buoy surface, Lake Erie, Ohio, United States - Buoy 12 MA123 | ecosystem: Environmental > Aquatic > Freshwater > Lake > Lake biofilm | place: USA... | reverse complement strand
GAGGTGTTCGATCTTGCCGGACAACTCGTTGACCGGTGCCTTGAACGCGGCTGCAGCGCCCTGCAAGGTGTGCTCAATGCCTTGTACCCAGCCCAGGGCCACATCTCCGGTCACCGCCTCGACGCGCCGGATGCCAGCGGCCACGCCGCCCTCCGTCACGATCTTGAACAGACCGATGTCGCCGGTGCGTCCGACATGGGTGCCGCCGCACAATTCGCGGCTGCTGCCGATATCGAGCACCCGCACTGAATCGCCGTACTTCTCGCCGAACAGGGCCATGGCACCATGGGCTACGGCATCATCAAAGGCCAGCACCTGCGCCTTCGTGGCGGCGTTGGCCAGGATTTCATCGTTCACCCGCTGCTCGACAGCACGGATCTGCTCGGGTGTCATGGGCGCGTTGTGCGAGAAGTCGAAGCGCGTCTTGTCGGCATCGACCAGCGAACCCTTCTGTTGCACATGGGTGCCCAGCACCTCGCGCAGCGCAGCGTGCATCAGATGGGTGGCAGAGTGATGGCGCACGGTACGGGCGCGCCGCGCCGCATCCACACGCGCTATCACTGTATCGCCGACCGACAGTTGGCCACTCAGCAACCTGCCGTGATGGCCGAACACATCTGCCTGAATTTTCAGCGTATCCGATACTTCAAAGCGCACGCCGGCTGATTCCAGTTGCCCCTGATCGCCCGCCTGCCCGCCAGATTCGGCATAGAACGGCGTAGCCTCAAGCACGACGACTGCATCCTGACCGGCTTGCACGCGGTTCACCGACACGCCATCGACATACAACGCACTGACCCGTGCGTCGTCCAGGGTGATCTGCTCATAGCCGTGAAACCGCGTGGCGACGCCGCTGTAGTCGAGCGAGCCGCCCATACGGAACTTGCCGGCTGCACGCGCGGTGTCGCGCTGACGGGTCATGGCCGCATCGAACCCGGCAGAATCGACCTCGACTCGACGCTCCCTGCAGACATCGGCTGTCAAATCCAGCGGGAATCCGTAGGTGTCGTAGAGCTTGAAGGCGGTCTCGCCATCGAGGACCTGAGCACCACCTGCAAGCGCTGCATTCAGGATCTGCATGCCGTGCTCGAGCGTTTCGCCAAAGCGCTCTTCTTCCTGACGCAACACGTCCATCACCCGGGTTTGCGCCTCGCGCAACTCAGGGTAGGCCTCGCCCATGGCTGCAACCAGATCGGGCACGATGCGATGAAAGAAAGGCTTGCTCTGCCCAAGCTTGTGGCCGTGCCGCAGCGCGCGACGAGCGATGCGGCGCAGCACATAGCCCCGACCTTCGCTGCCAGGAATGACGCCATCGACAATCAAGAATGAGCACGCGCGAATGTGGTCAGCGATGACCCGCAAGGAAGGCACGTGCAGATCGCTGACCCCGGTCTCACGCGCCGCGGCTGCGATCAGCCGCTGGAAGAGGTCGATCTCGTAATTGCTGTGCACGCCCTGCAGCACGGCCGCAATGCGTTCAAGGCCCATACCGGTATCAACGCAGGGCTTAGGCAGCGGATTGAGCGTGCCCGCCTCATCCCTGTCGAATTGCATGAAAACCAGGTTCCAGATCTCGATGTAGCGGTCACCGTCTTCATCGGGGCTGCCAGGCGGGCCGCCCTGCACCTCAGGCCCGTGATCGAAGAAAATCTCGGAGCACGGACCGCACGGCCCGGTGTCGGCCATCTGCCAGAAATTGTCCGACGCATAACGCGCGCCCTTGTTGTCGCCAATGCGCACGATCCGCGAAGCGGGCACGCCGATTTCCTTGGACCAGATGTCGAAGGCCTCGTCGTCTTCCTGGTAGACCGTGATCCAGAGTTTTTCCGCGGGCAGCTTGTAGACACCCGTGAGCAGCTCCCACGCGTACCGGATCGCGTCGCGCTTGAAATAGTCCCCAAACGAAAAGTTGCCCAGCATCTCGAAGAACGTGTGATGACGGGCGGTGTAGCCCACGTTTTCGAGGTCGTTGTGCTTGCCACCAGCACGCACGCTGCGCTGCGAGGTGGTCGCGCGCTTGTAGGGCCGCGGGTCCTTGCCCAGGAACACGTCCTTGAACTGCACCATGCCGCTGTTCGTGAATAGCAGCGTGGGGTCGTTGGCCGGCACCAGCGAGGAGGAACGAACGATCGTGTGGCCCTGGGACTCGAAGTACTCCAGGAACTTGCGGCGAATGTCGGCCGAGTTCATCTCTTTGATTCAACGGGAAATTCAGATCGGATTTGAGGGTATCACAGCAAAACGGGCCGGAATCAGTGTGCGCTGCATGCGCGCCGACCCATTCCACGCAGGCGATGCGTCCGCCCGAAGCGCGGATCAAACCCGCTACCATCACTGCCTTCCTCTCACCTCCGAGCACTTCCATGCCCCAAGCCCTTGAAGGAATCCGTGTCCTCGACATGTCACGCGTCTTGGCGGGTCCGTGGTGCGGACAGAATCTGGCCGATCTTGGTGCAGAAGTCATCAAGGTAGAGCGCCCCGGGGTAGGCGATGACACCCGCGGATGGGGCCCCCCTTTCCTGAAGCGCGCTGATGGCAGTGACACCGAAGACTCGGCGTACTTTTTGGCCGCCAATCGGGGCAAACAGTCAATCACCGTGGACCTGGCCTGCGCCGAAGGCCAACGGATCATCCGCGAGTTGGCTGCGGTATGCGATGTGGTCCTCGAGAATTACAAGGTGGGCGATCTTGCCAAGTACGGCCTGGACTACGCGAAGCTCTCGGCCATCAATCCGCGCCTCATTTACTGCTCGGTCACGGGGTTCGGACAAACAGGACCCTGGTCTCACCGTGCGGGCTATGACTTCATTATTCAGGGCCTGGCTGGCCTGATGTCAGTCACGGGCGAAGCAGACGACCGTCCGGGCGGTGGCCCCCAGAAGGCTGGGGTTGCTGTGGCTGACCTGTCGACAGGTCTCTATGCCACGCAGGCCGTGCTGGCGGCGCTCTTTTATCGTGAACGCACCGGAGAGGGGCAGTACATCGACATGGCGCTGCTGGATGTGCAGGTAGCCATGACCGCGAACATGAGTTCCAACTATCTGCACAGTGGGCAACCGCCCAAGCGCTGGGGCAATGCCCACCCTAATCTGGTGCCGTACCAGACATTCAAGGCATCAGACGGCTGGATCATTGTGGCCTGTGGCAACGATGGTCAATGGCGTCGCTTCTGCACCATCGGGGGGCGCCCCGACCTGCCCGACGATCCGCGATTCGCCCGCGTGCAGGACCGCATCCGCAATCGTGAGGTGTTAGTTCCGCTGCTGGAAGCAATGGTGGCAGGCAAAACGCAGAATGAATGGATTGACGAAATGGAACGCCACGGGGTGCCTTGCGGACCGATCAACGATTTTCGTCAGGTGTATGAAAATCCGCAGGTTCAAGCGCGCAACATGTGCATCGAATTGCCACGTGAGGACGCTGGCGCAGTCAGACTCGTGGCCAATCCGATCAAGGCCTCGCGCACGCCGCCGGCCTATCGCAGCGCGCCGCCCAGGCTCGGAGAACATACCGAACAGGTCCTGAGCAGGGTGCTGGGATGGAGTGCCCAGCAGATTGCAGCAGCGCGATCGGCTGGCTCGATCTGAAGGTCGACCGAATAAACTCAGGCCGAGCGGCTCTCGCAGCAGCTCAGTATCAGAAAATTTCGTGCGAAGAGGGCAAGGAGGCTTGCCAGCCGGCTCGGCTCGGGTAGACTTCGCGCTGCTAAACGCCCAACGATTGATGACATTCGGGGCGAAATTCCCGGGGGCAAGCATCCCGGGAAACTTCTGGAGACGTATTCATGAAAATCCGCAATCAACGCGACTTCTGGTCCGGTGTGCTCTTCGTGATCACCGGCGTGCTGTTCATGATCCTGTCGCGGCAGTACCAGTTCGGCACAGCCGCCAAAATGGGGCCTGGCTTCTTTCCGACGGTGCTGGGCGGCATCATGACGTTTCTTGGCGTGATGCTGGTCGTGCCAGCGATGAGTGCCAAGTCACCAGAGATCAAGGTCGATCGAATCGATTTCAAGGTCATCGGCGTCATCCTTTTGGCAGTTGGAGTCTATGCAGCGACGCTCCCCACGCTGGGATTCATCGTTTCGCTGTTCCTGCTAATTTTCATCTCATCAATGGCCAGTCATGAGTTCACACTCAAGACCACCGCCATCTCTTCGGTCGTCTTGCTGATTTTTTCCTGGCTCGTCTTCGTGAAGGGGCTGGAGCTTCAGTTCCCCTTCCTCCCGACCTTCCTGACGCGCTGAACCCGCGTCAGGCAATACGAGCGACGCTGCACTAGAGTACTTACAGGACCGCGACATGGAACTGATTAACAATCTCGCCCTCGGACTGAGCACCGCAGGGACCCTGGTCAATCTGATGTACTGCTTCATCGGGGTAGTGCTGGGCACGCTGATCGGCGTGCTGCCTGGCATCGGGCCGCTGGCGACCATCGCCATGCTGCTGCCTGCAACGTACAAGATGACCGACCCGACCACAGCCTTGATCATGCTGGCCGGTATCTATTACGGCGCGCAGTATGGCGGCTCCACCACAGCTATTCTGGTGAACCTGCCAGGCGAGTCCTCCTCGGTAGTGACCACGCTCGATGGCTACCAGATGGCACGCAAGGGGCGTGCCGGTGCTGCCTTAGCCATCGCCGCCATCGGCTCCTTCATAGCAGGCACGGTGGGTACCCTCATGCTGGCGGCGTTCGCGCCGCCTCTTGCCGAAGTAGCCTTCAAGTTCGGTCCGGCCGAATACTTCTCGCTGATGGTGCTGGGTCTCATTGGTGCGGTGGTGCTGGCCCATGGCTCCGTGCTCAAGGCCCTGGCCATGGTGGTCTTCGGCCTGCTGCTCGGCATGGTGGGAACCGACGTCAATTCGGGCGTAGCCCGCTTTTCGTTCGATGTGCCCGAGCTCTCCGACGGCATCGAGTTCGTGGCAGTCGCCATGGGGATGTTCGGCTTTGCCGAGATCATCCTGAATCTCGAGCAAAAGGAAAAACGCGAGGTCTTTACCAGCAAGGTGACCAACCTCTTCCCCCGCTGGGACGATTTCAAAGTGGCCTTGCCCGCGATTCTGCGCGGCACAGGTATTGGCTCTCTCTTGGGTATCCTGCCTGGCGGCGGAGCAGTCCTGTCATCGTTTGCGTCCTACGCCATTGAGAAGAAAATCTCCAAGACGCCTGAGGAATTTGGCAAGGGCGCGATCCAAGGTGTGGCGGGTCCCGAGTCGGCCAACAATGCCGGCGCGCAGATGTCGTTCATCCCAATGCTCACGCTGGGCATCCCGACCAATCCTGTCATGGCCTTGATGGTGGCTGCCATGATGATCCACAACATTCAGCCTGGCCCACAGGTGATGACCAGCAACCCCAAGCTGTTCTGGGGCCTGATCGTGTCGATGTGGATCGGCAACCTGATGCTGGTGATTCTGAACCTGCCGCTGATTGGCCTCTGGGTGAAGCTGCTGTCGGTGCCCTACCGCATCATGTACCCGGCCATCTTGCTGTTCTGCTGCATTGGCTGCTACTCGATCAACAACAACGTCTTCGATGTGTTCATGACGATCCCGTTTGCGATCCTGGGCTACATCTTCAAAAAGCTTGACTGCGAGCCTGCGCCGATGCTGCTGGGCTTTGTGCTCGGTAAGTTGATGGAGGAATACCTGAGGCGTGCCATGACCATCTCTCGAGGCGACCCGATGGTCTTCTTCACCCGCCCGCTCTCAGCCACCCTGCTGGGCCTGGCCTTCCTCCTGCTGATCATCGTGTTCCTGCCGGCGATTTCCAAGAAGCGCGAAGAAGCCTTCGCCGGCGACGACTGATCGCTCGTGCTGCGCAGTCTGGTCTGAATCAGGGCCGCCTTCGGGCGGCCCTTTTCATTGCCTCCTGCGCCTCGGTACGCTCTGCTAGACTCCGCGCTCTTGCCTGAAGCTTTCCCGCGCAGCTTGGCGTACGCTCGGACATCACGATCCCCAGCAGACCTGATGCGCTGATTTCGCCGGCCCTGCGGGCGCGGCCCATCCGAACATACATTTATTCGACACCCATGGAAGCTCTCAAGGACGTGCAGGTGCTGGCCTTCGACGTTTTCGGCACCGTGGTCGATTGGCGCGGGTCGGTGGCCCGCGAAGTCGAGGGTCTGGGTCTGGGCATCCGCGGGACCGAGTTCGCAGATGCCTGGCGACGGCGTTATCTCCCCTCGATGAAGCAAGTGCGAGAGGGCAAACGCGAGTGGGTCAACCTGGACACGCTGCACCGCGAGAACCTCGATGCCGTGCTCGAAAAATTTGGTGCAGCCGGACGACTCGACGATGCCGCCAAGACCCATCTCAATCGGGCCTGGCATCGGCTGGACGCCTGGGCCGATTCGGTCGCTGGCCTGACGCGGCTGAAATCAAACTATGTGGTCACCACGCTGTCCAATGGCAATCTGGGACTGCTGACACACCTATCCAAGCGTGCGGGCTTGCCCTGGGACTGCATCCTGTCGGCCGAGGTGTTCAAGGCTTACAAACCTGATCCGCGTACCTACCTGGGCGTGGCCCAACTGTTTGCACTCCGGCCGCAGCAAGTCATGCTGTGTGCTGCGCATGCTGAGGACCTGCGTGCTGCAGCAGCCCAGGGACTGCGCACCGCCTACATCGACCGTCCGCAGGAATGGGGCCCCGATGTGCGAGGCGATATTCCCAATGAGAGCGACCGGTTTGATGTACTGGCCACAGACATCCCTGACCTGGCCCGACAGTTGGGATGCTGACCCGCACACGTAAGCACGTACTGTCACAGCGATTCTGCTGAGACCTTTTTTTCAGGTCGATTGTTAGGCCTCCTTGTTTTCGGCCCTTCATTCGGCCCCCCTTTATCCTGCCCTTCCTTCTTGCCCATTTATCCAGGACTCGCCTTCACATGAGCGCCCGCATCACTGACTTCGACTGGATCAATCCGTATCCCACCGTGCGCACGCCGGTCTTTGCCCGCAATGTGGTGGCCACTTCGCAGCCGCTGGCGGCCCAGGCCGGGTTGCGCATGCTGGCAGCAGGCGGCAATGCAATCGACGCGATCGTGGCTGCCGCATCGACCATCACGCTCACCGAGCCTGTGTCCAATGGCTTAGGATCCGATGCGTTTGCCATCCTCTGGGACGGCACGAAACTGCATGGCCTCAATGCCTCAGGATGGTCGCCTAAGGCATGGGACCCAGCCTATTTCGCCCGCAAACATGGCGGGCAGATGCCCATGCGCGGCTGGGATTCTGTGACTGTGCCAGGCGCTGTGTCAGCCTGGGGTGCACTGCACGAGAAATTCGGCAAGCTGCCTTTTGAGCAGTGCCTGCAGCCGGCTATTGAGTACGCCGAGCGCGGTTATATCGTCTCGACCATCGTGCAGCGCAAATGGCAGGCGCAGGCCGATCTGCTGAAGGATCAGCCAGGGTTTGCCGAGCACTTCCTGCCGCGCGGGCGTGTACCCGAAACCGGCGAGCGTTTCATTCACCCCAGTGCCGCCGGCACGCTCAAGCGCATTGCAGCCACGCGCGGGCGCGACTTCTATGAGGGCGAAACCGCCGCGAAAATCGTGGCCTACGCCAAGGCCCAGGGCGCGGTGATGGCCGCCGACGATCTCGCCGAATACCGGCCTGAGTGGGTCGAGACGATCGGCATGGATTATCTGGGGCATCGCCTGCATGAGATCCCCCCGAACGGCCAGGGCATTGCGGCGCTCATCGCTCTGGGCATCCTGAAAAATTTCGATATCGCCTCGCTGCACCCTGATTCGGCGCAAAGCCGCCATCTGCAGATCGAGGCCATGAAGTGCGCCTTTGCCGACGTGTACACGCATGTCGCCGACATCCGCTTCATGAAGCATTCGCCTGCGCAATTGCTGGACCCCAGCTATCTGGCTGAGCGGGCGCGCCTGATCAGCCCCACGCGCGCCACCGACTTCAAGCACGGCACACCCCCTGCTGGCGGCACCATCTATCTCACCGCTGCCGACGAGAACGGCATGATGGTGAGCTACATCCAGTCTAACTACATGGGTTTTGGTTCTGGCGTAGTGGTGCCTGGCACGGGCGTTTCGCTGCAAAACCGGGGCTACGGCTTTACCACCGACACTGCACACGTCAACGTGGTGGCGCCGCGCAAGCGCCCGTTTCAGACCATCATTCCGGCCTTCCTCACACGTGACGGCAAGCCGCAGATGAGCTTTGGCGTGATGGGCGGCAACATGCAGCCACAGGGCCACATGCAGACCCTGGTGCGCATGCTCCAGTACAAGCAGAACCCGCAGACCGCCTGCGATGCCCCACGCTGGAAGGTCAACCGCGGCCTGGACATCGATGTGGAATCGACCATGCAAGCCAACGTGATCGAGTCACTGCGTGCCATGGGTCACAACCTGGCGCCAGTCGTCGATCCCTACATGGACTTCGGCTCGGGCCAATTCATCTGGCGCATGAGCGAGGACATGGAAGACGGTTACGTGGCTGCCAGCGACAGCCGTCGCGATGGCCACGCGGCTGCATTCTGAGCGGAGAACAGCACTCATGAGCACGCGCACCTACGATCCGATCACCCCACACACCGTGGCCTTTCTGGGCATGGGCGTGATGGGCGCCCCGATGGCCGGCCATCTGGCACGCGCCGGGCATCAGGTCACGGTCTACAACCGCAGCACCGCCAAGGCGCAGGCCTGGGTCAAGGAATACGGCGGCAAGTCGGCAGCCACGCCGCGCGAAGCGGCAGCAGGCGCTCAAATCGTCTTCGCCTGCGTCGGCAACGATGACGATTTGCGAAGCGTGGTGCTCGGTGCGCATGGTGCATTTGCCGGCATGGCGCGTGGCGCACTGTTCGTGGACCACACCACGGCGTCGGCCGAAGTGGCGCGCGAACTGCACGCGGCCGCACGCGAGCGCGGGCTCGATTTTGTCGATGCGCCGGTCTCAGGTGGCCAGGCTGGTGCGGTCAATGGCCTGCTCACCGTGATGTGCGGCGGCGATGCAGCAGCCTTCGAGCGCGCCAAGCCCGTGGCCATGGCCTTTTCGCGGGCCTTCACGCTCATTGGGCCCTCGGGCGCCGGTCAACTGGCCAAGATGGTCAATCAGATTTGCATCGCGGGCATCGTGCAGGGGCTGTCCGAGGGCATTCACTTCGGCCAGTCTGCCGGCATCGACATGAAGCTGGTGCTCGATGTGATCGGCAAGGGCGCGGCGCAGTCCTGGCAGATGGACAACCGCGGTAAGACCATGGTCGACGATCAGTTCGAGTTCGGCTTTGCAGTGGACTGGATGCGCAAGGACCTGGGCCTGTGCATTGATGAGTCACGTCGCAACGGCGCGTCGCTTCCCCTCACTGCGCTCGTCGACCAGTTCTATGGCGATGTGCAAAAGCAAGGCGGCGGACGCTGGGATACGTCCAGCCTCATCCGACGCCTGAAGCGCAAGGGCTAAGCCCGCTTCAGCGTGCGGGTATGAGCACAAGGTGCATCGGCTAAATATCTGAGCACTAAGGGGGTGCCCTGGTGGGGCGCAGCGCAACGTACGAAGCGTCAGCCAATCGTATCGATCGGTGGCCCTCGAAACCGATTGCGCACACCCAACCCCCACCAAGCGATCGCCAGCCCTACACACATTGCCAGGACAAGCACCCTCACCTTCTCGTTGGGAGGCTGCATCCCGACCCAGATCAGTGTGAGTGCTCCCAACACTGCGACCAGCGCGACAGGTTTAGATAGTGCCCGAAGATCAAAGGGGCCCTTGCGTTTCCAGTGGCGCCCCTCGGCCCAGGCACCCGCTGCGACCGGCAGCACATAGGAAATATAGAGAAACACTGTGCAACCAGTGGACAACAGCACAAAGGCATCGGCGTAAAGCGTCATGGCAAACGCGGCCAGGGCCGATATCCAGACCGCCGCCGCAGGGGAGCCATAGCGCGGATCCACAGTTGCCAGCCTCTGTGAAGCAGGCAACCCTCCATCCCGTGCAAAGGCAAACATCATCCGCGAGATGGACATCAGACAGGCCAGCGAGCAGACGTAGTTGATCAGAACCAAAGCCAGGACCAGGAGCAACCGCAATGGGCTGGGCACAGGTGCAAGGAGGGTCGCAAAAAAGCCCGAACCCTGTTTAACCGCTTGTGCCATTGAAGGCAGGCAGAGTACGAATGTGCTCACCAGCACGACGCCGAACAAACCAGACCAGAGCACTGAACGCACGATGCCTCGGGGCACTGCGCGTTGTGCATCGCGTGTTTCCTCCGCCGTGTGTGCCGAAGCGTCAAATCCGGTGATGGTGTAGACCGTCAGCAGCAGACCCGAGAGAAAGACGCCCAACTGGCTCGTTGAGGCAGGCCAGATACTGCCCTCTGTACCCGTGAAATTCGTGAACGTGATCAGACGCGAGACATCGATCGGCGTGACCGAAAACACCCATAGTGAGATGGTGAGCACAATCGTCACCGTGAAGATGAGATAGCCGGAGAAGTCGATGAGTCGCGTGGTCCATCCGATGGCGACATGATTGAGTACCGCCTGCGAGCCGAGCACAACGCCGATAAATGCAGCCTGGCTGCGTAAACCCCACTGTTCCGTGTCGATGCCCAGCATTGGCAGAAGCAGTGTTTTGACAAATGGGTCATACAGACCGAAAGCAATCGATCCACAGGCCAAAACCAACCCGAGCAGATTGAACCAGGCCGTCACCCAACCGAAGCCGCGGCTGCCCAAAATGGATCCCCAGTGATAAAGCCCCCCGGCGGTGGGAAACGCTGAGGCAATCTGCGCCATGGCCACCGCCACAAGCAGCGCAAAAGCCGAGCCCACCAACCAGCCCACTGATACCGTAAAGCCGCCACCTGCGCCCAGGGCTGTTGGAAAAGCCGTGATGCCACCAGCGAGGATGCAGATGATTGCGAACGACACTGCAAAGTTTGAAAAGCGGCTCATGCGCCGCTGAAGATCCTGGGCGTAGCCCAATCGGGCCAGCATTGCACTGTCGGCGTCTGGCAGTAGGCCAGGAAGGTCAGCGCCTCGGTCAGCGCCTCTGAAGTCGTGCATCAGAACGCGCTGCGCCAGCGCTCCCCGCGGGCCAGTGCCTGCATGAGCGCATCACGATCGCCGTCTCTCAACGCGGTTTCAATGCGGTCAAGTTCAACGCGAAAGGCCGCAGCAGCGGCCAGCACCGGCTCGCGGTTGTCCAGGAGGATGCCGGCCCACAATCCTGCTGGCGAACCTCCCACCCGCGTGGTGTCGCGAAGCCCTGCACCGTGATACCGGCGGGCATCCTCGGCACGCGGCCCCTCGCCAATCGATGCGGCCAGTGCAAACGCCACGGCATGCGGCCAGTGCGAGACTTCGGCAAAGAGCAGGTCGTGGTGCTGCGGGCTCATGTGCGCCACCCGTGCACCCAGTGCGCGCCACATCGACTCCACCCGCTGCACCACATCGGCATCGCACTCGGGTGTGGGGCACATCAGCAACGCGCGACCATCGAAGAGATCCGCGCGCGAAGCCCCCGGGCCTGACCGGTCGGAGCCGGCAATCGGATGAGACGCCACGAAGCGCCCGCGCCGCTCGCCCAGGCCCGCCAGGGCTGCAGCCACCATGCTCGACTTGGTACTCGACACATCCGTCAGGCACGCCTGCGCACCCAGCCCCGTTCTCATCGCCGGGTCGGCCACCAGCGCACAGTTCACGGATACTGGCGCAGCCAGCACTACCAGATCGGCACCAGCCAGCAGCGCGGGCAAACCGGTGCAGACCTCATCGATCAGACCTGCATCCCGTGCCATGTGCGCATGCTGCGGGTCCAGCCCGCGGATACGACGGGCAAGACCCCGCGCACGCAAGGCACCTGCCACCGAGCCGCCCAGTGCACCCGTCCCAACGATCGAAACCGTATCGAACACCTCAGGATGCTCAGCAGGCCGCTTCGCAGCAGCGGGTTCGGTCACGCGCGCCCCAGCGCGGCACGCAAGGCATCCAGGAAAATCCGGTTCTCTTCGGGGAGCCCCACTGTGATGCGCAGCCACTCGGGCAGGCCGTAGTTGCCCACCGGCCGCACGATCACACCAGCCTTGAGCAGCTTTTCGTTGATGGCGTTGGCGTCACCCACCTTCACCAGCACGAAGTTGCCGTAGGAGGGCACGTACTGCAGACCCATCGCCTCGAAGGCCGCCTGCAGCAGCTGCACACCCTCAGCGTTCAGCGCTCGGCTGCGCTCCAGGAATGGCCGATCGGCCAGCGCCGCAACCGCGGCCGCCTGTGCCATGGAATTCACGTTGAAAGGCTGTCGCACCCGGTTCATCAGGTCGGTCAGTGCCGGCTGGGCCACGCCATAGCCCACACGCAAGCCCGCAAGCCCATAGGCCTTGGAGAACGTGCGCGAGAGCACCAGGTTGGGAAACCGCTTGACCCACGCCACCGCATCCACCCACAGCGAGGGCTCGAGGTATTCGTTGTAAGCCTCATCGAGCACCACCACGACATTAGGCGGCACCGACTGCAGGAAGGCCTCGATCTCGCCCGCGGGCAGAAAGGTGCCGGTGGGATTGTTGGGGTTGGCAATGAACACCACCCGCGTATCGGGCGCAATGGCCGCGCGCATGGCCGGCAGATCGTGGCCGAAGTTCTTCGCGGGGGTCACGATAGCCCGCGCACCGGTTTCTTGCGTAGCCAGTTCATAGACCTGAAAGGAGTACTGCGAGTACACCGCTGACAGACCCGGCTGCAACCAGGCATGCGCCACCAGCTCCAGGATGTCGTTGGAACCATTGCCGAGTGTCAGCCAGTCCTGCGGCACACCCAGGCGCGCCGACAACGCTTCCTTCAGCTCAAAGCCGTTGGCATCCGGGTAACGTCCCAGGTCGGCGGCGGCAACCAGCATCGCCTGACGGGCCGACTCGGGCATCCCCAGCGGGTTTTCGTTGGAGGCGAGCTTGACGATCTTGGACTCGTCCAGACCATAGGCCCGGGCCACTTCGGAGATCGGGCGGCCTGCGCGATAAGGCGCAATGGCGCGCACATAGGCGGGCGCAAGTGATGCGGGATCGGTCACAGCAGATTGAGCGCTCATGGTGCGGGCGATGTAGAGGTGGTCGGTGTGGCGATTGGATGGGGGCTGCGTCCGGAGGTCAGACTCACCTCACGCGGATACGAACCCAGCGACTTGAAATAAGCGGCATGTGCGCGGATTTCGGCCAACGCAGCCGCCACCGATGCGTCGGCCTCATGGCCCAGCAAGTCGATGTAAAAGTAATACTCCCAGTTGCCCTGACGTGCCGGGCGCGATTCGAAGCGCTTCATCGACACGCCATGACGCGACAGCGGCTCGATCAGCGCATGCACGGCGCCGGCACGATCCGGCACTGACAGAATCAGCGAAGTCTGGTCTGTGCCTGATGGGCCACACACATGGTTGCCGATGACCGCAAAGCGCGTGCGATTGAGCGGATCATCCTGGATCGACTGCGCCACCACCTGCACGTCGTAGCGCCCCAGTGCCCCGTCGCCGGCAATGCCCGCGGTGTGCGGCTCCAGAGCAGCCAGACGTGCGCCTTCGGCATTGCTTGAGACCGGCACACGCTCCAGCGTGGGATAGTTGCGATTGAGCCATCCAGTGCACTGCGCCAGGGCCTGCGCATGGGCGCAGATGCGGGTGATGCCATTCATGGTGCCGCTGTGCGTGAGCAGGTGATGACGCACTGGCACCGACACCTCACCGCAAATTTTCAGTGGACTTTGCAAAAACAGGTCGAGGCTGCGATTGACCGCCCCCTCGCTGGAGTTCTCTACCGGCACCACACCAAAGTCTGCGGTACCGGCTTCGCTTGCGCGAAAGACTTCATCAATCGACACACACGCGACGGCCTCAACACCCTGCCCGAACTGGGCCAGCACGGCCTGCTCCGAGAATGTTCCGGCCGGGCCCAGATAGGCCACGCGTAACCGCCGCTCGAGCTCGCGGCAACCAGAAATGATCTCGCGCCAGACCGCAGCAATAGCGGCATCCGGCAGCGGACCGGCATTGCGCTCGGCAAGCCTGCGCAAAATCTGCGCTTCACGCTCCGGCCTCCAGACCGGTGCATTGGTGGCGTGCTTGTGCGCGCCCACCTCAAGCACCAGTCGACCCCGCTCGCCAAGTAAATCGAGCAACCGGCCGTCGACCTCGTCAATTCGCTGTCGCAATTCGGACAGTCGGTCGCTCATTGCGTGTCTCCAGAGTGTGTGTGTGCCACCGCAATCAACCGCTCAACAACGCCGGGGCGCGCCCCATCCTGCATGCATGCTCACGGACAGAACGAAACCGCGGATCAGGATGCCGTGCCCGGATCCGATTCGCCAGCGCTGAGTTCTTCAGCTCCGTCCGATTCCACCACGCGCTGTACACCCGACAAGGTCGTGCCCTCATCGACTGCGATGAGCGTGACGCCCTGTGTGGCGCGGCCCATCTCGCGGATCTCGGACACCCGGGTGCGCACCAGCACGCCGCCCGTGGTGATCAGCATGATTTCATCACGCGCCTCGACCAGGATCGCCCCGACTACCTTGCCGTTGCGTTCGCTGGTCTGAATGGCAATCATGCCCTTGGTGCCGCGACCATGGCGCGTGTATTCGGTAATCGGCGTGCGCTTGCCAAACCCGTTTTCGGTGGCGGTCAGCACCGACTGCGTCTCGGTCTCGGCCACCAGCATGGCAATCACGGCCTGTCCATCCTCGAGGGTCATGCCCCGCACACCGCGCGCGCCCCGCCCCATGGGTCGGACATCGTTCTCATCAAAGCGCACCGCTTTGCCGCTGTCCGAAAAGAGCATGACATCGTGGGCACCATCGGTGACCGCCACACCAATCAGAAAATCGCCTTCATCCAGATCGACCGCGATGATGCCGCGCTTCAGAGGACGCGAGAATTCGGTCAGCGGCGTTTTCTTGACCGTGCCCAGACTGGTGGCCATAAAGACGAAATGCTGATCGTCGAAGGTCTTGACCGGCAACACGACGGTGATTTTTTCGCCATCGACCAGGGGGAACATGTTGACGATGGGTTTGCCCCGCGCATTGCGCGACCCTTGCGGCACTTCCCAGACCTTGAGCCAATAAACCCGGCCACGATCGGAAAAACACAGGATGTAGTCGTGGGTGTTGGCAATGAAGAGCTGATCGATCCAGTCATCTTCCTTCATCGACGTGGCCTGCTTGCCACGCCCGCCACGACGCTGCGCCCGG
>Ga0315907_10004691_pt1 | contig 15207 bp, 13 predicted proteins | sample LakEriMetagenome_3_FD_203525 | JGI IMG/M metagenome (GOLD analysis project Ga0315907, IMG submission 203525) | Freshwater fungal communities from buoy surface, Lake Erie, Ohio, United States - Buoy 12 MA123 | ecosystem: Environmental > Aquatic > Freshwater > Lake > Lake biofilm | place: USA... | reverse complement strand
ACAAAATATAATTTTTATTTTATTTCGTAAGTACAAGCAGAAACACGTTTTGCAACCTGATCTATACCTTGGAAACTTGCTTTAATCTCAGAAATGATAACTATATCACCTCTTGATGCTTTTGCAATTGCTGCTCTGGCTCTTGAATCCATTTTGTTACCAGAAACCACAATAGTTGGTTGACCTGGAACTTTAATGTTAAATTGTGTTACATTTACGTTTACAGGGAAATCGAAATCTTCCATAACGGCAGTAACCGTACACACTTCAAGATTATTTTTAGGCCCAGAATTTTTCTCAGACCCACCCACTTTTCCTGTTGGAGCTGGTAATCCTTTAATTCTAAATACTTGAGCACTAGACATGGTTTTACCATCAGGCATAGTAGCAGCAACATTAATTTTTACTTCACTTCCAGAACCTGGTTTTAACATAAACTTACCATCACCTACTTTAGACATACCAGGTGCACTTGCATTCACTTTGTTAGAAGCAATACCTGGAACCGAAATTGAGATAGGGTTAGGAACACCACGGTAAACCACATTCATTTTATCCGCAGAAATAATTGCTTGGTTAGGTCTTGGAACTACTACATAAGTACCTTCAAAAGCCAGTGGAATTTCTTTACCATCTTCTAAGAACCCAAACTTACCTGATATTCTTTGTTCACCAATAGATCCAGCGGTAGTAGAAATAACAGCTTGTCCATTTTCAATTTTACCAGGACCGTTAAATGATGTAGGAACTGTATTAGCATCATAACGACCTAAAACCACTTTTCCTTTAACTGTTTCACCTTGAAAATAAGCATTTTTCTCTAAAACTACAATAGCTTGAAAGTTCTTCATAGAAGCTGCAGTTTTCAATGCATTACCTAGGAATAAGTTATAAGCTCCAGCTTCTGTATTTTTAACGTCATTCTGCATTGCAGTAACAAAAGTTAATGTAGAAACAGCTGGAAATCCTTTGGTTTTATAATCTAAGAATTTAACTTTAATACCTTCTCTATTAGTAATGTCTGCTGTTGAAAATTTCTTTTCAATTTCTTTTATAAAAGGGATATATTTTACATCATTGCCTAATATCTTTTTGATATCCGAAACATATTTATCAATTCCTGCAACGATTTCTTTTCCTCTTGGGCTGTACCCGTCTCCTTCAAACCATTTTTCATCAATAGTAGATTTATCCATCGATTCAAAAGGAAGTTTACCATTCTCATCTGGTTCAATACCTTCAGTAACTTCAGCTTTTACGGTTTCTAAAAACGCAACGAAATCTTTAGAGATTTTAGCAACTTCCTTTGCTTTTCTTGCTGGTTCAGCATACTTAGCTGGTTCATCAGTTGCTTTTGTATTTAAAGCAGATAATAAATTACCATTAGCTTCATCAGTTAATCTATTTGATTCCGAAAACTTGTCGTTAAAATTTCCAAATGCTGTTAATACTTCTTTTGACATATTTAATGCCAACATAGCGATGAAAACCAGATACATCAGGTTAATCATCTTCTGTCTAGGGGTTAATTTTCCTCCTGCCATTTTTTCTTTAAATTAGTTTTAATTAATAATTGTATATTGATAAAACTAATTATCCTCTGTTACTCATAGCAGTAAGCATACCTCCATAAACAGCATTTAAAGATGCAATGTTTGAAGTCATTGATTGCATTTGCTCTTTTAATTTAGCAGCATTTTCAGCAATTTCTTGATTAGCTTGCGCATTTCTATCTGCACTTTCTAATTGAACTTTATATAAACCGTTAAGAGCTTCCATATTTGATGCTGCTGCAGCCATTTCTTCAGCATATTTCTTTTGACCCGCCATAGCATCTACAGTAGGAGAAATTGATTTAGCAGCTCCTTCGAAGTTTTTAATGCTATTTCCTAAGCTTGCCATTAATTCAGCATCAACTTTAGCTTCTTTCAACATATTATCTAATTTTTGAGATAATAATCCTTGAGCTTCAGTTGGATTTTCAGATTTTGATTTTTTAGGAGATGCTTCGCCACCCGCTAGTTCTGGGTAAACTAAAGACCAATCTAAATCTTTTTCAGGCTTATCAAATGCTGATAGTCCAAAAATTAAAGCCTCAGTACTTAATCCTATAATCAACATAGCACTTGCAAAAGGCCAATGCATTAATTTGAATAAAGCTCCTACGATTACTACTGCTGCACCCATTCCATAGGTGAAGTTCATTACTTTTGGTGATAAAATTCCCATAATAAAAAAATTTGTTAGTTAAGTTAATTATAATAAAATTGGTTTAATACTATTTTGGTCTTTTGCCAGTTGGCGCTGTTCCCATATAATCTTGAACAGTTCTAAAACCGATGTAACTTCTTGCTGAATCTGCATATTCGAAATCACGAGTTGATACTTGTAACATGTATCCTACATCTTTCCACGATCCTCCACGAACCACTTTTCGTTGGTTTGTTCTATCTGATACATTTGGATTCATTGTAGATACGAATTCATATGATTCTGCAAAATATGAAGACTCCGTCCATTCTGCAACGTTTCCAGACATATTGTATAAGTTAAAATCATTTGGTTCAAAAGATTTAGCTTCAACAGTGTATAAAGCACCGTCTGCAGCATAATCACCACGAACTGGTTTGAAATTTGCTAAGAAACATCCTCTGTCATTTTTAGCATAAGGACCTCCCCATGGATATGTAGCGCCTTCTATTCCTCCTCTAGCAGCATATTCCCATTCTGCTTCTGTTGGTAATCTGAACTCATTAACTTGATTTCTTCCTTTTTTCTTTTTGATGTATCCATTTTTATACATGGTTCTCCAAGCACAAAATGCTTTAGATTGGTTCCATGAAACACCCACTACTGGATAGTCACCATAGGCTTGGTGCCAGAAATAATTATTGTGCATTGGCTCATTATAAGAATAAGCAAAATCTTTAATCCATGCTGTTGTATCTGGGTAGATTTCGATAGGCGGAGTTTTTTCATAGAAATTTTTTCTACCTTTCTTTTTAACTGCTTTGTTTAAATCAACCTGATTGTATTTGAATTTTAATTTTGAAGCATCGATGGTTTTTAAACCATTGTAAGATTCAGATTCTGGTAAATACATAGAATCCATTACTTCAACATACAATTCATCTGGATACTTTTTAGTATCTTTAATAAGTTTCACTTTTTGATTTAATTTTCTTCCAGAATACATATCATCATCAGAACCTACACTGTAATAATTTTTATACATGTATTTGTCATAAACTGACATCTTTGTTGTATCAGCATCTGCAAAGGCAAATTCACCAATACCACCTGAACCAGGTTTTTTTTCTTGTTCATCAGCGGTAATAGCCAATCGGGTTTTAATGATTGAATCTTTAACCCAATTTACAAACTGACGGTATTCACTATTTGTAATTTCCGTCTCATCCATGTAAAATGAGGTAACTGTAACTGTTTTAGTAGGTGCGTCTTGGATATTAGCTAAATCATCATCTGATTTACCCATGATAAAGGCTCCTCCAGGAACTAATGTCATCCCGTAAGGTTTCTCAGGATGCCATTTTTTACCTTTAACTCCGACTAATTCTCCTCTATCGCCTTTACCACAACTGATAAATAAGGATAAAATTGCTGAAAATGCAATGAACTTCTTCATATAAATTTGGGTTAATTGTATACATTTTTAAGGGCGTAAACCTATTCAAAAATTTTGAAAAAAACAATTTTTTTTTAAAAAACGTGCAAAAAATATTTGTTTTTTATAAATTCATACTAAATTTAATAATAAAACAGCTTAAAACATAAACACTTAGACAATATTTCTTCTTTGTGCCTTCCACCATCTTTCCGGTATTTCTTGTTCGCAAGCTGCTAAATAATCTTCATTAGTACAAGGTAATAACGTAATTCTTTTTAATTTATTATTTACATTTGTTAAAAATGGAATTTCAATCCACCATCGGCCTGAAATATTGCTTTTGTAAAACACCAATTCTTCATCTTCAATGGGAACTATATACTTAATATACTTTTCCTTGCTTCCGAAAGGATATTCATTGGATCGAAAACTAAATCCTTCAATAAAATACCAAACCATTTGAGCAATTAAAATTTCTTCCTGCGAAACGGTATTAAAATTAAATATCCCAAAAGTTGAAACTTTATCACTAATACCAGCATATCGAGTTAATGAACATATTTCTTTTCCATTAAAACCGTTCGGATTGAATTCTAAAAAATTTCCAGAAAAAGAAGATTGTACTGCGGTTACATCGATACTAACTAAATCTGCATCACGAAAAACAGGTTCGGCCACAGCGATATTATTAGCTACTTCACCCAATCGATACGCTTCAAAATACATCTTTTCAATCAAATCAATTTCTTCCTGTGAATTATAATAAGTTTGGTACCCTAAATTTGCATAATTAAACAAATTTGTAGGTTCTTCAATGATAATTTTAGACAAAAAAGAATTGGACATCAACGCATTTTCTTTTGCAAAATCAAATTGATTATCAACGGTTACTAAATTCACCATTTGATCTAAATTATCGTAAGCTCTATACATCGCATAAGTCAAATCTTGACTTCCTCCAATAACTATTGGGATAATTCTTTTCTTTACAAGTTCTTCAACCAGCTTTTTCAAAACAAAATAGGTGTCTTCAATACGCTCTCCTGCCTCAATTGTACCTAAATCTGCCATTGAAACAGCCCAATTACCTGGATAAAGTCTGTAAAATTCTTTTCTAAAGCCTTCAAAATCATCTGCCTTGTTTTCTTTTCCAGCACCTCTATTTTCATTCACCGTAATTAAGGCCAAAGCAATATTTTCCAACACCGGAAAATCGGTTTGAGTATGAAGCACTACTTTTTTTCCTAATGTTTGATTACTTAGGGTTGAAATATATTCTTCAACGGAAGACGAAACGGGTTGCAAAAAATCGAAAACCATTGGCTATTTCTTTTTTGTGGTTGTTTTCTTAGTTGTTGCTTTTTTTGCAGGTGCTTTTTTTGCAGGAGTTTTCTTTTCAATTAAATCCTGAACTTGAGCTAACGTTAATTTACTTGCATCAACGTCTTTACTTAATTCAATTTTTATTTTTCCTTTCGTAATTACAGAACGACCCCATCGTGCTTTTTCTACTTTAATGCCCTCTTCTTTCCAGTCGTGAACAACTTTATCAATGTCTTTTTGTTGTTTTTCTTCAATTAGCTCATTCAAATCTGACTGAGATAAATTATCGAAATTGTATTTTTTATTTACATTGATAAACATGCCGTTCCATTTAATGAAAGGTCCAAAACGCCCCACACCTTTTTGAATTGGCAAACCATCATACGTTCCAATAGGAGCATCTGCTTGTGCTTTTTCATCAATTAACCCTTGAGCAGTTTCCATCGTTACATCCATTGGATCAACACCTTTTGGCAAGGAAATAAATTGGGTTCCAAATTTCACATAAGGTCCAAAACGTCCGTTATTCACTTCAATTTCTTCTCCTTTATAGGTGCCTAATTGTTTTGGAAGTAAAAATAAGTTCAATACTTCTTCTAAGGTGATGTTCCCAATATTTTGATCTGGTCGTAAACTTGCAAATTGTTTATTTTCTTCATCAATATCGCCAATTTGAGCCATAGCACCATATTTCCCTAAACGAACCGAAACTTGTTTTCCTGAAACTGGATGAATACCTAAAATACGTTCACCACTTTCTCTATCGGCATTTTTTTCAACATCAACTACATTGGGATGAAAATGGTTGTAGAAATCATTCATCATTTTTGCCCAATCTACTTTTCCTTCGGCTATTTCATCAAAATCTTGCTCCACTTTTGCCGTGAAATTATAATCTAAAATAGTTCCGAAGTTTTTAACCAAAAAATCATTTACGATAATTCCGATATCCGTTGGAACTAACTTTCCTTTGTCTGAACCTACATTTTCAGTTAAAACTTGTGCTTTTACTTCACTATTTTTTAAAACTATTTGGGTGTATTTTCGTTCTTGTCCTTCAAAACTTCCTTTTTCTACATAGGTTCTTGCAATAATTGTAGAAATAGTAGGCGCATACGTTGACGGACGACCAATTCCTAATTCTTCTAATTTTTTCACCAAAGAAGCTTCGGTATAACGACTTGGCGCACGAGAAAAACGTTCGGTTGCCGTGATATAATTATTAGTAAGTTTTTCGTTTACTTTTAAAGCAGGCAACATTCCTTCTTGTTCTTCTTCATCGTCGTCATGCCCTTCTAAATATACTTTTAAGAAACCTTCAAATTTGATTACTTCTCCAGTTGCTGTAAAGGTTTCCGAATGATTGCTTGCTTCAATTTTTACATTGGTTCGTTCTAATTCGGCATCGCTCATTTGAGATGCTAAGGTTCTTTTCCAAATTAAATCATACAAACGGGCTTGATCTCTATCAATATTTACGGTATGACGAGACATATCTGTTGGACGAATAGCTTCGTGCGCTTCTTGTGCTCCTTTTGATTTGGTATTGAAATTTCTTGGTTTCGAAAATTCCTTTCCGTAATAACTAGTAATTTCAGCTTGAGCTGCTGCCATTGCTTCTTGCGATAAGTTTACACTATCGGTTCTCATATAAGTTATAAGTCCGGCTTCGTATAAACGTTGCGCAATTTGCATCGTAATTCCAACAGGTAAATACAATTTTCTAGCGGCTTCTTGTTGTAGTGTTGAAGTCGTAAATGGAGCTGCTGGTGATTTTTTTGTGGGTTTGGTTTCTAAATCTCCTACTTTGTAAGAGGAACCAATATTTTTAGTTAAGAACTCTTCTGCTTCTTTTTTGGTTGCGAAGTTCTTAGGTAATTTTGCTTTGAAAGTTTTTCCGACTTCGTTTGTAAATTCAGCAGTAATACTGTAAGAAGCTTCTGGGTTGAAATTTTGAATTTCTCGTTCACGTTCAACAATTAACCGAACAGAAACCGATTGTACACGACCTGCAGACAATCCACCTTTTACTTTTTTCCAAAGTACTGGCGACAATTCATATCCTACTAAACGGTCTAAAACTCTACGAGCTTGCTGCGCATTTACTAAGTTATAATCAATTCCTCTTGGATTTTCAATTGCTTTTTGAATAGCCGTTTTAGTAATTTCGTGAAAAACGATACGTTTTGTTTTTTCTGGTTTTAAATTTAATTCTTCAGATAAGTGCCAAGAAATTGCTTCTCCCTCACGGTCCTCATCGGAAGCTAACCAAACCATTTCGGCATTTTTAGCTAATCCTTTTAATTTGGTCACCAATGCTTTTTTATCGGCCGAAACCTCATATTTTGGTTTAAACCCATTGGCCACATCTACTCCTATTTCTCTCGAAGGCAAGTCGGCAATATGCCCATAACTCGACTCAACTTGGTAGTCGCTTCCTAGAAATTTTTCGATGGTTTTTGCCTTAGCTGGTGACTCAACGATTACTAAATTCTTTGCCATTTCACTTTGTTATTTGTTCGGCAAAAGTATCTATTTTTTTTAAATTTTGACTTCTCTATTACATTTTTACCAATATTTAGTTCCATTTGATACTAATTTACTCCTATTATTGTGAGGAAAAAACCAATAAAAAATGAAATTAAAGGGAAAGCAGAAAAAATTATTAAAAAATCTTGTTAAACCTTTACTGACATCTTGTCATATTTTAGATTTTAGTATTATCTTTGCAATCCGAAACTTCGGAATGAATCAAAGTAGATCTTTAGTATGGAAAAGGAAATTGATGAAAACAAACAAGGTCAGAGTTTAGTACTTGACCAAAAAGAAGGAAATACAAAAAAGCTTTTTATAGAGAGTTATGGCTGTCAAATGAATTTTTCGGACAGCGAAATTGTGGCGTCTATTCTTTATGAAAACGGATATAATACAACTCAAAACTTAGAAGATGCTGATTTAGTTTTAGTAAATACTTGTTCTATTCGCGATAAAGCAGAACAAACGATTCGTAAACGTTTAGAAAAATATAACGCTGTTAAAAAAATTAATCCTACAATGAAAGTTGGGGTTCTTGGTTGTATGGCCGAACGTTTGAAAAGTCAGTTCCTAGAAGAAGAGAAAATTGTTGACATGGTAGTTGGACCCGACGCTTATAAAGATTTACCCAATTTATTAGCTGAAGTTGAAGAAGGAAGAGACGCTATAAACGTAATTCTTTCTAAAGAGGAAACCTATGGTGACATTTCACCTGTTCGTTTAAATAGCAATGGAGTAAATGCTTTCGTATCGATTACTAGAGGTTGTGATAATATGTGTACGTTTTGCGTGGTTCCTTTTACACGTGGTCGTGAGCGTAGTCGTGAACCTCAAAGTATTATTGATGAAATCCAAGATTTATACGATAGAGGTTTTAAAGAAGTAACCTTGTTAGGTCAAAATGTTGATAGTTACCTTTGGTATGGTGGTGGTTTGAAAAAAGATTACGACAAAGCTACCGAAATGCAAAAAGCTACAGCAATGGATTTTGCTCAATTATTAGACAAATGTGCTACGTTATTTCCAAAAATGCGCTTTCGTTTTTCTACTTCAAATCCCCAAGATATGCATGTGGAAGTTATTGAAACAATGGCAAAACACCATAATATATGTAATTATATTCATTTACCGGTTCAAAGTGGAAGTACACGAATTCTAAAAGAGATGAATCGTCAACACACCCGTGAAGAATACATGGCGTTGATTGATAAAATATACTCAATTATTCCAGATATTTCGTTGTCGCAAGATATGATTGCCGGTTTCCCAACAGAAACAGAAGCAGATCATCAAGACACGTTGAGTTTGATGGAATATGTAAAATATGATTTCGGATTTATGTTTGCCTATTCTGAACGCCCAGGAACTTTAGCTGCTCGTAAAATGGAAGACGACGTTCCTGAAGAAGTGAAGAAAAGACGTTTAAACGAAATTATCGATTTGCAACAAAGAATAGGTTTAGAAAGAACACAACGTTTCATTGGACAAGAAGTAGAGGTTTTGATTGAAAAAGAATCAAAACGTTCTGATGCACATTGGAGCGGAAGAAATTCTCAAAACACGGTAGTGGTTTTCCCAAAAGAAAATTACAAAGTAGGTGAATTTGTGATGGTAAAAATTACAGATTGTACCGCTGCAACATTGATTGGAGAAGCGGTTGGATATTCAGAAATAATGAACCAAAACAATTAAAAATTAACAATGGATAATGAACAATTAGTAAATAACTAAATTATCAATTGTCAATTATTAATTATAAATTAAAAAATGGAATCAGTACAAGCTATAAAACAACGATTTGAAATTATTGGGAACGACCCAAAACTCAATCGCGCCGTGGAGAAAGCCATTCAGGTAGCTCCAACGGATATTTCGGTATTGGTAACGGGTGAAAGTGGTGTAGGTAAAGAAAATATTCCGAAAATTATACATGCTCTTTCGCACAGAAAACATGGAAAATATATTGCCGTAAACTGTGGCGCTATTCCTGAAGGAACTATTGATAGTGAGCTTTTTGGACATGAAAAAGGTTCGTTTACTGGCGCAACTGGCACGCGCGAAGGATATTTTGAAGTAGCCAATGGCGGAACTATTTTTTTAGACGAAGTAGGTGAATTACCCTTAACAACACAAGTACGTTTATTGCGTGTTTTAGAAAATGGTGAATTCATCAAAGTAGGTTCATCACAAGTTCAAAAAACAAATGTTAGAATTGTAGCGGCTACCAATGTGAATATGTTTGATGCAATTGAAAAAGGTAAATTTAGAGAAGATCTATTTTATCGATTGAGCACAGTAGATATTATGTTGCCTCCACTTCGCGATAGAAAAGAAGATATCCATTTGTTATTTAGAAAATTTGCTGCCGATTTTGCGCACAAATATAAAATGCCAGCTATAAAACTTGAGGAAGAAGCTATTCAATTCTTATTAAAATATAGATGGGGTGGAAATATTCGTCAATTGCGCAATGTTGCCGAACAAATTTCGGTATTAGAAACGAAACGCGAAATTTCATCGCAAACCCTTTTGTCTTATTTACCTATTGAAAATCAGAATTTACCTTCGGTAGTTGGTACAAAAAAATCGGAAAGTGATTTTAGTAACGAAAGAGAAATCTTATACAAAGTACTTTTTGATATGAAAAGTGATTTGAACGATTTGAAGAAACTTACATTAGAATTAATGCAAAATGGAAGTTCAAAAGTTCAAGAAACGAATAAAGGATTAATCCAAAAAATTTACGGAAATTCGGAAGAAAATACTATTTTTGAAGAAAAACCAAGAGTCGAAATGATTCCGACTCAAAACAATTTGATTGCGGAAGAATTTGAAGATGATGATAATTACTTATTTGCAGAAACAGTTGATGAAGAAGAAACATTAAGTTTAGAAGCTAAAGAAATAGAATTAATTAAAAAATCTTTAGAACGCAACAAAGGAAAAAGAAAAGCTGCTGCAGATGAATTAGGCATTTCAGAACGCACCTTATATAGAAAAATTAAACAATACGATTTATAATGAAATATGTAATTATTGTTTTAAGTATAACAATTACTCTGCTTTTAAATGGTTGTGGAATTTACAATTTCACTGGAGCAAAACCTGTTAATGCAAAGACATTTCAGGTGAATTATTTTCAGAATAATGCCGATTTAATTGAGCCCGGAATTGAAAGAACTTTTACCCTAGAATTACAAGATATTATTCAAAACCAGACCAATTTAAATTTAGTTTCACAAGGTGGTGAATTATTGTATGAAGGCGAAATAGTGGACTATAGAATTTCTCCAATGACGGCAACAGCAGACCAAAGAGCTGCACAAAATAGACTGACAATTGCAGTAAACGTTAGGTTTTCAAACAGAAACAAAGAAGAAGATAATTTTGAAAAAAGATTCTCGTTTTATTATGATTTTGATGCAAATGAACAGTTAGTTGGCTCTAAATTATCTGCAGGATTAGATGAAATTTTTGAAAGAATTACCCAAGATATTTTTAATGAATCATTAGCAAAATGGTAACCCTCTAATTTTTTTTATTTTGAATATATCCGATTTAATATATCTTTTAAACAAACCTGAAGCAACGAATGAAAAACAAACAATCGCGCTAGAAAATGTGGTATTGCAATATCCCTATTTTCAGGCTGCGCGTGCTTTACATTTGAAAGGATTGTTTAATCAAGAAAGTTTCAGATATAATTATGAATTAAAAAAAACAGCAGCCTATACTACCGATAGAACTATTCTATTTGAATTCATCACCTCAAAAAATTTTGCTACCATTCAACAAGAAAAAATTGATGCTATTCAAAAATATATTTTAGACATTGATGTTCATGCAATAGAGCAAGTTATTTCTGAAACAAATTCAATTGACGAAAAAGAAGATAAAGAAATTATAAGAACTCCAGAAGAAAAATTAGCAATTGGCGCTCCTTTAACTTTTTCAAAAACAGAAAAGCATTCTTTTCAAGAATGGTTACAACTCACCAAAATACAACCAATTCAAAGAGAAGTATTGGAAAATAGTTCGAATCTTGAAGCTGAAAAACAAAAAAAAATAGCCTTAATTGACAAATTTATTGAGGCAAATCCAAAAATTCCTCCAATAAAAGACAGCGGCAATACTTCTGAAAATAACATCAAAAGCGTTGAAGAACCTACACATTTGATGACCGAAACACTAGCTAAAGTTTATTTAGAACAAAAAAAATATAACAAAGCAATACAAGCTTATGAAATATTAATTTTGAAATATCCAGAAAAAAGTAGTTTCTTTGCAGACCAAATAAATGAAATCAAAAATTTACAACAAAATAATAATTAATTATGGGATTTACAGGTTTTTTAATTGCAATAACAATTGTTTGTTTTTTATTAATCTTAGCGATTATGGTTCAAAATCCTAAAGGTGGTGGTTTATCTTCATCTTTTGGAGGTTCACAACAATTAGGTGGTGTTCAAAAAACGACCGACTTTTTAGACAAAAGTACTTGGACTTTAGGTGGAATACTTATTGCTTTAATATTATTGTCAAGTTTAAGTTTTAATGGTGGAAATGCTGCTACAGATTCTAAAATATTAGGAGAGGACCAAGGTTCGGCACCTAAAACAACAATTCCAACTACACCAGATGCTAACAAACAAGCACCTGCTTCAACAGCACCAGTTGCAAAAGATTCTATAAAGTAAGAATTAATCGACATATTAAAAAAATGCCAGCCTGTCAGTGCTGGCTTTTTTATTTCAGAAAAAATGGCATAAAATTAAAATGGCATAATTTCTGAATAATTGAATTCGAAAATTATAATAATTAAAACTAGTAATTATGTCATTAAACATTAAACCTATTTCAGACCGAGTTGTTATAGCTCCATTAGCAGCTGAAACAACTACTGCATCTGGGATAATTATTCCAGATACTGCAAAAGAAAAACCACAAAAAGGAACTGTAGTAGCCGTAGGAAATGGCAAAAAAGACTACACCATGACCGTTAAAGTAGGCGATATCGTACTTTATGGTAAATATTCTGGTACCGAATTCAAATATGAAGGAAAAGATTACCTGATTATGAGAGAAGACGAAATCTATGCAATATTATAAACTTTAAACAAAAAATTACAATGGCAAAAGATATAAAATTTGATATTGAAGCTCGCGATGGTTTAAAACGCGGTGTTGACGCATTAGCAAATGCTGTAAAAGTAACTTTAGGTCCAAAAGGTAGAAATGTAATTATTTCAAAATCATTTGGTGGACCAACAGTAACGAAAGATGGAGTTTCTGTTGCAAAAGAAATCGAATTACAAGATCCGTTAGAAAATATGGGTGCTCAAATGGTTAAAGAAGTAGCTTCTAAGACCAATGATTTAGCAGGTGACGGAACCACTACGGCTACTGTTTTGGCTCAAGCCATCGTCAAAGAAGGTTTGAAAAACGTTGCAGCTGGAGCTAATCCAATGGATTTAAAAAGAGGTATTGACAAAGCAGTTGAAACCATTGTTGCTGAATTAAGCAAGCAAGCGGTTGCGGTGGGCGATTCTTCAGAAAAAATAAAACAAGTCGCTTCAATTTCTGCTAATAATGATGATACTATTGGCGATTTAATTGCAACTGCTTTTTCTAAAGTTGGAAAAGAAGGAGTCATTACGGTTGAAGAAGCAAAAGGAATGGATACTTATGTTGATGTGGTAGAAGGAATGCAATTCGACAGAGGGTATTTGTCGCCTTATTTTGTAACAGATGCTGATAAAATGGTTGCAGAATTAAGCAATCCGTATGTTTTACTATACGATAAAAAAATATCAAACCTACAAGAATTATTACCTGTTTTAGAGCCTGTAGCGCAATCAGGAAGACCCTTATTAATCATTGCTGAAGATGTTGACGGACAAGCATTAGCAACTTTAGTGGTAAATAAATTAAGAGGTGGGTTAAAAATTGCTGCCGTTAAAGCTCCTGGTTTTGGTGATCGAAGAAAAGCAATGTTAGAAGATATCGCCATCTTAACTGGAGGAACTGTAATTGCTGAAGAAAGTGGATATTCATTAGAAAATACTACTTTGGACATGTTAGGAACTGCAGAAAATATAACGATTGATAAAGACAATACTACAATTGTGAACGGTTCTGGAGCTGCTGAAAACATCAAAGCAAGAGTAAACCAAATCAAATCGCAAATTGAAACAACAACTTCTGATTATGATAGAGAAAAACTGCAAGAACGTTTAGCTAAATTAGCTGGTGGAGTTGCCGTTTTATATGTTGGAGCTGCTTCTGAAGTAGAAATGAAAGAGAAAAAAGACCGTGTTGACGATGCTTTACATGCCACTCGTGCAGCGGTTGAAGAAGGCATTGTTGCTGGTGGTGGTGTTGCTCTAGTGAGAGCAAAAGCAGCTTTAGCAAACATTAAAGCAGAAAATGCAGACGAAGCAACAGGAATTCAAATCATCAATAAAGCAGTTGAATCTCCTTTGAGAACTATTGTTGAAAATGCTGGTGGAGAAGGTTCTGTAGTAATTGCAAAAGTTACAGATGGAAAAGACGATTTCGGATTCAATGCAAAAACAGGAGAATACGTTCAAATGTTAGCTGCTGGAATTATCGATCCTAAAAAAGTAACTCGTGTAGCTTTGGAAAATGCTGCTTCTGTAGCAGGCATGATTTTAACTACTGAATGTGCTTTAATTGACATCAAAGAAGATAGTCCAGCAATGCCAATGGGCAGTGGAATGCCCGGAATGATGTAATGCAAAAAACAATTAAATAATAAAAACCCCCGATTTGACATTTCAAATCGGGGGTTTAATTTTGATAATTTATTTGATTCTTTCATACATACAACACCCGTGAAGCTTTTCATAATCTTCATCTTTGGCTTTAACAATTTCGGTATCATGACCCGCTTTTGCAATTGCTCTAGCTACATCTTCTACCGAACATTTATTTTCATCAATTATTAAGTGGATGTCTTTATGATCAGCATGCCATTCAGCGCTTTTCACTCCTTTAACAGAAAAAGCAGCTTTTTCAATACGCTTTTCGCACATTTCACAATTACCTGCTACTTTCATTTCAACTTTTTTATTTTTGCTTTTTGCTTCTTGAGCTACTGCTGAAATTGACAAAAAAGCAACTAAAATTACTATTATACTATTTTTCATTATTAATCTTATTAAGTTAATTATTTAATTTTAAATCGTAATCCTGCGTAATACATTTGACCAAAAACAGGACCATATAACATACTGCTATCAAAATAAGTACCAAATGGATTCTCACTTTGAACAATACCATTATTTTGCTTATAATTACCAATATTCTCTCCTCCAACATATAATTCAAAAGTACTGGAAAAAGTTCGGGTAATTTGTGCATTGATAACTGCAAATGAAGGCGCATAATCAGCCAATTGATATCCTACTGGATTAGAAGTTGTATTTGGCAAACGCTGTTCTCCTAACCAATTATAAGTAACATCAAATTTCCATTGTTGTCCTTTTTCTTTGATGTGAGTTTCAAAAGATAAATTTCCAAAAATTCGATGCTTTGCTTGTAATGCTTTTTGTAATTGACCCGATGTATATTGCGTTTGAACATCAAAATATTTATAAGCCGATTTAAAGTTCAAATGCTTGATTAATTCTATACTAAACTCTGCTTGAAAAGAATTAGCAAAACTTTTTCCCTCTAAATTATAAAATAGCACTTGCTGA
>Ga0315907_10004688_pt1 | contig 15218 bp, 28 predicted proteins | sample LakEriMetagenome_3_FD_203525 | JGI IMG/M metagenome (GOLD analysis project Ga0315907, IMG submission 203525) | Freshwater fungal communities from buoy surface, Lake Erie, Ohio, United States - Buoy 12 MA123 | ecosystem: Environmental > Aquatic > Freshwater > Lake > Lake biofilm | place: USA... | reverse complement strand
ACATGAACGCTAAAGGCTGGGAAAAATGCCTGGCCGAGATTGATAGCTTGGCTGATGAACTAAGGGCAAACGCGGATAAGTTCGATTGGAGCGTTACCATTTTTGCCGCACTTCGGGCTACAATGACTGGGGCGTTGCGGTGGCTCAACCCGTTTGACCCGTGGCGATCAATCATTAAAGAAGCTTGCCGACTCACGAAAGAGGCGATCGATGGGCAAGAAGAAAACAGCGAACAGCCGAGGCCGGGAGTCGTTCAATAACGGCGATCCATTTGATAGCAACCCGCACAAAATGGGCGAGCTTGATCGCCTCTATTGGTTCCAGGGCTGGCTAGACGAATGGGGCGAGAAGCGTGTAGAGGCGATCCGATCTAAACTCAATTTGAGGAACGACCATGCAAAAGTGGACGCTAAAACAGATCGGGCCTAATGTCTTTGAGATATGCTTTTGGGATGTAGGGCAAGATACCGCATGGATGTTGCTTCGGTCTGATGTCCATCATGACAACCCAAAATGCGATCAGGATCTAGAGCGGAAGCACCTGAACGAAGCGATGGAATCTAATTGCCCAGTCCTTGATAACGGCGATCTGTTCTGCGCGATGCAAGGCAAGTACGATCGACGCAGCTCAAAGGAATCCATCCGCCCAGAGCATCAAACAAACAACTACCTCGATTCGCTGGTCTCTACTGCGGTTGAATTCTACGAGCCCTACAAATCGATCCTTGCTATCTGTGGTCGCGGGAACCATGAAACGGCGATCCAGAAGAATCATGAAACGGATCTAACCGATAGGCTGACTGCTGGCCTGCGATCAGTTGGTGGCGTCACGCTATCCTCGGGCTACAGCGGGTGGGTTCGGCTCTCAGTCAAATCATCCGCCAACCCAGATCGATACGTCGCCTCCGCATGGCTGCACCATTACCACGGCTCGGGAGGTGGTGGGCCAGTGACGAAAGGGGTGATCCAGACAAATCGAATTGCAAACTATACGCCAGACGCTAACGTTGTGATGACTGGTCACACGCATGACGATTGGATCTTCTCGATACCACGGCAACGCATCAGCCAAAACGGCAAGGTGTACCGCGATGAGCAGTTGCACGTTCGATGCCCAGGCTACAAAGACGCCTGGGGCGATGGCTCTGGAGGCTGGGAAGTTGAGCGAGGCATGGGGCCAAAAAGCATCGGCTCGGCTTGGCTTGGGATAACGGTAAGCCGAACCAAGAGCGGAGCGGATCGATTGAACCTGGAAGCGGTGAGGGCGAAGTGACAACCAAGAAGCCAACGAAAAAACAATCCCGCCTAGAGTGGGTGAAACCACCCAAGCTGCGCGAAGGGGAAACCGAGACTAACGCCCAGGGTGGTAAGCACTCGTTCACACTGGCAAGGTACGACGCAGTTCCGCCCGTGGTGCTGAGGCTGCTGGCCCAGTGTAACGGCTTCGGCTTGCGAAAGTACGGGCTTCACAACTGGAAGAAGATACCGATGGAAGAGCACATCGGCCACGCAATGAACCATCTGGTCGAGTGGTCCGCAGGTGATCGCTCAGAGCCTCACCTAGTCAACGCCCTGACCCGTGTTGCGTTCGCCTTGACTCTGGCAGTTGAAGCAGGATTGCAGGCACCAACCTATGATCACCCAGAAGTTTGAACTAGGACGCCTCTACCGCGTTGTCTTCCTTGATCACGCCGAGGGTGACGACGCTTATCAAATTCGCTTGGTTGGTGAACTGGTCGCCAAGCACCGCAAGGCGATTACCCTGGGGTGCTGGCTAGTCGATGGCAAATACGAGCGGGACAATCCAAACAATCACGTCTACACGATCCTTCGTTCGACGATCCTGAGTGTGGAGGAGCTTATCCCATCGCCCGGTAGTACGTCCCAGGGCGACCTGGCCGGGGATCCGCGACAGCGACAGCCTCAATCTCCCGTGCCTCGGAAAGCGCTGAAAGAATCTTCTCCGTGTCAGTCGCCGTCATCCTGAATTTACGCATGATCGACGATCGGCTAACCGGCTGGCGTCGCTTGGTTTCGCTCTTGATGTAGCTTAACACCTTCTTCCACCTTGCCGTCTGCCAGTCGCTCCCGGTAATCTCTGACCTAGCCGCCTTGAGGAACTGCTGGGTGGCAATCCTGACCACGTCGCAGGCCCACTGAGCCGCTTCGTCATCGATTAGCGGTGATTGGTAGTCCCTGCTGCAAGCGTAGCAGATGGCCAATCTGCGGGCCTTCTCGCTGGACCTCGCCCACTGCGCCGCTGCCGCCTCATCGTGGAGGTTATCCTCCATCAGTCCAGCCATCGCCCGGAAGTATTGCCGAGCGTTCTCGGTCTCAGGTATCACCCGACAGCCCGCGTTGAGCTCGGGCAGATTGCCATCATGGTGCTTGCAGTGAACCCAGTATCTAGCCTGCTGGATGATCGAATCTGGCGGGGCTTGCTGTTCCGTCTCCTGGAGTGGTCCGTATTGCGTCTCCTGGAAGATCAGTAGGCGAGCACAGAAACCATCTAGCAGATTCGACTCATCGAACCCTGCCCAAAGCGTTCCCGGTGTGGTCGATCCGTGAAGCAGCATGCAGGGATCATCAACCTGCTTGTTTAGCTTGGAATCACTGTAGCTCTTCTGCTTCCAGGTTCCTCCGTTGATCGACCACAGCTCAAGCATCGCATCCTGGATTGTGTTCAGCGTAGCTGATCCTCCGCTGGTCATCTTGGTTTTCTGAAGGAACTTGCCGAATTCATCCCAGACGTAAAGCTTCGTTGACTTGACCCGCATATCCGACGCCATCGCGGAATCACTCGAAGGCTTGCCGCCCCAAAGTTCCTCAGCCCCTGCCGCGGTGAGTACATCCTGGACAACTCGAATCGGTGCTGCCTTACCTGCTCCTGGTGGAGCGACTGCGATCAAATAAAGGTTCGCACGGTTGCCGGACTTATCCCGCCACTTGTTACCCAGGAGCGTAGCCTGCAAAGCGATCGCAGCAGGGAGGGCGAGTATCGACGATGGCCGAGGGTTCTGCTGCTGGATGAAGTCAACGACCTCCCCCATAAAGCCAGGTGGTCGCATCAATCGTGCTGGCCAGCCTGCCGTGTGCGCGTCCTTCACGCCTTCGATCAGATCGTTTAGCGAGGGCTGGATTTCATCGTCACTAGACAGCACCCTAGTAACCGTGACAGCCCTTGAGGTGGCTGGCTTGGTTTCCATCGGTGTACCGTTGCGACTGCTGGATTCCACCGCCGATCGGATTTCCACTTCATCAAGAGGGTTGGGTAGTCCGCAGTTCCAGGACCAAACAAGGTGGAAGCACTGGTCCACCGTCAGCCGTTCGCCGTAGTGGTCGATCGCAAACAGATGGCCGGCAAGCTTGAATGCTGCATTGTTGCGACCACCTTCTAGGCTTGGCGGGTACGCTGCAACGTAAGCCTCCGCGCGTTCGATCAGCGATCCGCTGACCGGCTCCGTTGTGACCACCTGAACCTGCTTTGGTCGCTTGATCGGCTGGGCTGGTCGTAAGTACTTATCGCAAAGCCAGTCGATCGCCTCCTGACCGTCTCCGATTTCCATCCAGTCTGCTTCGCTGGGATCTACTGGTCTGCCAGTCATACACCAGAAGCGGTGGTGATCGTAGCACTCAAGCCAGGTGCTTAGCTCACACTTCGCCCAGTCCGGCTTGCGTCCCCTGGTGATCAGCTTCAGCCCGCTACCAGATGGCGACAATTCAGCGTAAGCAACACCGATGAAGCGGTTAAGAATCTCGCTCGCCTCATCCGACATCACGCCATCCAGCCCGATAACATCGTCCAGATCGACGCCTACGTAATGGCCAGCCTCCGGGATAACGAAAGCCACCGCCTCAGAGGTAGCCAGATCGTCGATCGTGTGCCAGGTCGATCGATCGTTCGACTTGCCAACGAACATCTTTTTCCCGTCTGGTGTGTACCACCAGCGCACCCAGTTCGGCTGGTCGAGTAGCTCCTTTGGTATGCTGCCCAAATTCATTCTGCACCTACCTTTATCAGCCGCTTCTGGTGCTTCTGGATGTGCTTCTTCCGGCAACCCTCGTTGTACTTCTCCTGTGATCGCTGCTCTGGTGACTTCTCCTTTGGTCGCTGATAGCCGGACTGAATCTTCGACCAGGCCAACTGGTAAGCGTGCTTCAATTGATCGCAATAGACCTTGCTTTTGTTGTACTGGCCGGATGGCCTGAGCGTCAGCCCAAGGCGACGGTTCAAGCCTTGCTCCACTGACTCCGCAGGATCGCAGAAGTGTTGACGGATCAGCGAGAACACCCGCGTCCGCTCGTTGAAGATCGATGACAACCAGCGTTCCTCAACCAGCCGGATGCCCTTCACGCCTTCCTCCTCGATGAGTTGATGTATCAGCCGTTCCGCTTCATCGCTGACCCAGGGTAATCCGATGTCGCATGGTGTATCCATTGACGCCTTTTCGGTCGCCATGATGATGGATTTCCTGGCCTCGCTAAGCTTCTTCGATTTGCGGATCTTCTCCGCCCTTGCCGCGCCTTCGGTGTAAACATCCTGCCAGCCCATGAACTAACCTCCTTTTTTCAGCCCTTGAAATATGTCCCGATCGATGTAAATCGTATCATTCAGATCAGCCAAGTAACCCGCCTCGATAATCGCTTTCTGAATGCCGATGTACTGCACAATGTCGGGCCATCGCTTGCCCTTGGTCCACTTTAGAACGAGTCGCCGAGGCGATGCAATAGCACTTTCGTCCGACTTGTGGAGCCTGTACGCTGCCCAAACGGAATCGGGGACCGGGACGTCTGAACGTTCACGCCACCAGGCCGCTGCTTTCTTCTGCTGCCAGGATCCTTGGGTATGCTCAAGGCAGATATACTCAGCCACCGCCGCAGCGCCGATGAGCTTGTAGGTGACACGCAGCATCCTCGGTTTGTGCTCAGGGGCGTATACGCTATAGCTCACGCTTTCAACATCCACAGTTTCCGTGGCGTCTTCACCACCTGACAGCACCCGAACCTCCGCTGGCCGAATGTCGTGCTTGATCTCCTTTTCGGGAAATTGGTGGTCGCACTGGGTACACTGGGTTGCTGCTGCGTGAACAATCTCTTTGCACTCCGGACAAACTTTGCTGGGTGCCTCGCCACCTTCGCCGCGCTGGGTTGTCCGGTAGTCATCGGCGAAGGAATCAATCGGGCCATGCGTGATCAGATTGCCCGCGAAGTCTAGGACCAAACAGTCCTGCTTACTCTGGTGTGTCCTCAACCCTCGCCCGATCATCTGGTAGACAAGCCCCTTTGATTGGCTCGGGCGTAGCATGGCGATGGCATCGATGCAGGGGGCATCAAAGCCGGTGGTAAGGACATCGATGTTTACGAGGTACTTAAATTGCTGGCCTGCAAACGCCTCCAGGGTATCCTCCCGCTCGCTCTTGCTGGTGATCCCATCGACGTAGGCAACGTTGCCTGGTTCCAGATTAGCGATTGCCTCTACCACCATTCGAGCATGCTTGCGACCGCAACAGAAGACTAGCACCGAGTTCCTGCCCGCAGTCCTAGCCACCAGTTCCCGACAAGCTAGATCGACCTTAGCAGCGTCCTTGCTGGCAGCGTCATCGAGTTGCTTTAGGATGTACTCACCACCAGCCATCTTAACGCCGCTGGTGTCGATGTGGTTGTCTGGATCCTTGCTTATCAGATTGCAAAGATACCCCTCCTCAATCAGCCGTGTGATCGGTGCTGAGAATGCCACCGTTTGCAACATCCGATCCGAGCCGATGATCGACCCGCTATCGAGTCGCCAGGGTGAAGCAGTCAAACCGGCAAAGCGGAAATCAGGGTTCAGCCGTTGCCAGTACCTAAGCATCGACAACCATTGCCCATCGCCATCGGGCGGGATCAGGTGGCACTCATCCGCGATGATGAGATCCCGCCAGCCGAGGTGTAGCAGGCTCTCTTCCTTCGCCGCTGACTGGATCCCAGCAAAGACCACCGGCTGACTACCGCTCTTTTGGTTGAGACTGGCAGACCAGATCCCAACCGGAACATCAGGGCAGATCGCTTGAAACTTCTCCGCGTTCTGCCGAATCAGTTCCGCCCTGTGCTGGAACACCGCCACCCGGCCACCATTGGCGACCATCCTTTGGGCTAGCATGGCGATAACCAGCGACTTTCCAGCACCAGTTGGCAGGATGATTGCCGGGCTGGTGTTGCTAGTGGCGAAGTGCGCAGCGATAGCCTCCACTGCTTCCGTCTGATACCATCTTGGCTGCATTGTTATTCACCCAGGAATGAAGATTTTACGGCGAATAACACGGTGCTCCTCTACATCGACTCCGTGCTCATCCTCCGGTATATCTCGCCATTCCTGGTCGAATCCATCCCATATTTGATCGCCCGCTTTGAGGCTGTCACCTTCGACAAGCAAACGCCAGACGATAGCCCCTTCTTCATCAACGCCCATCAACTTTCGGTTCTGCTCATCCTCGAATTGCAGTACCTCGATCATCTGATCGAGTGCATCTAGCCTCGCCTCCGCTGCCTCCTGCCTGCCTGCCGCTAGTTCCAAATGCAGCTTCGCGAACTGCTTCCGAAGTGTCGCCAGCAAATCCGATGGTGTTTCGCCGCTCATCCAAGTTCCTCCCTAAGTCGTTCGATCGCCTGTGTGTAAATCTGCCCAACACGCTGACGAGAGATCCCAAGCTGATCGGCCACCTGTTTCACGGTGTAACCATGCTGCACCCGCAGTTGGACGATCAGCCAGGATCGCTCATCTAGCACCTCTGCCGCTGTCAGTTCCGCTACTGACTGGCCCATCTCAACCGCTTCACGTTCCACCGATGGCCCTTGGTGGGCTCTTTCCGACTGCCCAAGCTCACGCATTACGCGGAGCCTGGCGAACTTTCTCGGCTGACCAGACGCAAGCTGATAGGCCAGCATCTGGTAGACCTCATCCTTTGGAGTCCGGAAGCGAGACGCTAACCAGCCTGCTGTAGTATCGAGCCACTTGAGCGTCTCATCTTCCATGACTGCTTCCTATCAGAATCCCTTGGGCGGTTGCACCTGACCAGACCGCCACACCTGCGGACCCGATGGCGGTGCCGCTGGTCGCTGCTGTGGAGGTGGCGTCCGTGCCGTTGGCCTGGCCGCTGGTGCCTTCATTGCAGCTCCCTTCTGCGGTGGTGCCTGCGAGTCAACAGACCACCAGACTTTGATGTTCGTATACGTCTTGCCGTTCTTCCCGGTGGACGCCACCAGCCGAACGAAGCATTGACCACCCAAGAATTGCTGATCGTCAGTTGGCCTCATCAGCCCAATTGCTCGGCAAACGTTCTGAAGCGTTGCCATACCGATCTCAACCCGCGATGCGTCCGGATGGTACAGGGAGTGATTGCTCCTCACCGATCGCCCGTTGAACGGGCTTTGATCGATGATGGTGTACTCCAGCTTTAGAGTACTGGTACCTTCCATCTGGTTATCATCGCGCTCCGCCGATGTGATTTCCACAAAGTAGTCCCCATCGGGGATCGGTGTGTAGCTCCGATCCTCTGGCACTTCATCCCAATTGATTCCTAGCTCAGCCATTGCTCTTAACCTCCTGATGTTGTGGTAAGTACTTTGCATATTCCGAGTAGCTCAAAGGAATCTCTTCCGGGATCCCCTTCAAGCGATTGCCCGCCATCGCTGACGGCTTCGGAGTGGTCCGCAGGATCCGTCCGCCAGCACGGACAGCCTTTGCGACCTCTCGCCCCATTTTCCCTTCTTCCTTCTTAACCGCGACTTTCTCGCAGGCGAAGAAGATTTCATCGCACCATTCCCGCAGGTGTTTTACAACCAGGTTCGCCAATTTTGGTTGCCAACGGTCATAGCTTGCGGTGTCTGGATCCTCGAACCTAACCGGCTCAGCATGAGCGATCAGAAACACGCCCATTCCACGCTCAGCGATTAGTGCGTCTAGCTCCCTGGTTAGTCGATTGAACCAACCTTGGGCCATCGTGTAGCCTCGCCCGTGGCCCATGTCGATCAGGCTGGAGACGCTAGCCTCCTGACAGATCCTTTCATGGACTAGCTTCTCAAACCAGTCCACAGAATCAATGGCGAGGTTCTGGAACTGGTGCTCCTGAGTACGCAACTGCGTTATCTGGTCGAACACCTGTTCCGGATCGGTGCAGAGCCCAAAGGTGACTGCATCAATGTTCGCCAGGCCGTCTTCGGTCTGAATGAAGACAACACCTGGTGCCTCGCTACAAAACGTTGACTTCCCGATTTTGCCAACACCATACAGGAAGGTTCGGCGCGGCTTGATGACGCGGGTTGAGTAGAGTTCCATTACTTCACCTCCTCGATCTTGATGCGGGCGAATGTCCAGGTAAAGCAATAGAATCCACCGGCAGCATCACGGCAAACAAACCTTCTGACAATTGTTTCGTCGCCGATCACGGCAAGAAGTTCACGAGGCTCCCAGCCTTCTTTGCTACGATCCCGCACCTCAACCATCTTCCCAACATCATCCTGCGTAGGCTCTCGGTACTGATCAGCGGGTGGCGTGGTGGGGACGATGACACTTAGAAACGAATCTGTTCTTTTTTGCCTTGTTCCGACTCTGTTAAAGGCACTCGAAAGATACCTTTCGCCAGCGCTAGCCTGACGCCACACCAACGCATTGCCCTCGCCAATCTCCGCCGCGATCTCATCCGGCACCGCCATTTCTACAACGCTGTAGCCGTCCGGAACCCAGCTTTTTTCACTCATCAGATCACCTCCACTTTCTGCCCATAAACCAACGAAATCGGCCACTCAAAATCATCTTCACGCAAGCGAAGTTGCTTGTACTGATCCAGTGCTTGGATCACTTCTTCCCTCGCCGCTAATAGCGTCGAATCCATCACCCGGTAGAGCTGCGATCGGAAAGGCATCTCTTTTTCGATTGCGAGCACGAACACTGACCACTCCTGGCCGGTGCCCAATGCTCGAACCATCTCACGATAAAAAGCCAACTGTCTAGCGTAGCCAAACTTGCCGAAGCGATAGACGAAGGTGTCAAGTTCAGCATCGGTTTTCACGTCGACGAAGTAGCCTTCGGTGGCGTTCAAAAAGTCTAGTCGACTCTGGCAGTCAACGCCAAAGATGTCGCCTCGAATGGTCTGCTCTGGCTGCCCATTGTCAAGCATCTCGATTCCAGCCGTCTCTTTAGTCGCCTCCGCCATCTGCTGTATCCGGCTGAATTCCTCGCCGGTAATCAGTTCCTGGCCCGGCATGACGTTATCAGCCATCCACTCTTGAAACGCTTTGGTATCGCGACCGTATGGCTTGAGAGTCTTCTCGTTGATCGGTCCTTCCGATACCACGTACCGCTGATGGAATGCTGCCTCACCTTCCAGGAACCAGCAATGAAATGCCCTGCCGAATGCGTACGCGCTGGAGTCCTTATCTTGGAGCATCCCCTTGGCCATCAACTGGAATTCCAGCGGGCTCCGCCTGAACCGCTCCAGACTGTGGGATCCCATGTAGCTCCGCCTTGCAGCATCGTACTCCGCAGACGTCACCGCTTCCAACCGTGTGCCCATAAATCATCACCTCCTCTACCGTGCCCTCTAACCGTTGCCCTGACAGCCTGACAGTCAAGCTATCAACCTCCGCCTGTTTAGCCTCGATCACTTCCAGCAGATGGTGAATGATCGTAGCCGCTTCGCCACTGGTGCCCGTCCAGCAGTTCGATGGTCCGAACCGATCCGCCCACTGGCGAGCACGCTTTAGTAAATCGTCACTCATGGCAAGTACTCCTCGACCAGCCCACTGGCAAGCATGATGTCAGACAGCCACTGCCCGCGCTGGCTGAACCAGACATCGGCAAGGTAGCGACCGTACTTGTCACGTTTGGTCTTGCGGGACCAAAGATAACGATCAGTATCCAACCCGAGTTCATAAATCAGCTTGGTAGTAGCATCCGCCCAGCCAGGTTGCCCACGCTCAGGAGCATTGCAACGCAGTAATCGGAAACGCTCCTTTTTCCACACTCCAAAGCCGAGATCCAAAACAGCGTCGAAGGTGTCGCCGTCCACCGCTATTAGCGAGTACACCATAAACACCCACGCCATCTCACCCAGGTCATCCGGCTGCCTCAGCCGCTGCTCTACAATCTCCCGCTGCGTCAAAATCGAGTCCATCTCAACCTCCAATATCCAGTGACCACGCCCCGAACCACGCTGTTATCCCACACCAGGCCGCCAGCAATGCACCAGTGGCCGCTGTTGGGCTGTCATCCAGCATCGCAGCGAAGCTTTGCACGATACCGACCACCATTGCGATCAGCAGGATCACCACGAAGGCTAGCCCGCAGATGCAGGCGATACAAATGGCACCACCTTCTACCGGCTCGTCATTGGCTGGCTCGGGCTGGTCCAGCAGGATAGCTTGAGCCTCGGGTGAGAGTTCGACCGTGTCGCTCGCTGAGTAGTACACTGCTCGATCCTTTTCGCAGGACCACTCACCCGGAGGCCACGGCTTGGAATGTGGCGTACCGTACCCGTATTCCATCTCCGCGAACCAGGCAGCCCGATCTGCTGGACGGTCGCCCATGCAAACAAAGCCATCTTTCACGCCAGGCGAATCGATGCGCCAAACGCCATCACGCAGGGTGATTTGTGCAATCGTCTTTTTGCTCATGGTCTATGCTCCGTGGAAGTCAGGTTGGGGTGAACGAGACACACGCTGCTTGATTACCGGCTCACCGCTAGCCAGCCCGATCATCGCTTCGAGGTAGTCAGCCGAGGCCAGCCAGTGACCCTTGGCGACCTTGTAGACGCTCGTTTTTGACCAACCAGTTGCATCAGCGATCTTTGGCCCGCTGTAACGATCCGCGAACAGATCGCCTGTTAGCTCCCTTGCTGCCGCTTGCATCTCCGATTCCGCCTTCCGGTAGGCTTTCAGGGTGTCGATGTAAGTTTTCAGTTTTGTTTTGTTCATGGGTGCCTCAGTGTTAAAAAAAGCTAGCGTCAGAATAACGAAGCTCGTATCGGAACGTTCTATTTGGAAACCAAAAGCTTTTTTCTTGCGGAATAACAGTCAAATGTAATCCAAGCAGTTCTGCTATCTTTTGATGTCCATACATCTGGCAAAAATACGGTTCATTTACAAACACTGTCCCGCCATCGCACGTCCCCCAGTGATCTAATTCAATGCCGCCAATGCTGTTCAGGATCCAAGGGTAATGTGAACTATCCTTTTTGACCCCGTTCTTGATTAGATAAGCGTTTATCGATCGCTTCATCCAGTTTGGAAAGTGGTCGAGCCGAGTTTTCAAAACCTGGCTTTTTTCCCTCATTTGCATCGCCCAGTCTGGAATTAAATCCATCGCCACACCTCCAAAAAGTTACATTCCAAACCAACCCAATTCACCCGACGGGAGTTGAACCCGCAACTTTCGACTTTCGCCGACTGTGTTTCCTGGATTAGCACCACGGGTGAAAGACTACTCATACCGAAAATCCACCCCTTCCTGCTTGCCCAGCGTCCAGCCGTGATTGGTCATCCAATCGTCGTAGGCTTGCTGAATGTGCTTTTCGTGAAGCTTCGCCCATTCTTCGGCCACGCGCCAGGTACTTCCGGATTTGTAAACGTCTGCACCATCAGCCGAAAACAGGCTCGGCCTCCTCGGCACCACCGGCAGTGGCTTGTGATTCACCGCACCCTGCAACGCAAGACTGATCGTGCCTCGGCTGTGCGTGCTCTTGTCGCTTTCCAACTTGACCACCCAGCCACCGATCGCAGCACGCCACATGGCCCAGCCATCCATGCCGTACCTCTCATCCAGCGTCGCGGCCAGAGCGTCAACGTCACTCGCCATCGCTTCCTCTTCGCTTTCTGGCATTGGATCTGTTCTGTAAAGATCGTTTAGACTGATGTTGCATATCGCAGCAACGCCACCGCGATTGACTCGCAGAGCATTGATTCTTTGGAGTCGATGCCATCTACCGAATGTCATCTGTCACCTCCACGCCGAAGGGAGCGCCGTCATCGAAAACTTTTTCATCGAACGACTGTCGCCAAGATGTTGAGTTGTGCTCTTCGTCGTTATAGCGAGCAGGAGGTGAAATAAGGCTTTGGCCTTTCCATTTCCACCACCGCTCCCGATGCGGCTTGAACTCCTCCGCACTGGCAAACTGTCGATACCGCTTCGGCTTCTCGATCTTGCGGATTTTTGGCGAGTTTGGGGACTTTATGGCGAGCCGCACCGCACATCGCTTTCCATCCAAAAATCCAATTGACCAGTCGCCAGCCTCGCATCCAATGCCAACCAACTCCCACCCCTCCGGCACCCCTGGGATGCCTCGAAATCCGTCCATCGCTGTCTCCTTTGGTTGATTGTTACGTCTATCGCGTGGTCATTTCTATTCGCAGCGACAGATGGCTTTCTAATTCCTCGACTCGCCTTCTAAGTCGGATAATTTCGTTAGCTGCCATCGAAAAGCAGTCTTCTTTTTGAGGTCCTTGCACACCCAACGCTTTCCACAGCTTGTCGATAGCTGCATGGTATTGTTCTGGTGTACATTCAAATCTTGCGTCATAAAACCCCATGTCATCCATCGCTAGCTCCTTACCTTGGCAATCCCAAAGAGTCCTTGATCACTTGCTGGCAGGAATGGTATCCGTCGCGATAAGCTTTTCGATAGACTGATTTAACCAATCTCTCGACCTCTGGTGCCATTCTTTCTGCATCTTGCATTGACGATGCATTAATCGAAAAATCTTTGAATCCATTGACAATTACTTCAATCCAAAACAAATCATTTTCGCCACAGATCAAAGCCTTATCGTCACAGACCAAAGCCTCAACTCTTGCGTCCTCACCTGCCATCGCTAGCTCCTTCTAACACTTCGAAAAATTCGATAAGTTCGCCGTAATCAAAAATCAGGTCGGGCGGGAATCGAACCCGCTGGTTCTCTGTGTAACGCTTGTTCTGTCACTAAAAAATGGGGATGCCCGGAGTCGAACCGGGATTCACGCCTGAAAAGGGAAGCACACCCCGCACTATGGCGTGGCTTGATTTCGCGTTCTACCGTTGAACTACATCCCCAAGCATTGATTGTCTCGCTCGTCCACAGAACGCTTGTTATGCGGACAATTCCGCGATCAACTGCCGTGTCTCTTGTAACGTAAGGTTTCGTGGTTGCACTCGAAGATTCTGCGACGATCCATTCCATCGCCATCGCTCCTCAATGCACGCGCCACCACCGCCGTTCATTCCGTCGTAAAACACAATGAAGACTTCCCACCAATGCTCACAACCATCCAACCACTTCCATCCGTCAGTTCGCTTCCAATAGTATTCGACGTTTGGTTCTGGCATTGTGTCTGGCAATAGCTTCATCGCTATCTCCTTTCAACCATTCGAAATTCGCTCAGTTCGCCGCAATCAAAATCAGGTCGGGCGGGACTGCATAATGCTTGTTTTTGTGACTACATCATCCACGGCATGTGGCTGGCTTCGTGGTCACGTTGATTCTCAATCATTTGTTCCATGTACGCAGCATACTCTTTGTCTGCCGCAATCCGTTCGTCGAGACAATCGCCGCAGAGGTGCGAACCTTCACGACTGTCCCAATAATCCCTGTCGCCAAAATACAATGGCTTAACCTGTTTGCATCGCTCGCATTGATCGGGCTCAAATTCGCATGGATCGAACCCGTAAGCACGATAACAACGCGATGCAGACGGAGCACTCGATCGACCGTTTTCTGAGCGCATGGTTTGCTCCTCGTGCCCGCTGATCGCGAGCGTTATGCGGAGGTGTTCCGCTTTAATGCTCCTTCAATTTCACTCCACACAGGCTCATAATTCCCATCGCCAATTTCACAACAACTATGAAACATCGGTATCACTTTCTCTGATGCGTAAAGTGATGAGCCATCATGACAACATGGGCCATTCAGCAGCCAGCAACGATCGTTGTCTGGCTTGCGTCCGTCTTCTGGCTTTTCGTGAAACTCCACGCCGCCCCAAGATTTTTTGGTATCCTCCCAGTTTGGCTCGACCCAGAAATGAACTGCTGAACGCTCACCAATCACTGCAAAAATGACACGGCGACCCAGAATGAGACGCCGCACAACAGAATCAGGCTTGTCGGTTTCGTCTGCAAAATCCATCAAATTTCCCTCCACATAGACTTATAAATATCAATCAGGTCGGGCGGGATTCAAACCCGCTGGTTCTATGTATAACGCTTGTTATCTGGACGTAACCCGCTCGTATGCTGCAACACCCAGCCACACGATTCCAGCAATCAACAATATCGCAAGCAACAACGCGAACCCGCCCCAAAACGGAGCCGTGACCCACCACCACGACCAGTCGATTACCCCGCACAATTTCAGCGTCACGAAGACGACACCAAGTAAATCGAGAATTCCAATTCCACCAGACGAACCAGACGACCTCGAATCTGACATTTCATCAACTCCAAATATCCACCAGATAACAATGTAATGCCCCGGAGTTTCCGTCCGGCTTGGCTACCACAAACTCTATCAATCAGGTCGGGCGGGATTCGAACCCGCATTTCAACTCACACAGTGACACATTGCTGCTTTACTGCTCGGAATCGTTTCAACTCCGAATGCTTGCTGTGTTTCCTCTACACCACCGACCCGCCAACATCAAGAAAACCCGCAGTAAACGCCAACCGTGAAGAACCGACTAGCCACATCCATCCCCAGCCGTTCTTCAGTCAGGCTCCTTGCCGCATGGTAGGCATCCTGGCACGCCAAGCCAGCCTTGCAAATCGCCTTGTACTGCTTGCTACTTATGGGTAGCACTTTCATAGCAGATTCCCAAGTCTGAATTGCAGACAGAACCTGACCACCAAGCATTTCAGCAAGCCTCTGAGCGTCCTCTTCCGTAAACTTTTTCATTGCAGCATCCTTTTCAAAAGCAGTAACCATCACACCTACTCCACAGTCGGCGGCTTAGGAGCCTCGCCAGCAACGTCGCCGTCACCGTTGACATCCCAGCCAACCCAACCCTCGATCGTATTCTCGATCGGGTGCCAAGTGCCTTCAATAGCACCGCCGGCGCAAGTCATGACAAACACGTAGGCAAACAGTGCCAGCAAACCAATCTCGCCTCGTCGATTCCCTCGCATAGTCAATCTCCTGAAGTAAAACCACGTCACCAAACCCAAGCACCCGGCAGGCGTCGAAGCCTGCGTCTCTGAATCGCTCCAGTATCCTCGCTA
>Ga0315907_10004684_pt1 | contig 15229 bp, 15 predicted proteins | sample LakEriMetagenome_3_FD_203525 | JGI IMG/M metagenome (GOLD analysis project Ga0315907, IMG submission 203525) | Freshwater fungal communities from buoy surface, Lake Erie, Ohio, United States - Buoy 12 MA123 | ecosystem: Environmental > Aquatic > Freshwater > Lake > Lake biofilm | place: USA... | reverse complement strand
ACATGAAAGGGCGTATGTAGAGGCTTGATCCCTTTTCCTGTGGCACCCAACCCTTATCCAATGAAAGCAATTGCCTTAGTGCTTCAATAAAAACAGGTTCAGGTAGGGTTGGCATACACATCCTCGTAGCGGATTCATTCAATCGCTTCGCATTGGCTTCTGCTCGAAATACCAAGACTTCGCCCTGCTCATTTTTGTAGGCCTTCATGCCCTCAAAAATGGCTTGCCCATAGTGCAGCGTTGCGTTTCCTGGGTAAATCTCCATGGGACCATAAGGAACAATTCTAAAATCTCCCCAAGCTCCATTTTGATAGTCTGCCACAAACATGTGATCCGAAATGGACTTCCCGAAAACTAGGGAAGAGAAGTCTGTTTCCGGAAGTTTGGACTGGCTGGTTTTGGTCACTGAAATCGAAATGGTACTCATAAAGAAGGCTGCATTTAGTAGTGCGAAGGATATTTTTCTTGCGTCAGATCGGGATTACCAACGCGGTTTCCAGGTTACTTCTTCAACTTCCAGCTCTTGCGCCATTTTTCGACCCAAAACAAATAGGAAATCAGAAAGGCGGTTGAGGTATTGGATGACTAGCTCAGCTACTGGCTCCTGGGAGGCGAGCTCAACGACAATCCGTTCGGAGCGCCTACAAACTGTTCTGGCCAGGTGGCAGAACGAAACCGCGGTATGCCCACCGGGTAAAATAAAGGCGTTGAGCATGGGGAGTTCAGCATCCATGGCATCCATTTCTTTTTCTAAAACTTCCACATCTTCTGGATGCAGGTCTGGTTTTTTTACCTTGTCTTTACCTGGGACAGTTGCCAAATCTGCTCCAATTGTGAACAGGCGATCTTGAATCGTTTTGAGTAGTTCCGATCTTTTTTTATTGACCTCTTGATCTCTGAGTAGGCCTATATAGGAGTTTAATTCATCCAAGGTGCCATAGGCATCTATCCGTAGATCTGATTTGGGTACTCGTACTCCGCCCAACAAAGAGGTGATTCCTTGATCCCCTGTTTTGGTGTAAATTTTCATAGCAACGATGAATCTATATGCTCTAAACGAAAACTGCCCTTGTGATTAAATTAGGCAGTTACTATACCTCGGGTTGGGTTTGGATTGACCTTATCGGACTCCACCAAACCATCTCGAAGACGCACGATGCGGTGCGCATAATGCGCAATATCGTCCTCGTGTGTTACCATGATGATGGTATTTCCTTTGGCATGGAGCTCGTGAAAGAGTTCCATGATACCGTAGGAGGTTTTGGAATCCAAGTTACCTGTTGGCTCATCCGCCAAAATGATGCTTGGGCTGTTGACCAATGCTCTGGCAATTGCCACACGCTGTCGCTGTCCACCAGAAAGCTCGTTGGGACGGTGTTTGGTCCGATCTCCAAGACCGACATTGTCCAGCGCCTTGAATGCGATCTCTTCTCGCTCTGACTTGGAATAGCCAGCATATACCAGAGGTAACGCCACATTGTCCAAGCAAGTAGCTCTCGGAAGGAGGTTGAAAGTTTGAAAGACGAAGCCAATTTCCTTGTTTCGAATGTCTGCCAACTCGTTTTCACTCATGTCGCTGACATCTTTTCCTGCAAGTACATAGCTACCAGAGGTAGGGGAGTCCAAGCACCCGATGATGTTCATCAGGGTAGACTTTCCTGATCCAGAAGGACCCATGAAAGCGACGTATTCTCCTTTGTTTACGCTAATGCTAACCGATTTCAATGCCTGAATAATTTCAGAACCCATTTTATAGGTTTTATTGATTTCGTGCGTTTCAATGACTTTGCTCATGGTGTGATAGTTTACTTGTTGGTTTAGCAATACGGAAAGGTACTCATTTGGGTTAAAAATACATGAAATCTCTCAATACATCTCCCCCAAAAGGGCTTCAATTTCTTCTTCACTCATCCAATTCTTCATTTCTTCCCGAGCTTCGGTGGCATACCTATCCAACCCGAGATCCTGAGCGGCCAGTATTTTTTTGGCCCAAAGCAGCGGGTCCTTATTGAATTCACTGGCAGATTGAAGCAGTTCGTACTCGCGTAGTTTATCCTTGGTTTGCAAGGCCGCAGCCCAAATCAAAGGACTGAAATAAGGATTGGCAGTGAGTTCCTCCGATGCGCCGATCAATTTGGTGAAGGACCGTAAGGAATTTGCATTGGTCCAATCTGGCGCTTGAAGAAATGCATCTAAATCTGCTATATCTGTTTTTCCTTTCAAAAAGGCACCAATCTCCTGCAACTGCTGCGTCGTCAGGCCATGCGCCTTATGGCTAAGTAGCCACCAAGCCATCTCTAACTTGAAGTCGGGAGAAACTATGGTTTTCCAATCCAAAAATAGGGCTTGCGGCATGGCTTGATTGAATCTCCCTCTTAATACAAACTCATCCTTAAACGCTTCATTTTCAGCGTTAGTCGCTAACCTTCCAATCGCCCGTTCGGCTTGCCAATTCCGAATGACTTCATGAATGGGTAGCTCAGCTTGAAACCCTTTTTCTTTGGAAACGGCAAAATCTTTGGCGGCTTTTTCAAAATCGAGTTGCTGTGCCAATACAAGCCCAGACAAATTCAGGTAATAGGCAGCATCACTCGCATTCCTAAAAGCGAGGCCATTCAGGTTTTTGACAGCTTCGTTGATCCTTCCTGCTCCCAAACTTCTCAAAATTGCGGTTTCTTGAAACTGCAGGGTGTAGTCTAGAAAGTCTTCTCTTTTTGCCAAGGAGTCCATCAAGCGAATATCTGTACTGGGATCTCCCAGATTCGGCATGGCCAATAGATTCCGGTAGCCCGCTTGAAGCAGAAGTGGAGCACTTTCCTTTTCTAACTTTTTCTTTAGGATTTCCAAGGTTTGGGCATCAACTTGGGTGCCGTTTTTCCGTGCTGCAGCCACTTGATTGATTAGTAAAATCAGGTCTTCATCCGCTGTGGGCATTTCTACTTTTTTTCCAAGCTTGATAGCAAGGGCAAGCCAATTGGCTGTGGCAAGTGGATTGTCTTTGGAGTGCTCAGTGGCAAGAGCAAGTGCTGTTTCTTCTTTTTTAACCAGCGTGTAAAGTAAGGCTAGATTTTGGCTGAGGTAGGAGTTGTTTGGGAAGAATTTCAGCCCGTTTTCAAGGTAAAAAACTGCCTCAAAGGGTTTGTTTTCTCGTTGAAGTCGCTCCGATAGAAGTAGGATATTGTCCACTTGTGGAGCTAGATCAAAACTTTCTTCCAAGTGTTCTTTGGCCAAACTCGGTTGGTTCAATTCAAACAGGAGCTGAGCAGTTAAATTTTTCGCCTTGGGATTGTACCGGTAGCGGTCCCAGCTATTTTCATAGAGGATACTGGCTTCAAGTTTTTGATTCGTTTGGTAGTAGTAATCTCCTACAATATTGCTAGTTAAAGCACTTAGTTGGGATGCAATAATGGCTTCCAAAAAGGCGGTTATCACCAAAAATGCAATCGTTCCTCCAATGCGAAGGTGGTAATAGGGGAGAATAAAAGGTTTGTACAGCACTGGATGTACCGACTTCCCTTGGTGCATGAGTGGAAAAAAGTTGATCGCTAGGTAGATGAAAAAGAAAAGCGAAAAGCCAAGTTGGGAGTAAAGTACCAAATGCTTGATTAGTTCCTCACCCGCTTGGTTGTGCGAGAAGGTCAATTTCCAAATGGTCCACAAGGTGCTTGCAAATCCCAACAAATAGAGGCTTTGGAGGCTAGGAACTGAACTGGCTAAATTCTCACTTTGAGCTAACTTTTCCCGAGTTGAAATCCATCCGAATAGCCCTAGAGGAAGGACGAGGTAGAGGGGAGAGAAATTAGCGAAAGGCAAAGGAAATTCCCCATTGACTTGTAGAAGTAAAAGAAATAGTAGCCCCAAGTAGGCTAAGGCGACCACAGCGAATTGAATACTTGTTTTGGTAGTTAGGCCAGCATTGGCTTTTGAAATAAGGATCAAGAGACCCGATAGAATCCCATGTCCTTGCCAAAAAATCCAGGCGATGCTCATCCCCAGTCCAAGGATTAGGCTTTGCTCTGCTAGGTATAGACTAGGCTCGATAATCGGGCTTACCCATAGCAGGCTAATGACCGTACCCCCTGTGGTAGCTGCAAGCACAAGCCAACGAACCCATAACGGTGATTGGCTACCCCAAACATGAAAATAAATGGTGGGAATCAAGGTAGCGGCTAAAAGTAGCAGCAAGGGAAGGCTTGAACTAGGACCTCCAATATTTAGTCCATTGAAGTTTGAAAGTGTGAGGAGTAGGATCCATCCGATTCCAGCCCCTAAAAACGGTATTTTTTTGAACTGGCTAAGGTTGGCCAATACCGTGATCGAAAGGAGAAATGTAAAAATGCCGAAGAGGTAATTTTCAGTAGCCGTAAATGGGTAGGGGGTCACTTGGTAGTTTTGAAAAACAAGAAAGTGATCCACTTGAATGGGGATTTCAACTGCTCCAACTTGTACTGTGGAAAAGGGAACGGGCAGTCGATCCACAAAAGCTCCTGCTTGAAGATTGGGACGGGTATACTTGGGGCTAAGAATGGAATAGCTAGCTAGGATGGTTCCTATTGCCAAGAAAAATAGGGGCAGCAGTATGCCTTTAGAAAATGTATTGGAGCGAATAGGCATTTTATTCCATGACTTTGGGAACGCTAAAAAATCCATTTTCTTGTTGTGGAGCATTTTTTAACGCCTGTTCTTGGGTGAGTTGAACCCCAACCACATCCGTGCGTAATGCATTGACTTCGGCTGACATGTTTGTCAGAGGTGCCACACCTTCCGTATCTACCTCTTGCAGTTGTTCTACCCAATTCAATACTTGTGAAAGGTCTGCACTCATTTTTTCGCCTGCCTGGGCATCAAAATTTAATCGAGCCAAATGAGCTATTTTCTGAAGGTTTTCTTGATCAATTTTCATGCAGCTTGTCGAAAGATTTAGCTTGGATTTGGTAGATTTTCTGGGGTGCTAGTTGCTGGATTGTCTTTCAACAATTGTTCTTGAATCACTTCAAAACAGCGGTCTTTAAGTTGCTCGTCTGTAGCAAAGGCTGCCGGATGGAGTGCTTGGTGCAGGACCATTTTGGCGGGCATTCGCTTCAAAATCAACTCTTTTTGGTCCGCCAAAATTACATGATTGTAGGATAAGGTGACAGGAATGATGGGGATTTGTTTCTCCATTGCTAATCGAAAAGCTCCATTTTTAAACGGAACTAACTGTGGTGGGTTTTGGGTGTAGATGCCTCCTTCGGGAAACAAAACCATGCTGCTGCCTCGGTCTAGGGCCAATCCTGCTCTTCGCATGGTTTCTGCTCTGCTTTTCACTCGGCCGCGGTCCACTGCGATGTGGAGATTTTTGAAGTAATAGCCAAAAAAAGGAACCTTTCGGATGGATGCTTTCCCAACAAATACGGCATCTCCAGGAACAAAGCCCATCATTGCTACATCGAGGTAGCTAAAATGATTGGCCAAGAAAATATAGGGCTTCCCTTTTTCAACTACGCCTTCAACCTCGACTTTGACCGGAAGAAAAATGAGTGAAAAGAAGCCTTTGGCCCAAAATTGGTTGATTTTCCGTCCATACTTATTCCAAGAAGGGACCCAAATACAACACAAAAACAAGGGGAATAAGATCGCGAATGTCAGCACAAAGGCGACGGCGACATAGTAGGTGTAAAATCGGTTACGCCACTTCGTCATGGTTGATCATTGCATTAGCGACTTGTGTGAAATAGTGTAGCAGTTCCTCACGAACTTCTTGGTCCAAGGACACCTTGTCTAGGGCGTGTAGCATGGCATTCATCCAATGTCCTCTCATTTTGGCATCAATTATCCACTGCATGTGGCGCATTCGAAGTCTTGGATGACCTCGTTCTTCAGAATAGGTTTGTGGTCCTCCAAGTACCTGAACAAGAAACAAATAGATGCGTCGTTCGGCAGCTTCTAGATCTTCTGGATACAAACTTCTCAGTTCAGGGATTTTGCCAACTTCTTCATAGAAATTTTTAGCTAATTCTTGAAGTGAAGCTTCGCCTATGCGGGGATAAAGTAAGCCTAAGGAGTTCATGCGTTAAAATTAGCCAATTTTGAATTTTAGGCTTCCCATTTTTTCACCCTTAGGGAAGTTCCTTCGGTAGAGATGACCTCGATCGATTCTCCTTGTTCCAAAAACTCGCCTCGAGAATAGGCATCGTAAATTTCTCCGTCAATCTCCACTTTGCCACTCGGCCGAAGCCTAGAATGAACTTTGCCAATTTTCCCTAGCATATCCTCTGAATAGGTGCTTGAAGTGAACCCTTGGGCTCTGTCTTGAGTGGATGCTAAAGTCAGGTGCTTGAATGCACCCCATTCATTTACCTTAGGAGTCAGCCAAAACACCATTCCTACAGCAGCCAACGCCGCTAGAATCACAGTAAGCAAAGCTCCAAATAGTTGGGATGCGGGGACCAATTCAAAATCAAAAGCCTGGTTGGGAAGCATCCCTAGCACGAGTCCACCCAGTGTCATCACAATTCCCGCTACGCCAAACACGCCAAAACCGGGAATCACAAAAAATTCGACCGCAAGCAGGATGATGCCAATCACAAAAGCCAAGATCTCCCAGTTTTCTGCCAGTCCATTTAAGTAATAGGGGATAAAATACAAGAGGGCAGCACTCACAGCAAGAGCTAAAGGGAATCCTATTCCAGGTGTTTGCAACTCAAAGTAGATTCCTCCAATGATCAACAGAATCAAAATACCACTCACAGCGGGGCTTAAAAAGAAGGAGATAATGGTGTCCACTGTTTTCTCTTCGTAAGCAATGATTTCAGCAGACTGCAGCCCTTGAGCTTCCAAAATCTCCTTTGCAGAGCCATATTCTCCTTCACAAAAACCATTTTGAATCGCTTCGGCCACTGAAAAAGTAATGACCGAACTCGAATCGGAAATTCCAGGAACCACCAATTTTTCATCGACCATCGCCTCAGCAATTTGTGGGTTGCGTCCAGTCGCCTCAGCGGTGCTGCGCATCATGGAGCGCATGTAGGATTGGTATTTGTCAGGGGCGGCTGATCCATCGGTTCCATTGACCACTGTAGCAGCGCCAATACTGGCTCCAGGAGCCATGTAGATGCTATCGCAGGCAATGGAAATCAGCGCGCCTGCAGAGGCTGCGTCCTTGTTGATAAATACATACACGGGTATTTTGGACTCTAAAATTCGGGTTCGAATCTCATCTGCATCGGTAACTGCTCCGCCATAGGTATCCATTTCGATCAGGATCACATCTGCTTTTAGTGCTGTCGCTTGCTCCATTGCCAATTTTACCCGACGATTCATCCCTGGATCTATGTCTTCGTCAATTGCAAATGTGAACACCTTTTTCCGATTTTGCTGGGCTGGCAAAAAGCCAGTCGAAATCGTAAATACGGCTAGAATAAGGAATATAAATCGAGTCATCTAAAGGTCTTTTGTCCCGTTGAAAATTACCGCTTCGCTTCAAACAGGATTTCCTCTGGAAACCTGATTTTCCGCTACTAAGTATTGCTCTAAATTAAGGAAAATTACCGTTTTCAACTTGATTAATGAGGGATGAAGGTTATTTTTGTTGACTTGCTTATTTCTCCTAGTTCAACTCCCTCATTCTAGCTTTCCCTATGTTCGGTAGATTCAAACTCCTGGTTTCAAGTTTTTTTCTCTTTGTTGGCTTGCAGTCTGCTGCCCTCGCAGCTCCTGCTGCACGAATGGATTCGATAGGAGTGCAGAAAGTAGGGGACCGAACCTTTATTATTCATCAAATAGTAGGTCAGGAAACTTTATTTTCTGTTTCAAGGAGGTATAAAGTGTCCATGTCTGAGATTCAACAAGCGAATGAATCCCTGAAGCAAGGCATGAAAGATGGGCAAACGCTTCTCGTTCCTTTTGGACAACCATCTAGTGCCCCGATTACTTCAGTAGAAGCCGCTCCCGCTGCTCCAATTTTTAATTCAACTTCCAATACGGATGCCAAAGCGGCGTCGGTTACTTCTTCGGTTGAGATTGCCTCTCCGGTGGTGAAGGAAGCTCCAAGCCCAGTGGCTGAAGTTAAAAATGAAAAAACAACGGTAAATTCTGAAGTGAAGCTAGGCGCTTCAGCTGATAAAAAGGCTTCCGAAACGGTTACTATTCAGAAAGTTAAATCCACGCACAAGGTGAAAAGTGGAGAGAATTTGTCCTCCATCGCCAAAAAATACAAGGTTACTGTAGCAGAGCTGAAATCCTGGAATTCCTTGAAAAGTGACCGAGTGATGATCGGACAATCCTTGAAAATAATCAGCAAGCAGGCTGTAGCAACGAAGCAAAGCAATACTGAGCCCAAAGCAGAACCCTTGGCGGCCAAAACAGCCGTGAAGGAAGAAGTAAAAAAAGAGGAGCCCAAAGTCGCTAGTCAAAAAGCCGATGTTCCCAATGAAAATAAGGAAGTAGTCTTTGTTTCCACAAAGGCTTCAACCGTAACCGCAAAAGCTTCGGGGGATTGGACCTCACATACCGTAAAGGCAGGTGAATCTTTATTTTCCCTTTCCAAACAGTATGGATCTTCCATTGAGGAATTGATTCAGTGGAATGCGCTTACTTCAAATAATCTGAAAGTAGGCCAATCGATTAAGGTAGGACGAGCTGCTGCGGAAGTAGCGGCTGTACCTGTTGTAGCTGAAGTAAAAAGTCAACCTACCGCCACTGTTGCTGAACCGAAGCAAGAGACTACAGTACTAAATACCTCGACCAATACCTCAAGCGGATTCACCAATACAAAAGAGTCTGGCTTGGCGGAGGTGATTCCCGGTACCGAAGCAAATAAAAAGTACCTCGTTCTTCACCGAAATGCTCCAGTAGGTAGTGTGATTCGCGTAAAAAATGAGGAAAATGACCTCACTATCTTTGCGCGTGTGGTAGGGGTCTTGCCTGAGACGGGAGACAACTCTAAAGTACTGATCAAACTTTCTCAAGCAGCATTCGAGCAGTTAAAAGGGGTCAATACACGTTTCCCCGTAGAGATCTTGTATTAAAATTTGAGATCCAACCTTCATTTTAGTGGAGGGATGATCTGTTTTGCCTTTTTCATTTCAAGTAAGCTTCTCTACTGATTTTGCATGTCGAAAATCCAGTTATTCTTTCATCATGTTTTCCGATTCATTTGGAACGGCATTTTTGTGCTTTCTTATCCCATCCTGGCGAGTTTTGGCTTGCTTTTCATTGGGTTTACTTTTTTATTTTCGAAGGTTTCTCAGGGATTGACTCGTTTGAGGCCGGACTCTAAAAGCGGGGAATTGGTTGAAACAGCTTGGCAGACGCTCCCAAATACGAATGATTTGCTGGAGGCAAAAGTGGAAAAACAAATTCTTTTTGGCCCGGCAGGAGTGAGGTTGCGCCGAAAAGATGGCGTCCCAACCGTTTTGAGTGAACATGTTTTTGGGAAAAAAGTACGTCTTATTGAGCAGGGGTATATTTTGGAGAAATGGAATACCTTAGATTCAACGGCTCTTCCTGATTTTGATATTTGCCTTTATGATCCAGAATTGGATAGTATTCGCACCCTAACCCAAATCAGTTGTTTTGACTGGCACCTAGCCGAAGAAAAAGACGGTGAATTGGTATTCAAATGGTTTGATGGGACCCAAGGGGGGGAGCGGGTCGTACAGCTATGAACCAGCACATCAAAGATTTTTTGGATGAAAAGGTAGCTCAATTCAATCGGCCAAATTTCATTGAGTTAGATCCCATTTCCATTCCGCATCGCTTCACTAAAAAACAAGACATTGAAATCGCAGGGTTTTTTGCAGCGATCCTAGCTTGGGGACAGCGAAAAACCATCCTCAATAAATGCAATGAGCTCCTTGCCTGCATGGATAATGCTCCCCATGATTTCATGGTCAATCATACGGATGGGGATTTAAAAGCGGTTCTCGGCTTCAAGCACCGAACCTTTAATGAGGTAGATGCCCTTTACTTCATCCACTTTTTGTCTTGGTTCTATCGGCATCAGGATAGTTTGGAAAAGGCTTTTCTTATCGGTCAAACTGGTGCTGTCGACAGTATGGAATCCATGCTGATCCAGTTCCAACGATTTTTCTTCAGTTTGGAGGATGCGCCTGGTCGAACCAAAAAGCATATTTCCTCTCCAGCTACGCGTTCGGCATGCAAGCGCATCAACATGTACCTGCGTTGGATGGTCCGTCAGGATGAGCAGGGAGTGGATTTTGGAATTTGGAAGCAGATTAGTCCTGCCCAACTCATCTGCCCCTGTGACTTGCATGTGGATCGGGTGGGAAGGAAGCTTGGATTGATTACCCGCAAGCAAACGGACTGGGGTACTGCGGTCGAACTCACCCAAGTGCTTCGGTCCTTCGATCCGCTAGATCCGGTGAAGTACGATTTCGCGCTATTTGGACTCGGGGTTGAGGAGAAGTTTTAATCTTTTTATATCGTAAAAGAAGGTTCAAAAAAGTTTCTTTATAACGAAACTATTTCTAACTTCCTTTATCTTATTTTTTTAACTTATGAAGAATTATTTTGAAATCCTGTTTTTGGAGGCGTCTTTTGAATTTTTAACTGGTTTAGAAAGAAAACATTATGAAAAAATCCTATACAACATCCGAAAATCCCAAGTTGAGTTAGATCCTAACCTTTTCAAAAAACTTACCGATGACATTTGGGAGTTCAGGACAGTTTATCAAGGGCTGCACTATCGATTACTCGCTTTTTGGGACAACAGAGCATTGGTGAAAACGGTAGTCGTAGTTACCCATGGATTTATCAAAAAAAGAAGCAAAGTGCCCAACAACGAAATTCAAAAAGCGAGGTTAAGTAGGAATGCTTATCTGTCTAAAAATCAAAAGAAATGAAAACATACACCTTAGATCAAGTTCAAGACAAGCTTATTGGTGAGCGAGGAACACCCGAACGGGAAGTTTTTGAATACGAACTTCAACTAGAAATTATCGGAAAAGCGATAAAGCAAACCCGTCAACAACGAAATTTGACGCAAGAGGAGCTTGGTAAGCTCATTGGGGTACAAAAGGCTCAAATTTCACGACTAGAAAATAATGTAAGCAATGTGACCATGGACACGCTGCTGAGAGTATTTGCAGCATTACAGGCTACTATCAAATTTCAGATCGAACTCTCTACTAGTGAAATCAACACTGGGGATTAAATCATAGGATTAGCTGCAATTATGCAATTGGCTCAACCAGCAAACTTAAAATGGAGCCCTAATATTGAAGAAAAAGTTGCCCAAGCCCTGTTTGTTGATGGAGTATTCAAATCGGAACACTGCGTCATAGCCGGTGACAAGGTCGATACCGGCGCCATAGCCAAACAGGTATTGATTGGTGAGAGCTAGGTTTTCAGGAATTCGATTTCGATCCCGCACCGCTCCCTGGTCAAAGTTGCCACTCAGGTAAATACTCAAGGGAAGGGTATTGAATTGGTCGTTGTAGATGGCTTTGGAAAGATCAAAACTGGTGTCGATGAGTTGAAAACGAAGGCTATTCTTCTGAACCACCAGTTGCTGTCCCTCAATGACATTGAGCTCGTAGCCGCGGATAAAGTTGGGAGAGTAGCCAATGCCTCGAACAAGGGTATAAGGCTGGTTGGGACTTGTAAACCATCCTGCACTCAGTCCTGATGCAAAATGAAAGCCTTTCCCAAGCGAAATGTATTTATTAGCCGTTAAGTTGAGTTCCAATTCATACAAATTCTTTTTTGAGAAGAGCCCATATTTTGTGGCGGTCAACTGCAGTAATTCCCCTTTGGTAGCATAGGCAATGTTGTCTCGCTTGTCGTGCAAAAAGGAATATTGAAAAAAGGAAAAGGAAAGTCGATTACCCGGCTGAAGAAAATACTTGGGATTTTGCTCCAAAATCTTTGGAGATATCCAGGTGGTGCTGTGGCCTAAGGTCAGCAGGTGAAAATTGTAAAAGGTACGGCGGAACGTGTAGCGAAGTGCTGTGGCGAAATTTTTTCGCAATACTTCTTCCAGAGGTGAGGTGTAAAATAGCTGGCGGTTGTTTTTGGAAGCGATTGGAACAGTTTTCTGATCCCGGTAGCTGAGCTGAAAAGAAAGTCCATGTCTTTGTTGTCGATCGATGTAAGGTTTGGAATAAGTGAACTCCAATCCTTTGGTGAAGCCAAGCTGCCCTGAGAATCGTAATTTTTCATTTCTGCCCCCCACATTGGCATGGTTGATTTTTAAGCCATAATTCACCCGGGACCAATCACGCTCCTGGTTGGTCCACCACTCCGCAAAATTTCTGTCGGCTAACTCAAAAATCACCGATGGGAGAATGTACCAACGCTCCTTGACTGCAATCAATACTTCCACTTCTTCTGGGCTTGTGCGTAGTGGAGTGATTTCTACTTCATTGAAGAGACGGAGGTTGAAAATTTTCCGTTGATCGGCCTTGAGGATTCCTAGGAAGGTTTCCCAATCGTAGCTGTAATTGGTCACAAAGTCCAATTCCCGTAAAATGATTTCTTTCTCTGTTTTTTCGTTCCCGATGATGTAGATGGAATTGACCCGAACTTGTAGGGGAGCTTCTGGAATAGGTAGGCTGTCTTGAGCTTGTAATGGAAATAAAAAAAACTGCAACCCAGCCCCTACAAAGAATGTGCGCAGGAAAAATAAAAACTGCGAATAAGAAAATTTATACCGGTAAATTTGCTCCAATCGTTGCATGTTAGACCAAAATGGTAAGCACTATGTTCAAGACCTACCTCCGAAAGATAGCCATATTTCCTGTACTGGTCTACCAATATGTAATTTCACCAATTTTTCCGGCAAGCTGCCGATACAGTCCTACCTGCAGTCAGTACATGAAAGAAGCCATCCTCAAGCATGGTGTACTCAAGGGAGGGCTACTGGGACTCAAACGGATCGGTAGATGCCACCCTTGGGGCGGACATGGCCATGATCCTGTGCCTTAGTCGATTTTTGGACTTCCCTTTTTTAAGGCTCGAATCACTAGGATAATTCCCAAAGTAACGAGTGGAATACTGAGGAGCTGTCCCATATTCAACTGCATGGATTGCTCAAAGTCCACCTGAACTTCTTTAAAAAATTCCCAAACAAAGCGTGATCCGAATACCAGAATGCAAAATAAGCCGAAAAGCAGCCCGTCCGGAAGTCTGGATTTGTACTTCATCCAAAGGCTGAGCAGCAGCAGAAAAGTTAAGAAATAACCTGCTGCTTCGAAGATCTGAGTAGGGTATTTTACTCGTCCAAGGGTTTTAACAGTAACGAGGTAGTTGGTTGCCTGTTCTTTGACTTCTAGCTGGAGCGGGGTGTTCAGTGGCTCCGCCAAAAACTCTTTGGAAGAATTGAACTGCGTAAGTGCATACTTGATGTCTTGAGAAAGAATGGATTCCAAACTCTCTTTCGTATAACTCCCTTTGGTAATTACCACATCGAAATTTACCGGAACGATTCCTGTACCCTTTATTTCGGCATCTCGATCTGTAGGTTTGTAGGCTTCTATGGATTCAATAGGTACTCGGAGCGAACTCAAAATTTCTTCAGTATCTCGAGCAAAGACGATTCCCGTGTCTGAGTTTGTGTCTTTCCCGCCAATTTCAGAGTTCATCAAATTACCCATGCGGATCAATGCACCAGTCATCGCGGTTACGATTAAGATCCGATCTACAACCCAGAGGTAGCGCTGCCCCTGATTTCGCTTGGAATAGATCCACAGCGCAATTGGGATAGAAATCGCTGCACCATGTGATGCAAGACCACCTTCCCAAATTTTAAAAATATCAATGGGATTGCTCAGGTATTTTTCTGCTTCATAAAAAAACACATGCCCAAGCCTTGCTCCAATAATGGTAGCCAAAACCATGTAGATGGTAAGCTTATCCACCAAGGCGGGGTCTTTTCCTTCTTTCTTAAAAAAGTAAACCATGATTTGCTGGGAGATGATGAATCCCAAAGCAAAAAGTAAACTATACCATCTCAAGCGATCAAAGCCCTCAAAAACCGTGGGGCTAGGATCCCAAACAATGAAGCTTAAAAGGAATGAAAGCATGCTTAGTTCTGATCTAATTGGTTTAACTCTTCTTCAAATCCTCCAGAGAGGATGGGGAATCGGCACCAGGTTTTGGGGTCGACATTGAAATCATCCAAGTGGAAGGAGGGGGCAAGGCGCTCCCTTTTCCATTGATTTCGAGACCAAAGTCGGAAGAATTTTTTAATATATTCCTTTAATTCTGACTCTGCAAACTCATTTTTTTTCCGAAGCGCTACAAATACCTCTAGGGGTGAACGCCGGTCTCGGATTGCCAAGCGTTCGATCTCAACCAAAAGGGAGTAGGGCATCAGGTCTTTTTCATCCGTTTGGCTTCGCTCCTGTGGTCGAAGTTCGGCCGTAGGCGTAAGCGAATTCACTTCACGAAGTCCTGGACGGTCCAGATTTTTCTCTGCCCATTGCAGCCAGTGGATCACAAAATCCTTGTCTACTCCTGCAATAGGTGAAATACTTCCACTCGTGTCTCCATCCATGGTCGCATAGCCCACATCTCCCTCACTTCGATTGGAGGTGGATAGGAGCAAGGCGTTTTTTAGGTTGGCCAAGAGCCAAATGATGGGTGAGCGTGTGCGTGCTTGGATATTCTGCAAACTGATATCGTCCTGCTCCCAGGTAAGCGCCCTTCCCAGCACGCCTTCGATGGTTTGCGTGTAGGCTTGGACCTCTTCCTCGATGGACCAACTCACAAACGTTGCGCCAAGGCTTTCAGCCAATGCTTTGGCAGAGTTGAAGGTGGCTTCTGAAGAGTTTTTCGTGCCTTGGTAGGCAGTGGTTAGGAGCTGATTGACCAAGCTTTTCTCTGCGTCATTCGTGCTTGCCGTAAGCGGTAGCCCAAGTTTGGATATAAATCCATCCACTCCAAGGTTTTCGATGCCTCTACGTACCATTTCGGCTACGAGCACAGCGATGGTCGAAGAATCTGCACCGCCAGAAAGGGAAAGGACAAATCCTTTGGCTTTACTTTTTCTGAGGTAATCAAAGAGCGCCAAGCTTGCCGCTTGCACAAATTCCCATTCTTTGGATTGAATGGGGGCGGTATGTTGTGGTTTATTTTCGAGTGTGAAGGCGCATACCTGAACTGATTCAAAGGAGAGCAATTGATTTCTACCGAGTATAGCTCCATCTTTGGCGAGTAAAATCTCTCCATCAAAAATCATTTTACCTGCCTCATTGCCAAGTAGATTGACATAAAAATAGTAGCAGTT
>Ga0315907_10004682_pt1 | contig 15239 bp, 13 predicted proteins | sample LakEriMetagenome_3_FD_203525 | JGI IMG/M metagenome (GOLD analysis project Ga0315907, IMG submission 203525) | Freshwater fungal communities from buoy surface, Lake Erie, Ohio, United States - Buoy 12 MA123 | ecosystem: Environmental > Aquatic > Freshwater > Lake > Lake biofilm | place: USA... | reverse complement strand
ATCCCCGGATTGAAGCGATCTGCGGCGTTGCAAATCCTCGCCATAGCGGGGCTATGGCTGTGGTGTTGCGCCTTGCATCTCACTCCAATCCGAGGCGCGCCATCGGCAACCGATTGATGCAGAGGGTTCCTAACCCAGTGGGTGTGCGTCTCATTTAATTGGCGGCTTTTTCTGCCGATATTCAGCCCATGTCCCGATTTGGTGCATGCGAAACTTGCATTGGAATCGGGTTATCCGGCGCGCAGCCGAACGAACTGTCGCGCCCTGGACCATGAAAGAGACACCGCGGCAACGCGCGGTTGCTGGATGCCTCTGGTGAGTTGGCGGCTCATGGACGAAACAGGTTGATCGATTCTCGACCGACTTTTTCGGCCAACGAGTCACCGACGGCAGCAGCGGTGTCCGCAACGCGAGACGCGAACTGGAGATCGATATGTGGAAGCTGAATCTGAACGCGTCTTTGGCGCGCCGCCTGGGTCTGGGATTTTCCAGCGTGCTGGCGTTGATGCTCTGCATCGCTGCGGTGAGCACCTGGGCGTTGCGGCAAGCGGGAGCGCAAATGACCCAGGTGGTAGAGGTCAACGGCCTGCGTTCCTCACTGGCCAATGACCTGATGATTGCCATTGGAGACATGGCCACTTCTGTGCGCAGCATCACCTTGATGACAGATGTTCAATCCATTGACAGATACATCAAAGAGCTCAAGGACCTAGACGTCCACTATGCCCAGTTAGAAGATGCATTGAGTGCAGACCTGAAGGTCCATGCAGCGTCCGCAGAAGAACTGGCCTTGTTAGAAACCATAGTGGCGGCTGGCAAAAAGACGCGTCCCATGGTGGCCCGCGCCGCCCAGGAGGGCGGAAAAGGGGACAACGTGTCGTCTGTGATGACTCTGACGCAAGAGGTCGCACCCAACGAGCTGGTCTGGCGCAAAGCGGTGGCCGATTTCATCGCCATCCAGAAGGCAAACACCAAACAGGCCGCTCAAGCATCCGCCCGCAGTCAGCATCAGGCCTTGTTGATCCAAGCCATTTTGGTCCTGCTGTCATTGATGGCCGGAGGCCTCATCGCCTGGCGGATCACGGGCAGCGTGACGGCGCCGATCAAGCGCGCAGTGGTGGTTGCAGAGCGCATCGCACAAGGCGACCTCACATCCAGCGTCGAAGTCCGAATTCCCGACGAAACCGGTCGTCTGCTGGAGGCCATCAGTGCAATGCAAGACAGGCTGCGTGGTCTGGTGGGTGACATTCGCCAAACCGCCAATTCCATACAGGTCGCCAGCGAGGAAGTGGCTTCCGGCAACCTGGACCTCAGCCAACGCACCGAACAAACCTCCAGCAGCTTGCAGAGCGCTGCGTCCAACATGGACCAACTCACAGGCACCGTTCGTCAAAGTGCTGATTCGGCCCGGCAGGCCAATCAATTGGCTTCGTCGGCGGCCGAGGTGGCGGCACGAGGCGGTGTGGTGGTTTCGCAGGTGGTGAGCACCATGGAAGACATCAATGCCAGCTCCAAGAAGATTGCAGACATCATTGGCGTGATTGACGGCATCGCCTTTCAGACCAACATCCTTGCGTTGAATGCTGCGGTTGAAGCCGCTCGTGCGGGTGAACAAGGCCGTGGATTCGCCGTGGTGGCCGGTGAAGTGCGTGGTCTCGCGGGCCGTTCCGCAGAAGCGGCCAAAGAAATCAAGAGCTTGATCGGTGCGTCGGTTGAAAAAGTGGAAGGGGGCAGCCGATTGGTTGCGGACGCTGGCAAAACCATGCAGGAAATCATGGGTTCTGTGCAGCGCGTATCCGACATCATTGGCGAGATCACGGCCGCATCCAGCGAACAATCCGAAGGCATCAGCCAAGTCAGTGGTTCCGTGAATCAGCTCGACCAAATGACGCAGCAAAACGCTGCCTTGGTTGAGCAATCGGCTGCTGCGGCCGAGTCACTGAAAGAACAGGCCCACAACCTGACCCAAATGGTGGATGCGTTTCGCCTGACGCGAGAGATTCAGGTCAGATGAGATTCACTGTCTTTCCATGCGGAATTGTCATGGTTCTTAACTGGCGGGAAATGTTGCCGATATTCCACTTATTGAATACCCGGTAGAAGCTACACACTGGGACTGAATCTGGAATCAACAACGAGGTTGCCATGTTTCTGAACAAGATCCAATCTGCGTCGATCGCCAAGCGCCTGAGTTTCGGCTTTGGTTGTGTGCTGGCGTTGCTGATCGCAGTGGCGATGACCAGCGGGCTGGCCATGAGAGGCATGGGTGGCCACCTGAAACAGATCTCGGAGGTCAATAACGCCAAAACCAAACTGGCGAACGACTTGATGAACAACATCAGCGACTTGGCCATCCAGGCGCGCAACATCACGCTCTTTACCGACGTCGGCAAGATTGACGGCCAGGCGAAACTGATTGCTGACACCAAAAAAGCCTACCTTGATTCAGAAGCGGCTTTGGCCTCTGCCATGGAAACAACGGGTGCCAACGACGAAGAGAAGGCCTTGTTGGCTGAGATTCAAGCATCCAGCAAAAAAACCATTCCCCTTATTTCAGATGCCGCTCAACAGGGCAGCGATGGAGACAACGTCTCAGCCGTGTTGACGCTGACCAACAAAGTCCAACCTGAAGAGGTGATTTGGCGGAAAAAGGTGGCTGAACTAATCGCCTTGCAAGACAAGCTCTCAACCGAGGCCACCGAGGCGGCCAGCAGCAGCCAAAAGAAAGCATTGATGGCCGCCTTGGTTTTGGTGGTCGCGTCTGTGGCCATCGGCACGCTGGTTGCGCTTTGGATCACCCGCAGTGTGACTGCCCCCATTAAACGGGCGGTCGTGGTGGCCGAGCGCATTGCCGAGGGCGACCTGACCTCGAACATCGAGGTTCGCATTCACGATGAAACCGGGCGCTTACTCGAAGCCATCAGTTCCATGCAAGACCGCTTGCGCGGTCTGGTAGGGGATATCTTGCAAACGGCGGACTCCATCCAAACTGCCAGCACTGAAGTCGCGTCGGGCAATATGGACCTGAGTCACCGTACCGAGGAAACGGCCAGCAACTTGCAATACGCCGCCTCTTCGATGGAGTACCTCACCGGTGTGATCAGGCAGTCCACTGACCATGCCAAACATGCGAACGAATTGGCTGGTTCAGCAGCCGAGGTGGCAGCACGGGGTGGTGTGGTGGTGTCGCAGGTGGTTGCCACCATGGAAGACATCAACAACAGTTCCAAGAAAATTGCAGACATCATCAGCGTGATCGATGGCATTGCTTTCCAGACCAACATCTTGGCGCTCAATGCAGCAGTGGAGGCGGCACGAGCTGGCGAACAAGGTCGAGGTTTCGCGGTGGTCGCGGGTGAAGTTCGTAGCCTGGCTGGACGTTCTGCCGAGGCAGCCAAGGAAATCAAGACTTTGATCGGTGCCTCAGTTGAAAAAGTAGAGGGCGGCAGCCGCTTGGTGGCGGATGCCGGCAAAACCATGAAGGAAATTGTGGGCTCGGTGCAGCGTGTTTCGGACATCATTGGCGAGATCACCGCTGCCTCGCGTGACCAGTCGGAAGGCATCACGCAAATCAACCACTCTGTCACCCAGCTGGACTCCATGACCCAGCAAAACGCTGCGCTGGTGGAACAGTCCGCAGCCGCTGCAGAGTCGCTCAAAGACCAATCCATCGCGCTGACGCGCATGGTGGGCACCTTCAAGTTGGAGCGCGATGCCAACTATGTGGGCTGATTGATGCGCCACTGTCCCTACCAAGGTTCAGTGCGGCTCAACAGCCACTGCAGGGCGGCGCCGCTGAGTTTTTTCTGGAGCCGGGCGCGTACCTCGGCGTGGTAGTCGTTGAGCCACTGAATCTCATCTTCTCGCATCAGGCTGCGATCGATGCACGTGGTGTCTATTGGGCACAGCGTCAAGGTTTCAAACGAGAGGAATTCGCCGAAACCTGCTGAGGAGGCTGTCGGGTCAGGCACCGCTGCCACGAGGTTTTCAATGCGTATGCCCCAAAGACCCGGTCTGTAAACACCCGGCTCAATGCTTGTGACCATGCCTGCTCGCATGGCCATGTGTTCTTGCGCAAGGGTTTTAGAAAAGCTCTGCGGTCCTTCGTGCACATTCAGGAAATAGCCCACGCCATGGCCCGTGCCGTGACCGTAGTCCAGACCGGCCTCCCACAAAGGCGCGCGAGCGATTGCGTCCAGCATCGGCGACAGCGTGCCCACCGGAAAACGCGTGCGTGACAAAGCCATCATGCCCTTGAGTACCAGGGTGTAGTCGCGCCGCTGGGCATCCGACACCTCACCAATCGGCCACACACGGGTGATGTCGGTGGTGCCACCGAGGTACTGTCCGCCGGAGTCGATGAGCAGCAGGCCATTGCCTTCAATCGTGGCATGCGATTGCAAGGTTGCCCGGTAGTGAGGCATGGCACCGTTGGCGTTGAAGCCGGCAATGGTTGAAAAGCTGGGTCCGACATAGTCCTTTTGCAGGGCGCGCGCACGCTCAAGCATGGTGTCAACCGTGAGTTCGGTGATGGGTGCGTGACCCGAAGATTGCTTCAGCAGGTCTTCAAATGCAGCGTAAAACTCGCACAAGGCGGCACCGTCCAGCTCCATGGTGTGCCGCCACTGGGCCAACTCTGCCGGTGTCTTTTGACTTTTGAGCAAGGTGGTGGGGTTGTTGGCCCGAACCACGGTGACGCCGTCAGGAATTCGCTGGTACAAAGCCATGGTGCAGCGTTTGGTGTCCAGCATCAGTCTCGTTTCACGGGGCAATGCAGCCAAGGCGGAGGCCACGCCTTCATAGGGCGCTATTCGAACCTGATCGACCGAAAGCTGTGCTTGTAATGCCGAAGGCACCTTGCTTGGCTCTACAAACAAAATAATCTCCGTGGGTGTGAGCAGCAAATGCGCCAGAAACAAAGGGTTGAAGCTGATGTCAGAGCCCCGCAAATTCAGCAGCCAGGCGATGTCGTCGAGTGAGCAGATGAGGTGGTGGTCCGTTTGCAGATGGGCCAGCGCTTGTCGAACGCTGAACAGTTTGACCGCCCGAGGTGCATCGGCATAGGGGGGGCTGTGTTCGAACACCATGCTCTTGGGCAAGGGAGGGCGGTCGGCCCAAATCTCACCCAGCACGTCCAGGTCGGTGCGTAATACAGCACCTCGCGCGTGCAGCGCTTCGATCAACTGCTCTGCGCTCGAAATCGATACAACACGCCCGTCAACCGCTGCAATTTGCCCCGGTGCCAACTGTTCAGCCAACCAACGGATGTAGTCGCTGGCGCCTCCACTTGTGATTTTGATGAGGGTGACACCGGTTCCGCGCAGCTCCTGTTCGGCTTGCGACCAGTAACGGCTGTCGGCGAAGAGTGCGGCCTGGGTCTGCGTGACAACAAGCGTGCCCATCGACCCCGTGAAACCCGACAACCAGGCGCGTCCTTGCCAGTGCTCAGGCAGGTACTCTGACAGATGGGGGTCGCTGCTGGGGACCAGCAAGGCATGTAGACCCAGCGCTTGCAAATGGTTCTGAAGGACAGTCAAGCGGTGTTGGTGAATGTTGTCGTTATCTTTTTCCATCGAGTGCTTTCCTTGAAGTCATTGGCTCAAGGGTAGACGTTAAAGCCCGCCGTTTCGCCATCAAAGAACATGTGTAGAAAATTCAGTATGGCCGCGCTTTCAAGTCAAAATCTGGCATTCAAATTCCTCTACTTTAGAAACTACGACGCTGTGTGCAGCCCCGGAGTAGCTTGTGGCGTATCAGCTCGGGTTTGTGGTTCAGCGCCATGGTCATTGCAATTCTGTGTGAAGTGTTGGGATGAAGATGTCTGTTGACACCCATTTTCAAACCAAAGGGTATTTGCTGGTCAAACAGGCCATCACCAGGGCCCAAGTGGCCGCGTTACTCGCACAACTCCCTGACACGGCAACCCAGTCCGGTGGTACCCGTTGTTTGTTGGATGCCGCTTGGTGCGCCGCTTTGGCGGAGCAGCTGCGTTCCCACGCCTCGTTGCAAGCCATCATCGGTCGGCATGCCGTTGCTGTGCAATGCACCTACTTTGAAAAATCAAAGGATCGAAACTGGCTCGTGTCGATGCACCAAGACCGCAGCATCCCGGTTGCCGAAAAAGTAGAGGGCGCTGGATTGACAGGCTGGTCCGAGAAAGAGGGCCAACTCTTTGTGCATGCGCCACTGGATTTGCTGGGGCAACTCGTGGCGGTCAGGCTGCACTTGGATGATTGCCACGCCGAAGACGGGCCGCTGCGGGTGGTGCCGGCATCGCACCACGATGGCCTGTTAGACGAAACGGACATTGTCTCCAAGCGTCAAACGTTGGGTGAGTCGGTTTGTGAAGCGGACCGTGGGGACCTGCTGGTCTTGACGCCCTTGTTGCTGCACGCTTCTTCTAAAGCGAGTGGAACAGGAAAACGGCGTCTCCTGCATTTCGTGTTTGGTCCGCCTCAGCCTGGCCATGGTTTGGCCTGGCGCTCCATGAGGTGCAGCGAATGTTCCGATCTATGAGGGCACCTGCGAACCATGATCATTCGCCCCTTTGAACCCCAAGACGAAGCCGCCGTCGTTGCACTGTGGCGAACCTGCGGCTTAACGCGGCCGTGGAACGACCCGCACGCCGACATCACGCGTAAACGCACCACACAACCTGACTTATTCCTCGTTGGCGTGGTGAACGGAGAGTTGGTTGCCACCGCCATGGTGGGTTACGACGGCCACCGCGGTTGGGTCAACTACCTCGCGGTCGCGCCTGGTTCAAGGCGTCAATCCTTGGGTCGCAGGCTGATGCAAGAAGCCGAACGCTTGTTGTTGGCGCGCGGCTGCCCTAAGTTGAACCTGCAGGTGCGGTCGGACAACGCCGAAATCATCGCGTTCTACCAGCAGCTCGGTTATGTGCAGGATGATGTCGTGAGCTTGGGCAAACGTTTGATCCACGATGCGCCGCCTTGAAATGGCGGCCACCTTCAGGATCTGCGAAGCAACAGGCGCCGCCCAGGTGGGATGGCGGTCCGACAGCCCGTGGGACGCGGCGGTCAACGCAACTGCAGCGCGTCGTCCCCAAACTCCAGTCCCAGCGGCTCAATCAACAGCTTCTTCGGTCCGGCGTGAATCTCCCCCGCCAGCCAAGCCTCGATCCCCAAGGCTTGGGCTACCTCCACCGTTTTCGCGGCGTCGGCCGCCTTCACGAAAAGTGCAAACCCTGCGCCCATGTTGAGCGTGCTGTAGGCCTCCAGGTTGTCCTGTTTGGCATGTTCCTGAATGAACTTCAATACGGGCGGCACGGATGGCACGGTGTGGATGCGGTAGGTGTGCGCTGCTGGGTGACGCAGCAGTTTGCGCCAGCCGTGGCCGGTGATGTTGGCGCAGTAGTGGGGTGTGATGCCCGCTTTGTAAAGCGCTTCTGTCACTGGCGAATACAGCACGGTGGGCGCCAGCAAGGCCTCTCCGTAGTTTTGTGTGGCCGTGACGGGGGTGAGGTAACCCTGTGGCAGCCGCTCCACCAGCTTACGCGCCAAGCTCAGGCCATTGGCATGGATACCGCTGGAGGCCAACAGCACGATGGCATCGCCCACGCCGAGTTTGTCGCCCACCGACAAACGTTCTTTCGGGTTGATGAGGCCGGTGCAACTGGCGGCCAGATCGATGCGGCCATCGGCCACGATGCCTGCCAGGGCCGGTGTTTCACCGCCGCCCCAGGCCACTTGGCAAACGTCACAGGCGGTTTTCCAGCCTGCCACCAGGGCTTGTGCGCGCTGTGCGTCAGAGAACCAATCTGAGCCGCCCGCGGCCCAATAGGCCTGCACCACCAAGGGCGTGGCACCGACGGTGATGAGGTCGTTGATGGCCATGGCGATGGTGTCTTGAGCAATGCCTGCGTAGTAGCTTTTGCCGGTGAGCTTGTGCATCTCATCGGCCACGAGGGCTTTGGAGCCCAGGCATTCAACGATGCTGGCGATGTAGAAGGGGCCTACATCCACCACATAAGCCGACTCGCCCCGCGACGCTTTCACTTCACTGAAGCCGTGGCCTGCCAAATGGGCGCCGGTAGCGGCAGCAGCGCGCTGCGCGGCCACCTTCAAAGGGTCGATCAGGTCGTAATTGACGCCCGATTGCTCGTAGCTCAGGGTATCGGCGGAGGAGGGGGTGTTGGATGCGTTCATGCTCGCAAGAGGGCCGGAAGCCAGAAGGTATTGACCAGGGAAATCTTGAACAAGCCCCTTACAGCGCTCGCACCCTCAATCTCGGGTGGTCCGCGGTGTTAAAGATGCATGCAATACCTTCGGGCATTGCTGCATTTTTTGCCTCGCAGCCCATCCCGATTCGAAGTGCGCACATCTGTGGGGACTTATTCAGCTTTTCCCTGGATTATCCCGTAGGGTCGCAGGGCATGGGGCGCCTCTTAGAATGAAGCCCATGAGCACCCTGGTTCTGGCCCGTAAATACCGCCCCCGCAACTTTGAGGCCCTGGTGGGCCAGCAGCACGTGGTGCAAGCACTGGCCAATGCGCTGACCCAGCAGCGCTTGCACCATGCTTACCTGTTCACGGGCACGCGTGGTGTGGGCAAGACCACGGTATCGCGCATTCTGGCGAAAAGCCTGAACTGCACCGGCGCCGACGGCCAAGGCACCATCACCGCCACCCCATGCGGTGTGTGTGACGCCTGCCGCGACATCGATGCCGGTCGTTTTGTCGACTATGTAGAGCTCGACGCTGCATCCAACCGCGGTGTGGACGAGATCAGCCAGTTGCTGGACCAAGCGGTTTACAAACCCGTGATGGGTCGCTTCAAGGTCTACATGATCGACGAGGTGCACATGCTCTCGAACACAGCCTTCAACGCCATGCTCAAGACGCTGGAGGAACCGCCTGACTATTTGAAGTTTGTGCTGGCCACGACAGACCCGCAAAAAGTCCCACCCACCGTGCTCTCACGCTGCCTTCAATTCAATTTGCGCCCCATGGCGCCGCAGACGGTGCAGGAGCATTTGGTCACTGTTTTGGAGGCGGAATCTTTGTCCGCAGAGTTGGGTGCGCTGCGTTTGTTGTCGCGGGCGGCCAAGGGATCGATGCGTGACGCGCTGTCACTCACAGACCAGGCGATTGCGTTTGGTGGTGGGGCGCTCACCGAGGCCGGTGTTCGTCAAATGTTGGGTGCCGTGGACCGCAGCCATGCGGTGCGTTTGCTCGATGCTTTGGGGCAAAACGATGGCGCTGGTTTGGTTCAAATCGCAGACCAACTCCGCGATTTGGGCCTGTCGGCCTCAGGCACCTTGGAAGAAATGGCCGACCTGCTGCAACAAATGGCGGTAGAGCAAGCCGTGCCTGGTGCGCTCGATCCCAACGATCCCGATGCGCCCGCTGTCGTGCGTTTGGCGGCGGTGTTTGCGCCCGACGAAGTGCAGCTGGCTTACAGCATGTGTTTGCATGGCCGCGCCGAACTTGCGCTGGCGCCTGACGAATACAGCGGCCTGGTGATGGTGTTGCTGCGTTTGTTGGCATTTCGTCCCGGTGGAATGCCACAGGCGGTGAGCAGCCCAGGTACCGCATCAAGTGCTGCCGCGCCGCGTTCAACTGCACCGTCCAGCGCTGCGCCTGCGCCCACTTCTGCACCATTGCTGGCCAGTCGCCCCGTGGCGGTTTCGCGCCCCGTGCTTCCGGCTGCAGCACCATCCAAGGCGACAGTGGTAACCCCAAGCGCCATGGTGTCACCGAATGAACCGCCACCCTGGGTCGACGAACCCGCCCCCTGGGAGGACGAAGGGGCTGAGGGTGCCGCGCAGGCTCCTGACATCAAGAGCACCTCCACGCCAAGCGAGCTTGCCACGATTGCATCGTCACCCCTGCTGCCTCCTCACATCACCACCGCAGAAGGAGACCGCTGGACTGAGGTGGTGCAGGCCATGGTCTCAGCCGGCACGGTTCAGGCTTTGGTTCGAGAGTTGGCGATGCAGGCCCAATGTGTGGCGGTCGACGAGAAATCGCAGCCGGTGGTGTGGCGGCTGCGTGTCGAACGTGAAACCTTGCGTTCCGCCGCCCATGTTGAAAAACTGCAAACCGCTTTGAGCCAACATTTGTCATGCCCGGTGCGCCTTGAAGTGGAAGCGGGTGTGGCGGCAGACAATCCAGCTCAGCGCGTTCAAGCCGAAAAAGAGCGGCGACAGCAAGAGGCCGAAGCCCTGGTACATAACGATCCCGTGGTGCGCGAGATGTTGAGCCAGTTCAAGTCGGCCCGCATCGTACCGGGGTCGGTTCGGCCCCTTGGTTGAACGCCCTTCAGCACAGACCCACATTTCATTTTTCTTTGGAGAAAACACCATGATGAAAGGCCAAATCGCCGGTTTGATGAAACAAGCCCAAGCGATGCAAGACAACCTCAAACGGGCACAAGACGAACTCGCCACTATGGAAGTGGAAGGCCAGTCGGGTGCAGGTTTGGTGAAGATCACCATGACCTGCAAACACGATGTACGCCGTGTCACCATCGACCCGAGCCTGCTCGCGGACGACAAAGACATGCTGGAAGACCTGGTGGCCGCGGCCTTCAACGACGGCCTGCGCAAAGCCGAAGCAGTGAGCAGCGAAAAAATGGGCAAACTCACCGCAGGCATGCCCATGCCGCCCGGTATGAAGTTTCCGTTTTGAGTCAGTCGCTCCCACGTACCAGCGTGACACACCACCGTGGCTGAACCCGCTCTGCAGGCGTTGATCGATGCCTTGCGTCATTTGCCTGGCGTGGGGGTGAAGTCGGCACAGCGCATGGCTTTTCATTTGTTGCAGCACAACCGCTCTGGGGCCCAACAGTTGGCGTCGGCTTTGCAGGAGGCATTAAAGGGCATAGGCCACTGCGAGCGCTGCTACACATTCACGTCTGACCCTGTCTGCCACACTTGCGCAGACCCCACGCGCGATGCGAGCTTGTTGTGTGTGGTCGAAAGTCCAGCTGATCAAGCCGCGCTCGAGCGAAGCGGCAGCTACAAAGGGCTGTACTTTGTGCTGATGGGGCGGCTGAGCCCGCTCGATGGCGTGGGCGTGGACGACATCGGCATCAAACCGCTCCTGGAGCGGGCCAGCGATGGCGTGGTACAGGAAGTCATTGTGGCCACCAGCTTCACCGCCACGGGCGAAGCCACGGCCCATGTGCTGGCGCAAACCCTGAAGGCGCGTGGTGTGAAGGTGACTCGTTTGTCGCGCGGTGTTCCAGTGGGCAGTGATTTGGAATATGTGGACCTGGGCACCATTGCTTACGCGCTGTCGGACAGGCGCTGAGTCCTCTTGAAGGAGCCCGAATTGATGCAGTCCCCCGTGGTGACGTTATGTTGCGTGCTAGTGGCGGCACTGATGCCCATTGTGTGTGCAGGCATTGCCAAATGGGGTGCCTTTGGCCAAGCTCGCGGTCAAGGTGGGTTCGACAACCACGATCCCCGCGATTGGCTGTCCAAGCAGCAGGGCTACCGCAAACGCGCCAATGCAGCCCAGGCCAATTGTTTTGAGGCTTTGCCCTTTTTTATCGGGGCTCTCCTATTGGCCCTTCACTTGCAGGCGCCACTGACCACTGTGAATGGATGGGCACTGTGTTTTATCGGCTTTCGGGCCCTGTACGTGTTTTTTTACCTGACCGACCAAGCCACCCTTCGCACCGTGGCCTGGGTGGCCGGTTTGGCCGTTAACGTGGCACTGTTGTTTGCCGGCGTTTAACGTTTATCTTTTTGCGATTTGCGTGGCCGGCTTGCTGCTCTTTGTTTTGCTGCTGGCCACAGCCGTACGTTTGTTGCTGCTGCGGTTGACAGCCGTCTTGCGCGCAGGCGCGGTGCTTTTGCTTGACGCTGAAGCCGTTCGGGTGCCTGCAGACTTTTTACCCGACACATTGGGCAAAAACAACACCAACGATTCACCCGCTTTGAGTTTGGCTTTGGCGTCCAGCTGATTCCATTCACGCAACTGCGCCGTGCTGACACGGTGCCGTTTGGCGATGCTGGTCAGTGTGTCTTTGGAGCCTACTTTCACTGTGGTGCGGCGTCTCGCAGGGACATCGGCCGCCAGCATGATGCTGGCATTGTCCGCAATGCGCTCCGAAACATCATCACGCGTGTGCGTGCCACGTGTAACGAGCAGGGTGGAACCGGCTTTGACCAACATGCCTTTCGGAATCCTGTTCACACTGCGCAGTTCTGCCTCCTCCATGCCCACCTGACGTGCTACATCTTGCGTGCGCATGGTGCTGGGCGCGACCCAGGCGGTCCAGGTTGCCAAAGGGCCTTGGTGATTTTTGAGTCGGTCTACAAACTCTTTGGCGTTGTCGTAAGGCAGCAGCAGTTGTGGCGTGCCAGCTGCCAGGATGACGGGCTTGTTCATTTGCGGGTTGAGCGTGCGGAACTCCTCCAGACTCAGGCTGGAGAGTTTTGCGGCCAGGCTCACGTCGATGTCACGTTCAATCGGGATGGCCAGAAAGTAAGGATGGTTCTCCAACGGTGGCAGCGTGAGCTGGAAACGGTCGGGCTGCGCGATGATGTTTTTCACCGCTTGCAACTTCGGCACGTAGTGTTGTGTTTCCAAAGGCATTTTCAGGCTGAGGTAGTCAGTGGGTAAACCCAGTGCCTGGTTACGTTTGATGGCTCGCTGCACATTGCCTTGCCCCCAGTTGTAGGCGGCCAATGCCAAATGCCAGTCGCCGAACATGCCATACAGCTGCTGCAGGTAGTCCAGCGCTGCGCGGGTCGAGGCCAATACATCACGCCTGTCATCCCGAAATATGTTCTGTTTGAGATCGAAATCTTTTCCTGTCGCGGGCATGAACTGCCAGATGCCAGAGGCTTTGGCAGATGACATGGCCTCGGGGTTGAACGCACTCTCAATAAAAGGCAACAGTGCCAAATCGCTGGGCAAACCGCGGCGCTCTACCTCTTCAACAATGTGAAACAGATAGCGGCCGCCGCGGGTCGTCATGCGCTGGACGTAGTCAGGGCGGCTGGCGTACCACTGTTCTTGTTGACGCACCAGGTCGGTGTCCAGGTTGGGCATGGACAAGCCAGCCCGCACGCGCTGCCAGAGGTCCTCGCGTGCTACTTCTTGCGCGGTTTTGTCGTCGAGGTTGACTTTGACGTCGGGGCGCAGGTCGTCAATGGGCTGGCCCGCCGCCATGCTGGCAATGGGATCGGCTGCAGCAGCCTGGGTTTTGTTGTCTTCAACCGGTGTGACGGTCTGCACTTTGGCTTCGGATGTCGCCACAGGCGCAGGTGTTGATGCTGAGGGGGCTTCGGATGGCAATGTGGAACAAGCCGATAAAACAATGACCCATGCGGCCATGCCGATCTGCGCCACACCACGCAGGGTGTTGGGACATGAAGTTGGAATCAAAACGTGTTCTTCCATTGTCTGAGCGCTGCAAACACCTGGGCGCTTTCGCGGTTCGGTGCCCCGTGTTGCAACGCCTGGTCTATGACGCCTGCCACATGCACGCGCAGGAACGGGTTGATCTTCAGTTCGCGTCCAATGCTGGAGGGCAAAGTGGGCGCTTCTTGTTCGCGTGTGCGCTTGCACCACTCTAAGTGCTGTGCCACGTCAGGGTTGTGGGGTTCGACCGCCTGCGCGAAAGCCAAATTTGCAAGCGTGTACTCGTGGCCGCAGCATACCCGAGTGTTGCTGGGCAGGCCGGCCAGTCGCTGCAATGAGCGGTGCATTTGCGCCGGTGTGCCTTCGAAAAGTCGGCCGCAGCCCGCTGAGAACAGGGTGTCGCCACAAAAAACGATGGGTTCACCCACGGTGTCTGATTCAGAAAAGTAGGCAACGTGTCCAGCGGTGTGGCCGGGAATGTCCAGCACATTCCAGACTTGCCCCAGCAATTCGAAACCATCCCCTTCGCCAACCGCGGTGTAAGGCCCTGGGATGGTTTCCCGGGCCGGACCCCAGACCGGTCCCTGCAAAACCGGACGCAGGCTGGGGATGCCTGCCGTGTGGTCCGGGTGGTGGTGGGTCACTAGAATGCCCACCAGCTTCAATTGTTTTGATTCAAGCGCGTGCAGCACCGGCGCACCATCCCCTGGGTCGACAACGATGGCATGTTGGCCATCGTGCAGCATCCAGATGTAGTTGTCCTTCAAGGCGGGTAGTGCAATCAGTTTCATGGCAGACAAGCGCCCGATTATAAGTTTGGCCCAGTGGCTGCACACCCCTGCAGGCATTGGTCTGCTCGCTTGGGAGCAGCAGCAGCTCGATGCAGCGGTGGTGGATTTGTTTGGCTTTCACGCCTTGCAAATGGGCCTGCCTGACTTACAAGGTTTGCGCGACAACCGCATGCCCCACCGCTGGTTGGCGGTCGATGCTTGCGACACCCACCACAGGCCTGCCGGTGGTGTCGATGTGAACAAGGCATCGACCGCATCGCCCTTGTTGCAAAGCCTGAAACACCCCCGAACCGTGGAACCTTGGTCGAGGTCTGCTGTGGTGACGCCATCTTTGGTGTGTGACTTCGATGCATTGCCCCTGGATGCTCAAAGCATGGATTTGGTCGTTCTTCCCCACACGCTGGAGCTGGCCGAGGACCCGCACCGAGCGCTTGGCGAGGTGGACCGTGTTTTGAGACCCGAAGGCCATGCGGTGATTTTGGGTTTCAACCCGACCAGCCTTTGGGGTTTGCGCCAGCGTCTGGGACATCTGCGCCGCAGCGTGGGTTTGGCAGGCCACAAACCCCTCTTCATGCCGCGAGCGGGGGAATTCATTGGCTACCGGCGCTTGCGGGACTGGTTGCGGTTATTGAGTTTTGATGTGGTGTCTGCGCGGTTTGGCTGCTACAGGCCACCCCTGAATTCGCCGGTGTGGTTGGAGCGCTGTGCGTGGATGGACCGCGTGGGCGAGCGCTGGTGGCCCGTGTTCGGTTCGGTTTACATGGTGGTGGTGGTCAAACGCGTGCGTGGCATGCGTTTGGTGGGTTTGGCGCCGCCCAACAAAACACGCAAACAGGCCGTGCCCGCAGTGGCGGCGCACCGCCGAAAACAAATGTCTGGCAGCGAATGAGCACACCACCTTCATCTGAAACAACGCCACAAATTGCCCGTCCTTTGGTCACCATCTACACCGATGGGGCCTGCAAAGGCAATCCGGGCCCCGGTGGTTGGGGGGCTTGGTTGTCAAGCAAAGGCAAAGAAATCGAACTTTTCGGTGGTGAAATGAACACCACCAACAACCGCATGGAACTGACGGCGGTGATCGAAGCCCTGGCATCGCTCAAGCGCAG
>Ga0315907_10004681_pt1 | contig 15240 bp, 9 predicted proteins | sample LakEriMetagenome_3_FD_203525 | JGI IMG/M metagenome (GOLD analysis project Ga0315907, IMG submission 203525) | Freshwater fungal communities from buoy surface, Lake Erie, Ohio, United States - Buoy 12 MA123 | ecosystem: Environmental > Aquatic > Freshwater > Lake > Lake biofilm | place: USA... | reverse complement strand
AGGTTCAAAAGCAATCTATCCGATTTTCGGGTCAACATTCTCTGAAGTTAAAAAGCGTTCCTTGGCTTTTGGTCTTGACTTGGTTGGTGGTATGAGTGTTACCATGGAGATTTCAACTGGAGATCTTCTAATGAGTCATGCACAAAGTCCTAATTCATTGAAGTTCCGTAAAATTTATAACGAAGCAAACAGCAAGTACGCAGCAGGAAAAGGAGATTTCCTTGATTTGTTCGTGGCTTCTGCAAAGAAAAACAAAATGAAACTTGGTCTTCTCTTGAAAGGAGACGGAATTGGTGTGAATTCAACAGATGCTGAGGTAGAAAAGTATTTCAGAGACTTGTTAACTTCAGCTATGGATGGAGTAGAGCAAATCATGTATCGTCGGATTAATCAATTTGGGGTAGCTCAACCAAACATCCAAAAAGATTTATCTACCAACCGTCTTTACATCGAACTTCCAGGAGTTCAAGACGAAAACACCGTAGCACAAAAATTAAAGTCTACTGCGAACTTAGAGTTTTTCGAAACCTACATGCCTTCTGAGTTGAATGCTGAGCTTACCGCTGCGGATGCCTTAAGTAAATCGCCGGAGCGTTTAGATAACAACACGGATACTACCGCAACAACGGATACTACCCAAACACTAGCAAATGCTACTCAAACATTAACAGGGGGCATGGACAAAGGTTTAATGAGCTATGTGCAACCGGTTGGACAATTCGCAATCGGATTTACCTTAGCCAAAGACCGTGCGGCAGTAGATCAAATCTTAAGAAGAGCAGATATTCAGCAGGTTTTTGCAGCCAAGAACGTTAGGTTTATGTGGGGTGCAGAGCCTGATGAGTTAAACAACAAAAAGAAACAAACTGGATATATGCTTTATGCGTGTAAAGTTCCTATCGATGGAAAGGCACGCGTAAACGGACAGCATATTTCAAGCGCATCAACAGGTTACGATCAACGTGATGGGAAAATCACAGTAGATCTTGGAATGACTGCAGAAGGTACCGATGAGTGGGGACAAATGACCACAGAAAACAAGGACCGAATCGTTGCAATTACCATGGATAATGTAGTGTATTCAGCGCCTACAGTAATTAATCCAATTACAAACGGAAACACACAGATCTCTGGTAGTTTCACCTTTGAAGAGGCTGAGTCATTATCTGGACTTTTAAACGGTGGGGCATTACCTGCGCCATGTTTGATTAAAGAACAAAACCGTGTAGGTCCAAGCATCGGAGCTGAAAACTCAAATGCTGGATTAGTTTCCTTTGGATTTGCATTCCTTGCTGTATTGTTGTACATGTATTTCTATTATGGGAAATCGGGTATGGCTGCTAATATTGCGTTGTTTGCCAACGTAATTTTCATCATGGGCTGTTTGGCATCCTTTGGAGCAGTTCTTACCCTTGCTGGGATTGCCGGTATCATTTTAACTATTGGTACTGCGGTGGATGCGAACATTTTGATCTTTGAACGTATTCGTGAAGAGCAACGTGCTGGCAATGAAACGTCTAAAGCGATTGAAATTGGTTTCAAAAAAGCCTTGCCTTCAATTATTGATGCGAATATGACCCACTTATTAGTTGCGGTGATTCTTAAGTATTTCGGAACAGGTGAAATTGAGTCCTTTGCGACTACCTTAATCGTGGGTATCTTTACTTCCGTTTTCTCTGCCATCTTTATTTCTAGGTTGGTTATTACCTTCTGGATGGAACGAAACAAAGGGGTGTCTTTCGATACGAAGTTTTCTAAAGGATTATTCCAAAACTTTAACTTCAATTGGATTGGTGCACGTAAGTATTTTTACATCTTCTCTATTTCTGTTACGGTAATTGGGATGGTAAGCTTATTCACCCGTGGCCTTAAAGAAAGTGTGGAATTTACTGGTGGACGTACCTTTGCTGTGAAGTTTGATAAAAAAGCGGATATCGAGAAAATCCGTGCAGAGTTAAATAAAACGTTTATCGAGAATAAAGAAGTTTCTTCTATTGAGTTAAAAACTGTTTCTAATGAGTTTAATGTAGAGATTACAACAAACTACAAGTTGAAAGAGGATGGAGCTACTGAAGAGGTAAAAGGTAAAATGCTCGATGCGTTGAAGGTGTTGGAGCCTTCTATGGGTAAAGCGGTTATTATGGGGCAACGAACGGTGAGTGCCTCGGTGTCTAGTGAATTATGGAACTCTTCATTCATCTCGATGACTGTAGCCTTAATTGCCATCTTCTTGTATATCTTGTTCCGTTTTGGATACTGGCAGTATTCGGTTGGTGCTATTGTTGGCTTAATTCACGATGCATTCTTTGTAATATCTGTATTCTCTCTATTGCATGGATGGCTTCCATTCAGTTTAGATGTGAATCAAGCATTTATTGCGGCTATTTTGACGGTAATAGGATATTCGATGAACGATACGGTCATTGTATTCGATAGGATACGTGAAAACTTACGCTCCAGCGGCGATACGGATCATCATTATGAAATCATTAACCGATCGCTAAATACTACCTTGAGTCGTACATTTAATACCTCCATGATATTATTCGTGGTTGTGTTAATCATGTTTATTTTCGGTGGACCGTCTATTAAAGGATTCTTATTTGCATTGTTAGTTGGTGTAATTATCGGTACATATTCTTCACTATGTGTAGCAACACCAATTCTAATCGATTTCTCCAAGCGGTTGAAAGCATAACTTTTGACTGTTTTGAATTAAAAACCATCCTTCGGGGTGGTTTTTTTTGTTTTATGAATTTCGTATGCTTTTTAAAGGGCAAATGTTCATAAATCATTGATTTTACATGTGTTTTGACTGCCTTTAACTCCTATTTTTGTTAGGATACACAAAACTATGGCAGAAAATCAATATACAGAAGATAACATTCGGTCCCTAGATTGGAAAGAGCACATCCGCTTGCGTCCCGGGATGTACATTGGTAAATTAGGCGATGGCGCTGCCGCTGACGATGGAATATATATTCTAGTAAAAGAGGTTGTCGATAACTGCATCGACGAATTCGTTATGGGTAACGGTAAGCGTGTAGATATTAAAGTAAAGGACGGGAAAGTGTCGGTGCGAGATTATGGCCGCGGAATTCCATTGGGAAAAGTAGTTGAAGTGGTTTCAAAAATGAACACCGGAGGTAAATACGATTCTAAGGCCTTTAAGAAATCGGTTGGATTAAACGGGGTAGGAACCAAGGCGGTTAATGCGCTTTCTTCTTATTTTAAAGTGTACTCCGTACGTGACGGTCAAATGAAGTCTGCCGAGTTTGCTATGGGGAATCTGATCAGTGAGACAGAATTGGTCTCTACTACCGAGCAAAACGGAACCTATGTAGAGTTTATACCGGATGAGCAAGTCTTTAAGAAGTTCGCTTACAAGACAGCCTATTTGGAGAAAATGATGTGGAACTACTGCTACCTCAATCGAGGATTAAGCATGTATTACAATGGAGAGAAGTTCCAATCAAAAGATGGTCTGAAAGATTTGTTGGAAAACAATATGGATGGCGATCCCTTGTATCCGATTATTCACTTGGAAGATGAAGACATCGAAGTGGCGTTCACGCACGGAAGAACCTACGGGGAGGATTATTATTCGTTTGTGAATGGACAGCATACGACCCAAGGAGGAACACATCAAAGTGCGTTTCGTGAGTCGGTAGCCAAAGTAATTCGTGATTTTTACAATAAGAACTACGAAGCTTCTGATATCCGTCAATCCATTGTTGCCGCAATTTCTGTTAAAGTGATTGAGCCTGTATTTGAGTCGCAAACTAAGACTAAATTAGGGTCTGTTGAGATTGAGCCAGGAGGTAAATCCATGCGCGCCTTTGTAAATGATTTCCTAAAAGATAAATTAGATAATTACTTGCACCGCAATCCGGACGTTGCTGAAACGATTGAAAAGAAAATCAAGCAAGCAGAACGCGAACGAAAAGAATTAGCAGGTATTCGGAAAATTGCGCGGGATCGTTCCAAAAAAGCAAGCTTACACAATAAAAAACTTCGGGATTGTAGAATCCATTTAACAGACCTTAAAGACAGTCGTAGAGAAGATACTACCTTGTTTATTACCGAGGGGGATTCCGCAAGTGGTTCCATTACCAAGTCAAGAGATGTGAATACTCAAGCAGTTTTTTCATTGCGTGGAAAACCTCTGAATGTATATGGCCTTACCAAAAAGGTGGTATATGAAAACGAAGAGTTTAATTTGGTGCAAGCCGCCTTGGATATTGAGGATGATTTAGATAACCTTCGCTACAACCGCATTGTGATTGCAACCGATGCCGATGTCGATGGAATGCACATACGCATGTTGTTGTTAACCTTCTTTTTGCAGTTCTTCCCAGACTTGGTAAAACGTAACCATGTCTATGTATTACAAACGCCATTGTTTCGGGTAAGGAATAAAAAGAAAACCATTTATTGCTATTCCGATGAGGAACGAAGAAATGCAATTCTTGAGCTTGGAAAAGCGCCCGAAATCACTCGATTTAAAGGTCTCGGTGAGATTTCACCGGATGAATTTGTTCACTTCATTGGCGAGGACATTCGCTTGGAGCCGGTGCTCTTAAGTAAAGAAGCGTCGATCGACTCAATTCTATCTTATTTCATGGGCAAGAATACCCAGGAACGACAAGATTTTATTATCGAGAATTTACGGGTAGAGAAAGATCAGGCAGCTGATGAAGGAAAAGAAAACACTGAATTAGAAGTCGCATAAGCATGGCAGAAGACGAAATAGAAGATATGACGCCGCAAGGTGAAGACCATAATCCCTTTGAAAATAAAAAGGTAGATGAGAAAATTGTCCCCGTAAGTGGACTCTATGAAAATTGGTTTTTGGATTATGCGAGCTATGTGATTTTAGAGCGCGCCGTTCCGTCTTTGCAAGATGGTTTAAAGCCCGTACAACGTCGAATTCTACACTCCATGCGCGAAATGGAGGATGGACGTTACAATAAAGTGGCTAACATCATTGGAAATACCATGAAATATCACCCCCATGGCGATGCATCGATTGGGGACGCCTTAGTGCAGTTAGGACAAAAAGATTTGTTAATTGATTGTCAGGGGAACTGGGGTAACACCTTAACTGGAGATGGCGCTGCTGCGGCACGTTACATTGAAGCACGCTTATCCAAGTTCGCCCTGCATGTTGCGTTTAATCCAAAAACAACCACTTGGCTTTCTTCGTATGACGGCAGAAATAAGGAGCCTGAGAATTTACCAATGAAGTTCCCGCTTTTGCTTGCACAAGGAGCAGAAGGGATCGCCGTGGGAATGGCCTGTAAGTTTTTACCGCACAATTTCATCGAACTTATCGATAATTCCATTAACCACTTGCGCGGAAAAAAAGTAGAAATTATGCCAGATTTCCCGAACGGAGGAATGGCAGATTTTACGAATTATAACGACGGACTAAGAGGAGGTCGGGTTCGTGTTCGTGCAAAAATCAAGAAGGTGGATACCAAGACCTTAATTGTGCACGAAATTCCATACGGTACAACGACTACCTCGTTGATTGAATCCGTATTAAAAGCTAATGATAAAGGCAAGATTAAGATTAAAAAGATCGAGGATAATACTTCGTCAGAAGCCGAAATCATCATTCATTTGGCACCGGGAGTTTCTCCAGATAAAACCATTGATGCCTTGTATGCGTTCACAGATTGTGAGGTTTCAATTTCTCCGAATTCTTCCATTATTGACGCCGATACGCCCCGGTTCCTTGGGGTTTCTGAAATCCTAAAAATCAATACCGATCATACCGTTCGCCTGTTGAAATTGGAACTAGAAATTCGATTGGATGAATTGGAGCGACAATGGCATTTTTCTACCTTAGAAAAGTTGTTCATTAACCACGAAATGTACATCGATTTCAAATTGTACAGCGACCGTGAAGCCTTGTATGTGTATTTATACGACCGCTTTAAACCGTTTAAGAAACAACTGATTCGAGAAATTGTAGATGAAGATTTACATAAACTAACGCAAATTCCAATGATTCGGATTACCCGTTTCGATGGGGCTAAGGCCGATGAAGCCTTGTTGAAGATTGAGGAGGAAATGGAGCAGGTGAAACATCACCTGGCTAACTTAATCGACTTTGCGGTTGATTATTATAAAGACCTTAAAAAGCGTTTCGGTGAAGGTAAAGAACGAAAGACAGAGATTAAGGTATTCGATACGATTAGTGCAACTAAAGTGATCATCGCCAATAGAAAGTTGTACGTTGATTTGGAAGAAGGGTTTATTGGATATGGATTGCGAAAGAATGAACCTGTGAACGATTGTTCTGAAATCGATGACATCATTTGCTTTTTCTCTTCCGGTAAAATGTTAATCACAAAAGTTTCCGATAAGAAATTTGTGGGTAAGGATTTGGTGTATGCCAACGTTTGGAAAAAAGGAGATACACGAACGATTTATCACATGTTCTATCAAGATGGACTTGGTGGTTCAACCATGATGAAACGCTTCTATGTGAATTCAATTACTCGAGATACGGAATACGATTTAACGCGTGGCGCTAAAGGGTCAAAAATGTTATATTTTTCCGTTCATCCGAACGGGGAGCGCGAGGTGGTGTCCGTGTTATTACGCCCAAGACCGCACTTAAAACGCCTTCGCTTTGATGTTGATTTAGGGGAGTTATTGATCAAAGGTAGAAACTCCGCTGGGAATCGGGTGACCAAAGAAATCATTCAAAAAATTGTTCAGAAAGAAGTAGGAGGTAGCACCTTAGCAGCAAGAAAAATTTGGTATGATGATGTAGTCGGTCGCTTGAACGATGAAGGGAGAGGTAGATTTCTTGGAGATTTCAAGGGCGACGATCGAATTCTTACCTTGTATAGAAACGGTGAATATCGCTTAAGTTCATTTGATCTTTCAAATCACTTTGATGAGGACATGGTTCATTTAGAAAAATGGAATCCGCATCGTCCAATCTCTTGCGTGTATTTTGATGCAGAAAAAGAAATCAACTTTGTGAAGCGCTTTACTTGTGAGGTGATGTCAGACAAACGAGTATCGTTCATCAGTGAATCTGAAGGTTCCTACTTGCAAGTAGTTTCAACGGCATATCGTCCTGAAATTCGAGTAGTATTCAATAAGCAACTCAAGGAAACTAAAAACTTGCCTGACCAAGTGTTGAATTTAGCCGATTTAATCGATGTTAAAGGCATGAAGGCTCAAGGAAATCAAGTCACAAAAATGAAGGTCAAAGAGATTCTCCTTACTCATGAAATTGCAGAAGGCAAAGAACCATGGCCAGTGGAAGAGGTTCCATTTGAAGTGGAAGGCAATATAGCTTCAGCGGAAGATTCAGCAGAAGAAGGAGCAGACGGAAGTGTTGAGTGGGATTTTACCAAAAAAGAGGATGACGATCAGCCTACCTTGTTTGATTAGTTTCCTATAAACACCTTTTGAGTTTGACCACCTTCACGACCTACTAGATATAGTCCTTGAGGGAGTGTAAGACTGATTTTATTCAATCCAACAGTTGCTGTAGCATTTATTAGTCGAGTTCCTTGAATGTCGTATAAACTGAATATTCCTGGGATATTATTCTCAATTACTAAGGATTCGCCATCGTACCACGTATTCCATTGCTCATCTAAGGCAGTTAGGCCAGCCGGACCACCCAAATCAATTTTGGTAACATAACTTACTACGGTCTGACAGGAGTCATCATAGATGGCATAGTTCACCAATCCGCGTGTGATGTCATCGTATCCATCCAAAATTCCGTTTTCAATGATCGTTGAATCTTGGGAGCAAAAACAATTCAAGTTGACTTGATAATTCTTATCTGTGAGGTTTTCTAGGTTGTGTATACTGTTGTTACAAATAAGGTTGCTGTCGATGCTTGTAGTATTTGGATCATAGCCCAATACTTGAACCCCAATCGCATTGTCCGTAATGGTGTTTTGACTTACCGTACTGGCATCCCCAATTTTTAACGCAATGCTGTTGTTGGAAAAGGTTGAATTGGTAATTACACAAGTAGAGCTCCCATCGATTCCGGTTCCATTTCCATCAAATACACACTGATTTACTGTAATGTTTGAAATTTCAGTCATCCCAAAAGTGTTGTTGTAAAATTGAGAATTTTGAATTACCCCAGGCGAACCAATAATGTTGTTTTGATTTCCTGAGAATAAACAATTGGTCACATTGATGTTGTTAGACCAAGTAAATGAGCAAAAATTGTTTAAGAACTGGCAATTAGTAGCCGTTAAAGAACCGTATGAGATCTGTGCGGCCTGTCCAACCCCATTGGATTCAAAAATACAGTTGTTGTATACCATATCTGCGTTTAATTGCAACCCATACTGGTTTGAACGGAAATAACATTCATCAAACACATAACTAACACCGGGTTGCGATATATCATTGTAAATGCCATACCAAGTATTGTGCAATTCAAAATGATTCATCTGAACGGTTCCACCTTGACTGCCTTTAATTCGAATTCCTTCCCAATTGTAGAAGCCAGTGGTGGTATCCGTACTTGTAAACACAATGGGTGCATTACTCGTGCCGTTTGCAATTAAACTTCCTCGAACTTCTAAATAAATGAAATTCCCAGTATTAAAGGTGTTGTCAGCAGTGACTATTACTTCAACACCAGGTTCAATTGTTAGTGTTCTATTCGGAAAAACCACGATTGAACCTGTAACTAAATAGGGGCTACCGGCAAGATTCCACGTCGTGTTATTGTAAATGCCTCCAGAAACGGTTGTTTGCGCAACTAAAGCAGATGAGACAAGGATCGAAAAAATAAATAAGAGCGTTTTCATATGATTAAAGTTTAATGAGTTTGATATTCGATGGGGTTTTGTTAATCTGTTGTATTACATAGCAACCTTTTGCAAGGGTACTGACGTCAAATACATTATTTCCAAGGGGTTGGATGCGTATTTCTTTCCCCTGTAAATCGCTCAGGACAAGATCCGAAATAGCAATCTCCGCTTGAATATGAAGTTGATCAAGCACTGGATTTTCAATGCGGTAATTCATCTCTGAGTCCTCAATTCCAGCTGTGCTGTTGAATTTTAATACGGTTGTTAATATGGTCGTACACGAAGAATCAAACACTTGGTAGTTAATCAACCCTTTGGTGATGTCATCATAACCATCCAATAAATATTGTTCAATCCCAATGGAATCCAAATCGCAAAAACAGTTGCTCAATAAAGAGTAATTTACATTGGTATTGTTGTCCACATTAAAATTGATGTTGCCACATATTTCGTTGTTGGTTATTATTGGGCCATTGCTTGCACTGCTGATATCCGAAATCCGAACTCCTCCCGTGTTGTTATTGATTTCATTATTGGTGAGCTCAGTTAATACCGAAACATTTACAGCCAAATCGTTATAATTGAACGTGTTGTTTTTGATCTCACAGACATAAGAACCTTGAATCCCAATGGTGTTATCCAAAAACGTACAGTTCTCAATTCGTCCATTATTTGGGCTACTAATACCAATGTTGTTATTTTGAAACACACAATTGTCTATGTACATCGAATCAAATACTCCAGCTGAAAATGTGAGTGCCGTATTGTTTTCTATAAACGTACTATTAGTCATGGTGAAGGCAGTACTATAGGCATTTATTGCGGTTTCATTGTCCTTGAAAAAACAATTGTTGATCGTAAAATACGACCAACCATAAACTGCACTGGTATTGTTTCTAAATTGACAATTGTTTAAAATGGTTTCGTTTCCTACTGTGACCACTTGACCGCAATGAGAAAATTTGCAATTGGTGTATTGGTAAGTGGAAAGTGGTGATTCGTAATTAAACGGTACCAAGGCGTTTGAGATACTAAATCGGTCAGCAGTTAATTGTCCTCCTTGTGAAGAAGTACAGATAAACCCTTGCCACCCGATGTTGGTGGTATCCGTTGTGGTACGAACAGTAATAGGTAATTGATCTGTTCCAACTAAGTTTAAGCTACCTCTGGTTTCAATGTATATATTTTGAGCATTGGCATTATTGATTAGAATCGTTACCCCTGGTTCAACCGTTAGGGTATTCCCTGGAAAAACAACAATAGATCCATTCACCTGATATGGACTGTTTGCCAAGGTCCACGTGGTGTTTTGGTAGATGCCACCAGACACGTTGGTTTGTGCATGTAAGAAACCCGTTGTTAAGAAGAATGCAGCAAGAATTATTATTAATTTATTTTTCATATTCTTGTAACAAATTAGATCAGGAATGGTTGGGAGCAACACATGTTTTTTAAGGTTTTGGGTGGTGTTTTTAACATTTTTTTTAATCGGTTTTTCCAATGAGTTTTCAGCCCAAAAAACCAAACATGAGCCGTTCATTGCGTATTCCTTTGGCCTACAAAAAATGGATTTTATTCATCAATTGTCGGCTGGATTCCAAGGGAAGCACATGCGTCTTGAATTACAACAAGGGTTTGGTCAGCGCAACATGGCTTCGGGAGTGGTGTTCAGTCAAACGGGGCTTCAAAGTGCGTATACTTTTCAGCTTTCTAAGGCCACACTTCATCCATTCCTTCGATATTCTTTTGGTTTATTGGGTAAGCCCTTCGGTTTTCATTATCACCGCGCAGAACTTGGCATGCTTTGCATTATTGAATGGAGTAGCTTTTCGAAGATGCCATTGGACCTGACGTTTTCCAGTGGTGTAGGGAAGGGCCTTGAAGTTCAAGCGGCAGAAAGTAGACACGGGTATTTAGACTATTCAATCAATTTGGGACTTCAGTATGCGTTTAAGTAGTTTGATGGGGGTAGTGCTCTTACTTTGGGGCTGTTCCAAAGTCAATAATTCAACAACCAAGATTTTTGGTCACGCGGCAACTGGACTCCAAAATCCAAATGCAATTTACCATGATAATTCCTTGGATGCGATCCGCTATGCATCTTCCTTAACCGGGTGCAGTGGGGTAGAAGTGGATGTTCGAATGGATGCACAAGGTAAACTTTGGTTGTTCCATGACGATCTTCTAGATGAAGAAACGAATTTATCCGGATCAGTTGAAGAAATGACAACTGACGAACTAATGAGTGGTCACTACCGCACATTGAAAAAGGAACCCTTACTTAAGCTGGATGCGGCGACCACAGCAGAACTTTCACAGGGGAATACCTTTCTGGATTTAAAAATACCGGGAATCTCAAAAGCTCAGGAGATAAAATCCGCACTGCTTGCCTTGGATTTCGACACCACTAAATTCGCTCTAATTGTGAGTTCATTGTCGTATGTGGATGTTTTTAAATATGATTTCCAGGTTTTTCTTTCGATTAATGATGTTACTGAGTTAACCAGTGAATTGATTGCCAATGAGCCTAGGATCCGGGGGATTTGTATTCGAAGTACACAGATAACCAGAGAAGAAATTAATTTCTTAAAATCCATCAACAAAGAAGTGATTTGTTACGAAGTTCGTTCACCGAAAGGAATAAAAATGGCATTGACTAAAAATCCAACCTATTTACTCACGGACGACTTGAAGTTAACCCTTGGACTTAGATACTAGTGCTGGTTTTTTCGAATACGCATGTTGATTATTTCAACAAACATGGAAAAGGCAAAACCGAAATATACGTAGCCTTTTGGTATGGTATGACCAAAAGATTCCGCAACAAGAAACACCCCAATCATCAGTAAGAAACTTAGGGCAATTGTTTTGATCGTTGGGTTACGCTGTATGAAATCACTGATTATTCCAGAAAATCTAATCATCACCAGCATGGAGATTAAGACCGACAAGTATACAATGATGATGGGATTAGCGTGCAATTGGTCTTCCATGCCGTTTGTCATTCCAATGGCCGATATCACCGAATCAAAACTGAATACAAAATCAATTAATACAATTTGAAAAATAATATGACCAAAAGAAATTTTAACCTTTTTTTGACTCCCATGGGAATTGGTAATATTTCGGTGCATCTCAATGGTGCTTTTGTAAATTAGAAAGATACCTCCCGCCAACAAAACTAAATCTTCATAGTTGAATTTTCCAAACCACGGTTCATAAATTGGAGCAATTAAATGCACGAGAAAACTCAACAAGGCCAGCATGATGAATCGTATGATTAAGGCTAAGCTTAAGCCTAATCTTCTCGCTCGTGTTTTTAAATGCTTTAATTTTAACTGATCGGTAATAATTGAGATAAAGATTACATTGTCAATACCCAAAATGATTTCAAGCACAGAGAGCAATAATAAGTATAACCAACCTTGAAAGTGAAATAATATTTTAAAGTAATCCATCATCTTACAAAGGTAAAAAAGTCTTTCAATGTGTGTGGAGATTGATTCGAATCGGTCCTAATTTCTAAACAATTAACATTCTCGGTGTACAGCAAGGCGTTCATCGCATCCTCAAGATCTCCTACCGCATGGCATTGTCGATATTTCCAACCGTATTCCTGAGCAATTGTTCCTTTAAGTTCATGCGATGCTTCGAAAAAGCGATTGCGTTGCTCGGCATCCTTCGATCCGTCAATAATCCTGAAAATCCCCCCTCCTTGATTATTTATTAGAATTATTTTCATGTTTGGCGCTAAATCCCTTAATCGCAAGGCATTAGAGTCATACAAGAAAGATACATCGCCCGTAAGTAAAATGTTAAGCCCTTGGTCTTTGGAGGCATAACCCAACGCGGTGCTCGTACTGCCATCAATCCCACTGGTTCCACGATTTGCAAAATATTGGCATCCTTTGATTGGGTCAAATAACTGACAATAACGGATAACCGAACTGTTGGCCATATGAATCGTGCTTCCCTCAGGAACGAGTTCAAAAAATGATTGATATACATGGAAATCTGTAAGCAAGTCTGTTTCTGGCAGAAACGAAGGCATGCGGTCCTTGATTTCATAATCCAATTGCTTCCATTTCCCAAAGTAATTCACTGTTGCTTTGTTTGAAAGTTGCTCATTTAATGCTTGAAAAAACGAAGCGGGTTCACACACCAACGAATGACTGAGTTGCTGATAGGTGTCCATTGCAGGAAATGAGATTCCAAGGCGAATGTGCATGTGTAACTTACTTTTTCGCAAGAATGATTTAATTCGTTTTGAAACTACTGCTCCGCCAAGGCTAATTAGAACTTCCGGCATGAAGTCTTCTTCATTCGTTTTATTAATGCGATTCAATGAACGGTCAATGCACGCATTAAACCGCTCGCACCAAAGATTCGACGTGTTTTCTGTTAAGACGACCACATTGCTGTTTGATGCAAATAATTCAAGCGCCTGCAATAAAGCTAAGTCCTCTGAAAGTTGTCCGCACAATACCATCACCTTTTTTCCTTCAATCTCTTTTGCGATTGTATGGATGGCTTCTTTGCTTGGGGAAAAATTTTGAAGTATCGTAATGTTGCGTTCAAAGGTTCTTTCCTTCGAGGCTGTTTGATACAAGGGTTCTGAAAGCCCTACATTGATATGGGCAGGACCATAATGTTGGAGTTTGTCAAACAAGATCGCGGTTTCACGTTGATGTTGCCATAGGGTCTGATCGCTTAATGGCCCATCTTCCAAGTGAACAACACTGTGCGTGAAATCCTTGAATAAATTCAACTGGCGAATCGTTTGTCCATCGCCTTGATCGGTCCATGCTTGGGGACGGTCTGCTGAAACTACCAATAAGGGGATGTTTCTATAATATGCTTCGGTTATAGCCGGAAGGTAGTTTGCGGGTGCTGATCCCGACGTACAACATAAAACTACCGGTTGATTTAGTCGTTCTGCCATGCCTAAGGCAAAAAATGCAGCGGATCGTTCGTCATGTATTACTGTGGTGTGGAAATATGGGTCAGAATCAACGGTGATTGCGAACGGGGCATTTCTTGAACCAGGTGAAAATACCCAATGAGAAATGTTACGTGCTTTGCATTGGTCTACTACCAATTGTACTACCCATTTATCGCTGCAAATCATACGGTAAAGTTACTAGATTTAAAGGAGGTCGAAGAGTGTTTTACTTTTATTTTCTGTTTCAGTCCATTCCAATTCTGGCACAGATTCATCCGTAATTCCTCCGCCAACAAATGCGAACAGTTCATCATCAATTAATTTAGCGCAGCGCAAATTCACATAACAGTGCGTTTGATGTGCCTCAAATACACCAATATATCCAGTATATAATTCACGGCGATGGATTTCTAACGCCTCATACACTTGTTTTGCCATGTTGCGCGGTAAGCCACAAACGGCTGGGGTTGGATGCAATTGCTGGATTAATTGTCCTTCGCGTTTGGAATCGATGTTGAATGTAATGTCTGTTCGTAAATGTTCAACCGGTCCCGCTTGGTGAAGGTATGGACCATCAACGTCAACATCCCCAAGGGTTAACCCGTTTATTCCCTCAAGAATAAAATCTGTTACCAACAGTTGTTCTATTTCTTCTTTTTCAGTCCACATTCTGTTTTCATACGCTTTTTTAGTCCCTGCTAAAGACATGACAAAGCAATGAGAATCAATACGTCTGAGCAAGATTTCTGGGGTGGCTCCTATCCATGAACCCAAATTTTCATCCTCAAAATAGTAAACAAAAGCTTGCGGATAAGTCTGTATTAAACGCTCAAAATAGGAAAATCGCTTGCTTTGTTTTAGTGGGCGTTTAATGACTCGAGAATAAACTACTTTTTTTAATTTGCTATTTTGAATTCCATTCGTAATGCGTTCCAAGGCCATTATATATTCGCCTTTTGTGACTTGATGCGGTGGGTTTTGTGATTGTACAACGAAGGGCCTGGCAGGATTTGTTTTAAAGACGTAGCGTTTTTCACCATCCGCGTTGGAAACAACCAATCCACTCGGCGTTTCATCCATGGATATGGGGTGAAATTGACCGTGGCATGTTACAAGTTCATGTCCTGGAATTCGGTAATAAAGCACCATCCTATTTTTTTATTCGCATGATGGTTAAACGTCCGGTGCAAACTAATTGTTCGGTTGTTTCCTCGTGAATATCAACTTGCCAAATGTGTGTACTTCCTCCCGGATGAATCAGCGTCCCTGTAGCGATTACGTTTCCATTGCGCACCGCGCGAATATGTTCCGCATTAATGGATAGACCTACGGGACGTTCTTTTGTTTTGTCAGCCATGAGAAAACTTCCAAAAGAGCCTACGGTTTCAATGAGCGCAGCGGAAGCGCCACCATGTAAAATCCCCATGGGTTGATGCGTTCGTTGATCTACCGGCATTTTGAATTTCAAGTAATTAATCCCCA
>Ga0315907_10004679_pt1 | contig 15241 bp, 5 predicted proteins | sample LakEriMetagenome_3_FD_203525 | JGI IMG/M metagenome (GOLD analysis project Ga0315907, IMG submission 203525) | Freshwater fungal communities from buoy surface, Lake Erie, Ohio, United States - Buoy 12 MA123 | ecosystem: Environmental > Aquatic > Freshwater > Lake > Lake biofilm | place: USA... | reverse complement strand
TGACGCCGCCAAGCAGTATGCGCGGGCCCTCGCCGTTGCCCCCAACGATGCGGTGGCGCAGGCGCGTTATGCCGATGCGCTGCAGATGGCGGGCGACACCGCCGGCGGCATTGCGGCTTATCGCCGTGCACTCGCCCTGGCGCCGGCCGATTCCAACAGCTGGCACAATCTCGCCCACGCGCTCCAAAAGGCCGAGCGGCCGCAAGAAGCGCTGGAAGCCGCACAACGCGCCCTCGCCCTGCGGCCCGACTATCCCGAAGCGCTCAATGCCTGCGGCAATGCGCTCGTCAGCCTCGAGCGGCCGAAAGAAGCACTCGCCTATTATCGGCGCGCCATCGCGGGCAAACCCGATTTCGCCGAACTCTACGGCAATCTCGGCAACGCGCTGCGTGGGCTTGGCTTGCGCGAGGAAGCGCGCGAAAACTACGACCGCGCGGTGGCGCTCAACCAAGGCGCTGCGAACGCGACCAAAGAACTTTCGGTTGCCTACTACAACCGCGCCAATCTCGCCCTCGACACGCTCGACCACGAATCCGCACTCGCCGACTTCGAAAAAGCCATCCAGCATGACCCCGACAGCACGATGGCGAATTTGAATGCGGCCCTCACGCGCCTGCAGGGCGGGGATTTCAAGCGCGGCTGGCCGGACTATGAATGGCGCTGGCGCGACAGCGGCCTTGCCTCGAGCCGCCGCAAATTCGACGTTCCGCGCTGGACGGGCGAAGCCGATCTCAAGGGCAAACGCATCCTGCTCTATGCCGAACAGGGCTTCGGCGACACGCTGCAATTCGTGCGCTACGTGCCCATGGCGGCCGCACGCGGTGCGCATGTGGTGCTCGAAGTGCAGCCGCCCTTGCGCCGCCTGCTCGACGGATTTACAGGAGCCGCCCAAATCGTCGCGCGCGGCGAGGCTGTGCCGCCCGTCGATTTCGAATGCCCGCTTTTGAGCCTGCCGCTCGCCTTCAAGACCGATCTCGACAGCGTGCCCGCCCTGCTTGGCTATCTCAAAGCCGAACCAGCCGCGATCGAAGCATGGCAAAAGCGCTTGGGTCCCAAGACAAGCCCGCGTATCGGCTTCGTGTGCTCGGGCAGTGCCACGCACAAAAACGACAAAAACCGCTCGATCGCGATGCGCAACATGCTCGCCGTTGCCCCCGAAGGCATGGCCTTCATGTGCCTGCAAAAGGAACTGCGCCCCGCCGACGCGGCCTTCCTGCGCAGTCGCCGCGACGTGCCGTTTTTCGGCGATACGCTGGCCGATTTCGCCGATACGGCCGCCCTCATCGCCAACATGGATTTGGTCGTGACGGTCGATACGTCCGTCGCGCATCTTGCGGGCGCTCTGGGCAAGCCCACTTGGGTGCTGCTGCCCTACAACCCGGACTGGCGCTGGCTTTTGGGCCGCACCGACAGCCCGTGGTATCCGAACATGCGGCTGTTCCGGCAGAAGCATATCGGCGCTTGGGCCGAAGTACTCGACGAAGTGGGCGCCGCTTTGAGCACCCTGCCCACGCCATGAAAGAAGCCAGCAAATCGGTCGTCCGGCGTTTGACGGATGTGCGCTTCGCCACGCGTTTCTTTGTGGGGGCCGGCATCGATATCGGGGCCGGCAGCGATCCCGTGTCGCTCTATGCCGAACAGTTCCCGCTGATGACGGCGTTGCGCGTGTGGGACATGCCGGACGGCGATGCGCAAAAACTCGCCACCGTTGCCAACGAAAGCCTCGACTTCGTGCACTCGAGCCATTGCCTCGAACACATGGTCGATCCGACGGCGGCGTTGGCCCGCTGGTTCGAGGTCGTGAAGCCAGGCGGCCATCTCGTGATCTTGATCCCGGACGAAGATCTCTACGAGCAGGGCATTTGGCCGTCGAACAAGAACAACGACCATAAATGGACTTTTGCAATCTACAAAAAGCGCTCCTGGAGCCCGAAATCGATCAACGTGATCGAGATGGTGGCGAAGCTCCCGGAGGCGGCCGAAATCGTCAAGATCGAAAAGCTCGATGCGTCTTACCGCTACAATCTGCCACCGCTCGACCAGACGCTCACGCCCGTCGGCGAATGCGCCATCGAAATAGTGATCCGCAAACGCCTGCCGGCCGAGATTGGTGCGGGCGGGAGATTGCCGCGCAGAGGGACTTTGTCGCGCGCCGAGATCCATGCACTGACAGGCCTCAATCTTGGGCCTGCCCCAGCGCCGGCACCGGCCCCCAAGGCTGCCGCCAAGAAGACCGAAATCGATCCGCGCTTGGCCAAGGCCGTGGCATTGCATCAAGCGCGCGATTTTGCGGCGGCCGAAAAAATCTATCGCGCGATCCTCGCCGACGATGCCGCCAATTTCGATGCGCTGCATCTGCTCGGCGTTGCCCATCGCCAGCGCGGCGATTCCGGCGCGGCCGTCGATTTCATCGGCAAAGCGCTGGCGCTCGAGCCGAACAGCGGCTCGGCCTACGGCAACTACGCCAATGCGCTGCGCGATCTCGGCCGCCTCGAAGAAGCGCTGCAGGCTTGCGCCAAGGCGGCCGCGTTGCAGCCGCAAAACGCCGAACCGCTATTCCAGCGCGGCAATCTGCTCCGCGATCTGCAGCGGCCCCAGGAAGCGCTCGTCGCCTACGACGCGGCCCTGGCACTTGACCCGCGTTATGCCGAAGCGCTGAACGGGCGTGCGAGCACGCTCTATGCGCTCGGGCGCTTGGGCGATGCGCTCGCCTGCTACGACGCGGCCTTGCAGCTGCGCCCGACTTATGTGGAGGCGCTGAGCAACCAAGCCGTGGTGCTGCGCGCCCTCGGCCGCAATGCGGAAGCGCTCGCCGCCTACGACAAGGCGCTTGCGCTCCGCCCCGATTTCCACGAGGCCGCGATCAATCGCGGCGTGGCGCTGTCGGCACTCGGGCGTTTCGAAGAAGCGCTTGCAAGCTGCGAAGCCGTGCTCGCGACCGCACCTGCGCATGCGCTGGCGCTAAACGGGGCTGGCAGTGCTTTGTTTGCGCTCGAGCGGCTCGAGGAAGCGCGGACGCGCTATCAAGCGGCACTTGCCGCACGCCCCGACTTTGCCGACGCGCACAACAATCTCGGCACGATCGAACGCGCGCTCGGGAATCGCGATGCGGCGTTTGCGTGTTTCACGCGCGCGATCGAGCTGCGCCCGGCTTATGCGGAGGCCTACTACAATCGCGGCATCCTCGCGCTCGACGGGCTCGACACCGATGCCGCCATGCGCGACTTCGACGCGAGCATTGCGCGCGAACCTGCCCACATGGCCGCCAACCGCGCCAAAGCCATGCTGCAATTGCTGCTCGGCGACTTCGCCAAAGGCTGGCAGCAATACGAGACGCGCTGGGCCGATCCTGCCATCGCCGCCTCGATCCGCAGCTACGGCGTGCCGCGCTGGGCCGGCTCGGCCGACATCAAAGGCAAGCGCCTGCTACTTTATGCCGAGCAGGGCTTCGGCGACACGATCCAATTCGCGCGCTACGCCACGCTTGCTGCGGCGCGCGGCGCACACGTGATCCTCGAAGTGCAGCCCGCGTTGAAACGCCTATGCGAAGGTTTGCCGGGTGTCGCCCAACTTGTGGCGCGCGGCGAAAAACTGCCCGCGATCGATCTCGAATGTCCGCTTTTGAGCGCACCCCTTGCGTTCGCGACCGACCTTGCCACGATCCCGCGTGTGCCCGCCTCTTTCCGCGTCGATGCGGCGGCTGCGGCAGCGTTCGAACGGCGTTTGGGCAAGCGCGGCAAAACGCGCGTGGGCTTCGTCGCATCGGGCAGTACCACGCACAAAAACGACAAAAACCGCTCGATCCCAATGCGCGAATTTTCAACCTTTGCGGCCCCGGGGCGACAGCTCGTGTGCCTGCAAAAGGACCTGCGCGACGCCGACCGCGGAGCGCTTGCGGCCCTCACAGACGTGCCGTTTCTCGGGCAGGATCTCGCCGATTTTGCCGCGACGGCTGCTCTCGTTTCCACGCTCGACGCGGTCGTGACGGTCGATACGTCCGTCGCCCATCTGGCGGCCTCTTTGGGGAAACCCACCTTCGTGCTGCTGCCCTTCAATCCGGATTGGCGCTGGCTTTTGGGCCGCAGCGACACGCCGTGGTATCCGAGCATACGTCTGTTCCGCCAGAAGGCGATCGACGCATGGGAACCGGCGCTCGCCGAAGCGGCCGCCGCCTTGAATGAACTCAACGCGCAACAGCAAGCGGTCGCGATATGAAAGAAACCAGCAAATCCATCGTCCGCCGCCTTGCCGACATGCGCTACGCAATGCGCTTTTTTGTCGGCCAAGGCATCGATATCGGCGCGGGCAGCGATCCGATCTCGCTCTATGCCGAGCAGTTCCCGCGCATGACGGGCTTGCGCGTGTGGGACATGCCGGACGGCGATGCGCAGAAGCTCGCTACCATAGCGGACGCAAGCCTCGACTTCGTGCATTCGAGCCACTGCCTCGAGCACATGGTCGATCCGATGGCGGCCTTGCAGCGCTGGTTCGACGTGCTGAAGCCCGGCGGCCACATGGTGCTGCTGTTCCCGGACGAGGACATGTACGAGCAGGGCATCTGGCCGTCGAATAAGAACAACGACCACAAATGGACGTTCGCGATCTACAAGAAGCGGTCCTGGAGCCCGAAGTCGCTGAACGTGATCGAGATGGTGGCCAAACTCTCGGAGGCTGCCGAACTCGTGAAGCTCGAAAAGCTCGACGCGTCCTACCGCTACAATCTGCCGCCGCTCGACCAGACGCTCACGCCCGTCGGCGAATGCGCCATCGAAATGGTGATCCGCAAACGCCTGCCCGAGGAGATTGCGGCGGGCGGCAGATTGCCGCGCAAAGGAACGCTGTCGCGCGCCGAAATCTTCTCGCTGACCGGCATCAATGTCGGCGCAGCCCCAGCACCTGCCGCCGCACCCGCATCGACGACCGACACGAAACTGCGCCAAGCTTTGGCGCTGCACCAGAAAAACGATCTCGCCGCGGCCGAGCCGCTCTATCGCGAAGTGATGGCGGCCGATCCGAAAAATTTCGACGCGCCGCATCTGCTCGGCATCATGCGCCGCCAACAGGGCGATTCGGCGGCCGCAATTCCGCTCCTGGAGCGGGCCCTCGAAATCATCCCGCGCAGTTCGCTGGCGCACATGCATCTGGGCAACGCGCTGCGCGATCTCGGGCGCAACGCCGAAGCGCGCGCGCATTACGACAAGGCCGTGGAGATCGATCCGAAACTCGCCGAGGCCTACTACAATCGCGGCTACATGGCGCTACACGAGGTCGACACGCACGGTGCCCTCGCCGATTTCGACAAGACGATCGAAAACGAGCCGACGCACGCGATGGCCAACCGCTTCTCGGGCATGGTGCGCCTGCTGCACGGCGATTTTGCGCGCGGCTGGCCGCAATACGAGTGGCGCTGGCGCGGCGAGAACCCGGCCGACGTGCTGCGCGATTTCGGCGTGCCGCGCTGGACGGGCGAGGCCGATCTCAAGGGCAAGCGCATCCTCTTGCATGCCGAGCAGGGTTTCGGCGACACGATCCAGTTCGTGCGCTACGCGCCGATGGTGGCCGCACGCGGCGCCCATGTGGTGCTCGAAGTGCAGCCGCCTTTGAAGCGGCTCGTCGAGGGTTTTGCGGGCGTCGCCGAGCTAGTTGTGCGCGGCGACACGCTGCCGCCGGTCGATTTCGAATGCCCGCTTCTGAGCCTGCCGCTCGCCTTCAAGACCGATATCAAGACGATCCCTTCGTCGCCCGCCTATCTCAAGGCCGATGCGGCCCTATCGGCCGCGTGGGCCAAGCGGCTGGGACCGCCCAAGGGAAGGCGCATCGGCTATGCGAGCACGGGCCAGCCGCGCCATACGAGCGACACGTATCGCTCGATCCCGATGCGCGACTTTCTGAACATCGTCACGCCGAAAGACAGTTTCTATTGCCTGCAGAAAGAACTGCGGCCCGAAGACGCGGCCCTGCTCGATCAGCACCCCGAGATTCCGTTTTTCGGCCCCGATCTTTCGGACTTCGCCGATACGGCGGCTCTGATGGCCAATCTCGATCTCGTGATTACGGTCGACACGTCCGTAGCGCACCTCGCGGCTTCCCTCGGCAAGCCGACTTGGATTTTGCTGCGCTACGATACCGATTGGCGCTGGCTGCAGAAGCGAAGCGACAGCCCGTGGTATCCGAGCGTGCGGCTGTTCCGCCAGACCAATCGCGGCGCCTGGGGTAACGTGCTCGACGAAGTTGCGCAAGCACTCAAAGCAAGCCCCAAAAAACAAAGCAGCGGCAAGAAATCGAAATGAAGGAAGCCAGCAAATCGGTCGTCCGCCGTCTGACGGATGTGCGCTACGCCACGCGGTTTTTCGTCGGCCAAGGCATCGATATCGGGGCTGGCAGCGATCCCGTGTCGCTCTATGCCGAACAGTTCCCGCTGATGACGGCATTGCGCGTGTGGGACATGCCGGACGGCGATGCGCAGAAGCTCGCGACGATCGCTGATGCGAGTCTGGATTTCGTCCATTCGAGCCATTGCCTCGAGCACATGGTCGATCCGATGGCGGCGTTGCAGCGCTGGTTCGAAGTCGTCAAACCCGGCGGGCATCTCGTCATTCTGATCCCCGACGAAGACCTCTACGAACAAGGCATTTGGCCATCGAACAAAAACAACGACCACAAATGGACCTTCGCGATCTACAAAAAGAAGTCCTGGAGCCCGAAGTCGCTGAACGTGATCGAGATGGTGGCGAAGCTCCCCGAACCGGCCGAGCTCATCAAACTCGAAAAACTCGACGCCTCCTATCGCTACAATCTGCCGCCGCTCGATCAAACGCTCACGCCCGTCGGCGAATGCGCCATTGAAATGGTGATCCGCAAGCGCTTGCCCGACGAGATTGCCGCGGGCGGGCGTCTGCCGCGCAAAGGCACCTTGTCGCGCACCGAGATCCATGCCCTGACCGGCATCAATCTGGGGCCTGCGCCAGCACCGGCACCCGCCCCTGCGCCGGCAGCGCCCAAACCCCTGCCTGCCAATCTCGCCGCCCAGCTCGAACAGGCGCTCAAACGCCATCAAGCGCAGGACTATGCCGGTGCCGAGGCTCTTTATCGTGCCGTGATCGCAGCCGATCCCGAGAATTTCGACGCCAATCATTTACTTGGCGTGCTCTATCGCCAGCGCGGCGATAGCCAGACGGCGATCGCCTTCATCGGCAAGGCGCTCGCGATCGAACCGCGCGCGTGTTTGGCGCATACGCATCTCGGCAACGCGCTGCGCGATTTGGGCCGCGAGGACGAAGCGCTGGCGGCGTACGAAAAGGCGCTGTCGATCGATCCCAAATTCGCCGACGCGCTCTACAATCGCGGCAATCTGCGGCTCGAAGCGCTCGACACGAAGGCGGCCCTCACCGACTTCGAAAAAGCTATCGCCGTCGAACCGCAGCATATGGAAGCCAATCTGCATTCGAGCTTCGTGCGGCTGATGACGGGCGATTTCAAGCGCGGCTGGCCGCAATACGAGTGGCGCTGGCACGAAGACTCGCTGCTGCGCGTCAAGCGCGAGTATGGCGTGCCGCGCTGGACGGGAACGGCCGATCTCAAGGGCAAGCGCATTCTCGTCTATGCCGAGCAGGGTTTCGGCGACACGATTCAGTTCGCGCGTTACACGAAAATACTGGCGGCACGCGGTGCTTTCGTCGTGTTCGAAGTGCAGCCCGCCTTGGTGGCGCTGTTTGCGTCGCTCGAAGGGGTGGGCCAGCTCGTGCCGCAGGGCCAGCTATTGCCGCCGGTCGATTTCCACTGCCCGCTCTTGAGCCTGCCGCTTGCCTTCAAGACCGAGCTTGCGACGATCCCGGCAGCACCTTTCTATTTGAAGGCCGATGCGGCGAAGGTTGCGGCGTGGCGCCATCGCTTGGGCAACGCCACCGGCAAACGCATTGGCTTTGCCAATTCGGGCCGGCCCGTGCACAAAAACGACCGCAACCGCTCGATCAAGCTGCCGGACTTCATGGCGCTCGCAAAACAAGGTCGCCAGTTCGTGTGCCTGCAGAACGAACTGCGCGTCGAAGACCAAGCCTGGCTCGCAGGCCAGCCCGACATCGCCTATTTCGGCCCCGATCTCGTCGATTTCTCGCAAACGGCAGCCCTCGTCGAAGCGCTCGATCTGGTCGTGACGGTCGATACCTCGATTGCGCACCTCGCAGGTGCGCTGGGCAAACCCACCTGGGTGCTCGTGCCGTTCAAGCCCGACTGGCGCTGGCTTTTGGGCCGCAGCGACAGCCCGTGGTATCCGAGCATGCGGCTGTTCCGGCAGACGCAGCGCGGCGACTGGCAAGGCCCGCTTGCCGATGTCGATGCGGCCTTAGGAGCCGCCTGAATCATCGCCATGCCGCACGCCGACGCCGCCACCGCAAAGACGCTTGCCGCAGCACTCGATAAACATCGGGCGGGCGACCTTGCGGCTGCGCGCACGCTCTACGACGAAGTGCTGGCCGCCAATCCGAACGATTTTGACGCACTCCATCTGAAAGGGGCGCTGCTGCGCCGCTTGGGCGACGCGGCAGCGGCCGTGGCTTCGATCGAAAAAGCGATCGCAGCGATCCCTGCCCGTGCGCTCGATGCGCAGCTCAATCTTGCCAACGCGCTTTTCGATGCGGGCCGCCACGCGGATTCGATCCGCCACTACGACAACGCGCTCGCCGCAACGCCGGACGATGCGGGCGCTTGGACGCGACGCGGCGACGCGCAGCAATTGCTCGGCGACAATGCCGGCTGCGTGGACAGCTACAAACGCGCGCTCGCACTTGCCGCCAATGCGCCCGCGACCTGGTACAATCTGGGCCTCGCGTTGCGCAAGCTCGAGCGGCCGGCCGAATCGCTCGAAGCGGTCGAACGCGCCATCGCCCTGCGTCCGGCCTACGGCGACGCGCTGAAGCTTGCGGGTAATGCGCTCACCACGCTCGGCCGCATGCGCGAGGCGGGCGAACGCTTTGCGGCCGCGTTGGCGCTGAAGCCCGATGATGCCGAGCTCGAAAGCGGCCTTGCGCACGCGCTTCACATGCAAGGCCAGCATGCGGAGGCGCGCACGCATTACGACCGCGCCATCGCCTTGCGGCCCGGCTTCACGGAAGCCTATTTCAACCGGGCCGTGCTGTCGCTCGAAACGCTCGACATGGCAGCCGGGCTCGCGGATTTTGAAAACGCGATCGCGTCGGACCCCAACCATTCGATGGCGCACCGCGCTGCGAGTGCCGTGCTGCTCGCGACCGGCGACTTCAAGCGCGGCTGGGACGAATACGAATGGCGCTGGCGCGGGTCGCAGCCCGACGACCGCAACCGCGATTTCGGCGCCCCGCGCTGGCAGGGCGATTACGATCTCGCGGGCAAGCGCATTCTCCTTCATGCCGAGCAAGGTTTCGGCGACACGATCCAGTTCGTGCGCTACGTGCCAATGGTGGCGGCCTTGGGCGCGCGCATCGTGCTCGAAGTGCAGCCCGCATTGAAGCCGCTGTTTGCGGGCATGGCGCATGTCGAAACGCTGATCGGCTGGCGCGATCCCCTTCCGCCGGTCGATTGCCATTGCCCGCTGATGAGCCTGCCGCACGCGTTCGGCACCACGCTCGAGACGATCCCGGCGCCCATATCCTATTTGGCGGCCGAGCCTGCGCGCGTCGAAGCCTGGCGCGCGTATTTGAGCGACAAGCCGGGCTTGCGCGTGGGCTTTGCGTGCTCGGGCAGCACGACGCACAAAAACGACGCCAATCGCTCGATCCCGATCGACGCGTTCTTGGGCGTGGCGAGCGGCGCCGAGCGCTTCTTCTGCCTGCAGAAGGATTTCCGCGCGGCCGACCGTGCGTGGCTCGCAAACCGGCCCGACATCGCCGTTCTCAACGACAAGCTGCACCATTTTGCCGACACGGCGGCCCTCATCGCGGCGCTCGATTTGGTGCTGTGCGTCGACACCTCGGTGGCACACCTCGCGGGTGCCCTCGGCAAGCCGGTGTGGGTACTGGTCCCCTACAATGCCGATTGGCGTTGGCTGCAAAAGCGCAGCGACAGCCCGTGGTATCCGAGCATGCGGTTATTCCGCCAGAGGCGAACCGGCGATTGGCGCGACGCGCTTGCGGAAGTCGCGGACGCCTTGCGCAAAGGTCCCACGCCATGACGGGCACGGCCAAAGCCCTCGTTCGGCGCATGGCGGATGTGCGCTACGCCACGCGCTTCTTCGTGGGTGCCGGCATCGATATCGGGGCCGGCAGCGACCCCTTGTCGCTGTATGCCGAGCAGTTCCCGCTGATGACGCGTTTGCGCGTGTGGGACATGCCCGACGGCGACGCGCAGAAGCTCGCAACCATTCCCGACGACAGCCTCGATTTTGCGCATTCGAGCCATTGCCTCGAGCATATGGTCGATCCGATGGCGGCGTTGCAGCGCTGGTTTGCGGTGGTCAAACCCGGCGGCCATCTCGTGCTGCTGATCCCGGACGAGGATCTCTACGAGCAGGGCATTTGGCCGTCGAACAAAAACACCGACCACAAATGGACCTTCTCGCTCTACAAAAAACGCTCGTGGAGTGCCAAATCGATCAATGTGCTCGCACTGCTCACGCAGCTTCCGCCGAGTGCCGAGACGGTCAAACTCGAGAAGCTCGACGCCTCCTACCGCTATCGCCTGCCGCCGCTCGACCAGACGCTGACGCCGATCGGCGAATGCGGCATCGAGATCGTGCTGCGCAAGCGACCGCAAATCGAAGTCGATGCGGGCGGCCGCCTGCCGAAGCAAGGCACGCTGAGCCGTGCCGAAATACACGCGCTGACCGGCCTCAATGTCGGGCCTGCACCCGCACCAGCGCCCGCCCCTGCCGCGACGCCCGCGCCAGCGCCGGCACCCGCTGCGCCGGATATCGGCGAATTGCTGAACCGCGCGGTTGCGGCCCAGCAGGCGCGAAACTTCCCGGCAGCCGAAGCGCTCTATCGCGAGGTTTTGGCGCTAAGCCCGGACAATTTCGACGCAACGCATTTGCTGGGCGTGCTCTACCGCCAGCGCGGCGACAGTGCTTTGGCTGTGGGCCAGATCCGCAAGGCGCTTGTCTTGGCGCCGCGCAGTGCGACCGCCTACGGCAATCTCGGCAATGCGTTGCGCGACGTCAGACGCTTCGACGAAGCGCTGGCTTGCTACGAATCGGTGCTGGCCCTGCAGCCGCAGAATGCCGAAGCGCATTTCCAGCGCGGCAATATTCTGCGCGATCTGGGCCAGCACGAAGCGGCGGCCGGTGCCTACAGCGATTCGCTCGCCTTGCACCCAAACAATGCCGATACGCTGAACGGCCTCGGCAATTCGCACTACAGTCTCGAACGGCCGCTCGAGGCGGTCGAAGCCTATCGCGCGGCGCTCGGCGCCAACCCCGAGTTTGCCGATGCCTACAGCAATTGCGCGGTCGTACTGCGCGTGCTTGGCCGCCACGACGAAGCGCTCGCCTATTACGAAAAAGCGCTCGCACTGAAGCCCGATTTCCACGAGGCCGAAACCAATCGCGGCGTGGCGCTGTGCGATCTCGGCCGCTATGCGGAAGCCCGCGAAGGCTATGCGCGCGTGCTGGCGGCAAAGCCCGACGATCCGCTCGCGCGCATGAACAGTGCGATGTGCGCGCTTCTGTTGGGCGATTTCGCGGAAGGCTGGCCCAACTACGAATGGCGCTGGCAGGCCGGCAATTTCCCGAAGCCCCAACTCGACGTGCCGCAATGGATGGGCGAAGCCGATCTTACGGGCAAACGCATTCTGCTCTATGCCGAGCAGGGACTCGGCGACACGATCCAGTTCGTGCGCTACGCGCCCTTGGTGGCAGCGCGCGGGGCCCGCGTGGTCGTGCAGGCGCAAGCCGCCCTCAAGTCGCTGCTCCAGACGCTCGACGGCGTGGAGTCGGTGCTCGATCAGGACGAAAAACTGCCGCCGATCGACCTGCAATGCCCGCTGATGAGCCTGCCGCTCGCATTCGATACGCAGCTCGCGTCGATTCCCGCGGCAGTCCCGTACCTTCGCACGGACAAAAAGCGCGTCGCCGCTTGGCGCAAAAAACTAGGCCAAAAAGACAGAAAGCGCGTCGGCCTCGTTTGGTCCGGCAACACGGCGCACAAAAACGACCGCAACCGCTCGATTCCGCTGGCCGAGCTGGTACCCCTTTTCGCCGCCGACGTCGTGTTTTTCAGCCTGCAGAAGGAAATGCGCGACGAAGACGCTGAAACCGCGAAGAAATTTGCAAATTTCACGCATTTCGGCGCAACGCTGCGCGATTTCGCCGATACGGCCGCCTTGGTCGAGACAATGGATATTGTGGTCGCCGTCGATACGTCCGTACTCCATCTAGCCGGCGCTTTGGGCAAGCCAACGCTCGCTTTGGTTGCCTTCAACCCGGATTGGCGCTGGCTGCTCGACCGCAATGACACGCCATGGTATCCGAATACCGAACTTGTGCGCCAAAACGCGCGTGGCGATTGGTCGGATGCGTTGAAAAGAATTTATAATAGATTAACAAAATTAGGATAATTAAGCCAAAAAATTTCCTATTGATTATTTATCTAAAATTCGACATAACTTATCCAATAATTGAGCAGGCTATTTTGCTGAGCTTTTCGAGTCTCTAAGCGAAATGCGACGCAAAATGTAATCTTGATCCGCTTGACTCGCTTCTTGTCGTCATGATAACTCTTGGTTATTCTCGAATTCAAACCTCCAGAAAGGAGACCGTATTATGCCCGCTACTCTTGGCGCCGCAGGCGGCACCTACACGTTTGTCTCGGCCGATACCGTAACGGGCGGCGCAGGCGACGATACCCTCGTCTTTTCCGATGCGCTTACAACCGGTCTTATCACACTTGCTGGCGGCAACGACCAGCTGACGCTGGGTGCCGCAGGCACAATCGGCAACACGGTCACGGTCACCAACGTCGAAACCATCGTCGGCAGCTCCCTCGCCGACACGGTGACGCTCGGTGCAGCACTCGCGACAGGCTCGATCGACCTCGGCAACGGCAATGATCGCCTCGTCCTCGGCGGCTCCACGAACAACACGCTCACGGTCACAAACGCCGAAACAATTATCGGCAGTGCGGGCGGCGACACTATCACGCTGGGTACGCAGGTCACGGCCGGCACGGTCGATCTTGGTGCGGGCACCGACAGGCTTGTGCTTGGCGACTTCGCCAACACGATTACGGTCCTGAACGTTGAAAACGTGGAGGGCGGCACGGGCAACGACCTCGTCAACCTGGCCAACGTCGCCAACACGATCACCATCTCCAACGTGGAAACGGTCAATGGCGGCTCGCTTGCCGACACGGTCACGTTGGGTGCGGCATTCACTGTCGGCGCTGTCGATCTGGGTGCGGGCAACGACCAGCTGATCTTGGGCAACTTCGCCAACACGGTGACGGCGAGCAACGTCGAGACCGTAACCGGCGTTGCCGGCGACGATCTGGTGACGATCAGCACGCAGATCACGGCAGGCCAGATCACGCTGGGCGGCGGCAACGACAACCTCACGCTCGGCAACTTCCTCAACACGGTGACGGTCACCAACGTCGAAACCGTGACCGGCGGCACGACCGCCGATACCGTTACGCTCGCGGCCAACTACACGGCGGGCACCATCGACCTCGGTGCCGGCAACGACCGCCTGGTCTTCAGCGCCGGTACGGCTGCCAACGCGGTGACGGTGATCAACGTCGAAACCGTCATCGGCAGCACCTCGACCGATACAGTGACGCTGGGCGCACAGGTCACGTCGGGCACAGTCGATCTTGGTGCGGGCAGCGACCGCCTTGTGCTGGGCAACTTCGACAACACGCTGACGGTCGCCAACGTCGAAACGCTGACCGCCGACGCCGGCGACGACACGATCACCTTCGCGTCGATCATTACCGGCGGTACGATCGACCTGCTCGCCGGCGACGATACCCTGCAGCTCGGCGCCTTTGCCAACAACGTCACGATCGTGAATATCGAGACGTTGGTCGGCGGATCGCTTGCCGACACGGTGACGCTGGGTGCGGCCATGACGGCCGGCAATATCGATCTGGGGGCCGGTGCGGACCGCCTCACGCTCGGCACATTCGCCAACACGCTGACGGTCACGAACGTCGAGACCATCGTCGGCGGTTCGGGCGGCAACTTGATCACGCTGGGTGCGTCCCAGACGTCGGGTTCGATCGACCTGGGTGCCGGCAGCGACAGCCTCACGCTGGCGGCAACGACCACCATCGGCAATACGCTCACCGTCACGAACGTCGAAACGCTCACCGGGGGCAGCAATGCCGACACGGTCACGCTCGGTGCGGCTCAAGCTTCGGGCACGATCGATCTTGGTGCCGGCAACGACCGCCTTGTGCTGAGCAACTCGGGCGCCAACACGGTGACCGTGATCAACGTCGAAACCATCGTGGGCGGCACGGCCGCCGACACGGTAACGATGGGTGTGCAGGTCACGGCCGGCACGGTCGATCTTGGTGCGGGCACCGACAGGCTTGTGCTTGGCGACTTCGCCAACACGATTACGGTCCTGAACGTTGAAAACGTGGAGGGCGGCACGGGCAACGACCTCGTCAACCTGGCCAACGTCGCCAACACGATCACCGTCTTCAACGTGGAAACGATCAATGGCGGCACGCTTACCGACACGGTCACGTTGGGTACGGCATTCACTAACGGCGCCATCAATCTGGGTGCGGGCAACGACCAGCTGATCTTGGGCAACTTCGCCAACACGGTGACAGTGGCCAATATCGAGACCGTAACCGGCGTTGCCGGCGACGATGTCGTGACGGTCAGCACGCAGATGACAGCGGGCTTGATCTCTCTGGGTGCGGGCAGCGACAGCGTCACGCTCTCTGACTCCGCCAACACGGTGACGGTGACGAACGTCGAAGCGATCAACGGCGGCACCAGCAGCGACACGGTCACGCTCGGAGCGGCTCAAGCTTCGGGCACGATCGATCTTGGTGCCGGCAACGACCGCCTTGTGCTGAGCAGTTCGGGCGCCAACGCGGTGACCGTGATGAACGTCGAAACCATCGTGGGCGGCACGGCCGCCGACACGGTGACGCTGGGTACGCAGGTCACGGCCGGCACGGTCGATCTTGGTGCGGGCACCGACAGGCTTGTGCTTGGCGACTTCGCCAACACGATTACGGTCCTGAACGTTGAAAACGTGGAGGGCGGCACGGGCAACGACCTCGTCAACCTGGCCAACGTCGCCAACACGATCACC
>Ga0315907_10004672_pt1 | contig 15247 bp, 13 predicted proteins | sample LakEriMetagenome_3_FD_203525 | JGI IMG/M metagenome (GOLD analysis project Ga0315907, IMG submission 203525) | Freshwater fungal communities from buoy surface, Lake Erie, Ohio, United States - Buoy 12 MA123 | ecosystem: Environmental > Aquatic > Freshwater > Lake > Lake biofilm | place: USA... | reverse complement strand
TGAACTGATACATTGCCTGGCCTTTCGTAAGCTTAGAAATAGGAGGCAACACACCTGATGCGTCGCAGGTGAGGAAGAAGATGTTTTTCGGAATACCACCTACCGATGGATTTACAGTGTTGTCGATATGTGTGAGCGGATAGCTAACGCGTGTGTTTTCTGTTTTCTCGCTGCTCGAATAATCCGGTGTTACACCGTCGTCTTCAAAGCCGATGTTTTCCAGGATAGCTCCGAACTTGATAGCATCATAAATCTGCGGCTCTTTTTCGTGCGTGAGATCGATGGTCTTCGCGTAGCAGCCTCCTTCGAAGTTGAAAACGGTGGTGTCGGTCCAACCGTGCTCGTCGTCGCCAATCAATTGACGGTTAGGATCGGAAGAAAGCGTTGTCTTCCCGGTTCCGCTCAATCCGAAGAAAACAGCTGTGTCTCCTGCTGCGCCGATGTTGGCTGAGCAGTGCATGCTCAATACGTTTTTGTCTTGTGGTAACACGTAGTTGAGCACGGTGAAAATTCCTTTTTTGATTTCACCCGTGTAACCGGTACCACCGATGATGGCGATTTTCTTGGTGAAATTCAATATCGCAAAATTGTGCTGACGGGTGCCGTCCTGATCAGGGATGGCCATGAATCCCGGTGCACAAATGATGTTCCAGTCGGGAGTGAAGTTGGAGAGTTGCTCGCTTGAGGGGCGAATGAACATGTTGTAGGCAAACATGTTGCTCCAGGGGTATTCGGTCACAACGCGCACACCGATGCGGTAACGCTCGTCGGCACATGCAAACATATCGCGCACATACACATCACGGTTGGTGAGGTAGGCGCAAATGCGAGCCTGCAGGCGGTCAAATTTCTCAGGATCGAAGGGCACGTTGAATTGTCCGCCCCACCACACCGTGTCTTTGGTGGTGTCGTCGGCAACAATAAACTTGTCCTTAGGCGAACGACCGGTGAATTCTCCGGTATCAATTGCCAGAGCGCCGGTGTTGGTGAGTACGCCTTGTCCAAGGCCGATGGTTTCTTCTACGAGTTCTGCCGGGTGCAAATTCCAGTAGGCAGTGGCTACGTGTTTGAGTCCGAGGTAGTCCAGATTGGCTCCTTCGGGTTTGTGTCCGATTTGAGTCATGGTGAAATGTGAGTTTGGTTATTCATTGAACCGAACGCGAAGATAATCAGGAATGGAGAATGAAGAGTGGAGAATGAATTGACCGCAGGGGCGCTCTGCAGTGATCCTGTTTTAGAGCTGTGAATTGCCCACCATGCTTAAGGAATTGTCTTCCATTCGCACTGCTGATCATTGATTTAACCGGTAGTCGACTGATCAATACTATTCGCATCAAGCAATGCTTCGAAGTATGAGTTCTTCGACATTAATAACGGACGTTCCCTTGCCGAAGGCAATGCCGGTTTTCCTGTTAGATGTGCTTACGGGATTTTATGACTTCATACATCCCCTGTAGTCGTTGAAATACCACTTTGTGAAGGAATACGTCTATGCTTCTTTCCTGGCCACCACCAACATTTGCTTCGCAAACGGACGAATAGGAGAGTTGAGATACATCTTCGTCAACCAATACGACTTTGGTAAACGTGATTTCAGAGAAAAAGGCATGAACCGCGGAATAGCCTTCGTAACCTTCAACCCTGAGCTCTCGAAGAAATCGACAATGGCCGTATGACTAAAGGCTTTCTTGTGCGTATAGTCATCCCAGTACTCGCGGTAACAATAAAAGTAATTGGGTTGCATGATGATGAAACGACCTCCCGGTTTCAGACAACGCTTTACGCTATTCAGGATAGTTGCGAGTTCCGCGTCGTCGAAGTGCTCCAATAGGTTGCTCGCGAAAACAACATCAATGGAATTGTCGGCAATAGGAAATGGTTCTAAAACGGATGCCCCGTAAAAGTTGACATCCTTGTTCATATACTTCTTATTGTCGGGGTTCAAATCAATAGCGAACTTCGACTTCGCGGCAATGTTGTTCACGAAATCACCATAGCCACATCCCAGGTCCAACACAGCGCTTTCTTGAGGAATGAACTTATTGAGATATTCTGCAATTGCTTTCCAAACAACACTTCGTCCGGAATTGAATGCGAATCGTGTTTCGTAGTAGGATTGATTATCGGTCATGATGTGTATGGTTGGCTAAGGTTTGATGAGGCAATCGTTAGAATAGGGAATAGAGATAGAATACTTGCGTGTTGATGTTGCTCGGAAATTCCTCAACGAGGTGCACGGTTTCATTCTCACGAATTTTAAATGCACTGATGAGGTATTGACAATTCATTTCTTTCAAGACACTGTAATTGTATTTCATGTCACATCCGAGCGAATCATTGCAGCTTGTTACATCCGAAAACAAGTAACACCTACTGCCCCAATTCTTGAATGACTTAAATTCTTTCGTGTCTTCGGAAAGGCCGTTTTTGATTACTTCGAACATTCTTTCCTTTTGTTTTTGAGGATAGCTGGTCATGTAACCGTCAACGGTATAGAATCCGCTGTATAGGGTAAGCGCCGGGTTAATGCCAACACTGCCTACGCGGTATGCTTCAAAGGGTTTATTGATTTTTTGTGCAATCCTGCCCATTACCTCTTCTTGAAGAAAACCTTTGTAGGTCCCGCGCTTTGATCGGTAGGTTAAAAAATAATCGGGACCCAATATTTTTTCCTTCGTGTTTTCATCCACAGAAATCCGGCTTTCAGTGTACAGAAGTAAATTCTGCATCGCCACAGGGTCATGGTAAACAAAGTATGACAACTGAATTCCGATAAGCGAAAGCATCGTTAACTTCTGCATCCCAGCGCTTCGAATTTGATCAACAACGAAAACCGTAACCGTAGTGAAAATTAATGTCCACAAAAAAGGATTAAAGAAGTAGAATCGATCCCAGCGGAAAATTTTCAGAAAGCGAATTTTTTCTTTTAACTCGACAATAGGTGTCCACTGCCAAAATGCATAAAAAGAACTGATGAATAAAATGAAAAGAACTGCCCCTGCAACAATTTTCATAGCCGGAGAATGCAACCTCTTATTTTTCCATGAGATGAATGCCATGATTACTGCTAAGAGCAATGTGATGAAATGAAAACTAGCGGCATGGTAATGTCCGTTTACAAACATGTCATACGCAGCCCACAATACCACTTTCCAATTGTATCCCTGTGGAATCCAGAATTCGCGTTGTGATTCAAAATCACCCGAAAACAGGACTTGATAAATTAAGTAGTAATTGTAAATCGCGTAGGCTATCGCTAAAATGCTAACCCATCCGAAAAGTGCGAACATCATTTTCCGCGCGCGAAATGTTTTCCAAATTACGGCTGCACCGGTCATGATGATGGCAAAAACTCCGACATAAACGAATGAGGAGTAAAATGCAAAAAATAATACAATACCCAAGTCGAGTATTCTGAATTTGGATGAGTTGTAGACGCGTAAAAAAGACCAGGTAAGCAAAGGGAGGCCTGCGAATGTAATTCCCAACAACGGATACAACGGAAGCACAGAAAAACAAGCGGCGAATAGAGCCGTGTAAGCAGAGTAATTAGCACTCCAATTACTGATGGATGGAAAGAGATTGTCTTTCAGAAACAGGTAGAATCCGACAAACGCGATTGTGTGAACTAAAATGAAGTTCAAGGCATACGCAGTGAATGGTTCAAGCACTGTAAAAATGACGGCGTGAAAGTCAACACCGTTGTGGAAAGTGTGACGAGGAACGCCGCACATCATGCTTTCTATGGTTGCGTTTGGATCAAGCTGCCAAAAGCCACCACAAAGAATGGCTGAACGAAGGTTGGGAACATAGTACTCAAGACTATCATGTATTTCCTGGTAGTTGTTTTCTCCAAATGCAAGAAATAATAGGAGGTAAAGAACCAAGGCAGCCAAGCCAATGACGTTGTATCTGAAAGTTGCTTGCATGGTGTTCCGGTTATTGAGAAGTGCTAAGGTTCGGCGAGGTTACGAATGGATTATCGCATTTTCACGGCTTTCCAGCTGAATATTAAACCGATCATCATACGGACACCCAAATTCATGGCAACTAGATTGTTCTTATTTCCTCCTTTGCTTACACCAACCCTCGGATAAAACGTGATGGGACATTCCACTATCTTCATTTTCATTTCAAGCGCAGTGTCGAGAAGGTATGGATTGAATTCCAGATTGACTTTGGGGCTCAAGTGGGGGAGAAGTTTTTTCAATGCCTCATTTCGGCAGAGTTTATACGTCGTGCCGACGTCCGTAAGTGTTCCTTGCTCAACGTGCTTGAACTCCAATAATTTCCCTACAAAGAAGTTTCCGTAATACATGAAGGTCGTGAGCTGCGAACCACCGGTCCTAAGTTGCTCGACAATCCGAGAACCATTGACGATATCGGCGTGCGGCAAATAAGCCAGAAACTTCTCAATGTCATGAGCGCGGAATGTGCAATCGCCTTCACAAAGCAAGGTGAGATTGGTATCGGTTTGATTGATTCCCTCTGTCAGGGCTCTGTATACACAGGCACCATATCCTTGAAGAGTTTCGTTATAGACTGTAGCTCCTGCTTCTGCCGCGAATTCCATCGTGCGGTCTTTACTATTGTTGCTAATGACAATTACTCGCTGCACACGCGGGTGTGCTTGGAAGTCGCGAACAGCGTCACGAATGCTTAATTCATCGTTGTATGCAGTGAGAACTACCGTTAGTTTTTCGCTCGCACTAACCGGGTCATTCTGCACAATGCGGTTATCTTTTTTAATGTACAAGAGTTCAATGAGAACCATAATAACTCCTAGAAACAGCCCCGAGATTGTGAACAGAAGCGTTGTTTCTAATACGGCTTGAAGCACAGGGTAAAGGATATCACCGGAGGTAATTTTCAAGATGAGCAATAACAGAGCACACATCATGTGCAGTCCCATGGCCACTACAAAAATGATGACTCCGTAAAACGTCAGCCGCAGTTTCATACATCGTGAAATTTGAGCGAAAATAAGCTATTTGGATTAACTAGAAGGTTGTCAGTTATGCCCCGTGTCGAGGTTATGTAATCAACCAGTACGGCTTATTGAATGATCCCGGCTTCGTATTGAAAAAATTGACAGTCCGCACCTAGTCCTTCGTCCCTAAAAATACTTCCCCATCTCATTTCTAACGGCCACGATCGCTTCGCGAATGGCGCTGTTACCAACTGTAGCCTCCAAGTGCAGAATTTCGCGTCCGTATTCTACTGCTGAACTCTCAGCCTTCACGCGCGTAAAGGCAACTTTATAGAGTTCCCCTGTCTCTTCCCTTGCTCGTTTTACTTTGTTCCAGCATTCATCACTCACATACATCTGCAGCGAAATGTTGTGTTCAAATTCTTCGCGCAACGCTTTGGCTAAATCCATATGGAGGTATGCGGCATGGGTTGATGTAGCTGAATGGCGCATAACCATCGCTTGCGGCGTTATACGCTCGAGCATTACAATAATCCGCTCATAAGCACTGATGCGCAATGGGGCAAGCGCCTTGTTGTTATCTTGTTTCAATACAAACATCCAGGCACGTTCACGATGCTTAATCCACATGTTGAACAGGTAAATAATGACCGAAACCAATGCGCCGATAGCTAATACTTCGAGCATAAGGAGGAGTAAGTGCGGAGTCATGCTTGTTTTACTTTTTGCAAATCTATCTCAACTTCAAGTATCAACGCCGATGCCTGCGATGCTTGTTGTTCACATCGATAGACATAGCCATTTTCATGAGACAATTGCTTAGCAGCTGAATGTGGAATAGATGCCTTCAGTTTATTTTTTTCGAAATGCACTTCTCCTATGCTAAGGTTCCAGGAATGGAGTTCTATTTCAAAAACATCAATGAAATTAAGCTGCAGCGACGTAACCACGTGAGCGCCTCTTTGCAGGGATAAGGCTTCATCCTTGGTTAATCGCATACGCAGCGTTTGATCGCTGATTCGAATTTTCATGCGAGTATGCTACTTCTTCAGTCCTATTTCCGCCAAACGTTCATCGAGAAATTCGCCTGCGGAGATTGGCGCCCAATGAGGTTGTTCACCCGCCGGAACGCATGACGATAAACAATCCAATCTCATTTCGCTGCGCGGATGCAAAAAGAAGGGGATGCTGAATCGCGAGTTTGCCCATTTTTCTCGGGGCGGATTAACGACGCGATGTGTCGTACTCTTCAACTTTCCATTTGTTAGTCGCTGTAGCATGTCGCCCACATTCACGACAATATGGTCTGAAAGTGCCGTTACAGCGACCCATTCATTCTTCTTGCTTAGTACCTCCAAACCATCGGCAGAGGCTCCAATTAACAGAGTGATAAGGTTGATGTCTTCGTGTTGACCTGCACGCACGGCACTTTTTGGTTCGGATGTGATAGGTGGATAGTGTATAGGACGTAGTATGGAATTTCCATTCTTGATTTTATCATCGAAATAAAACTCGTCGAGGCCAAGGTGAATCGCAATGGCTCGAAGCATATGACGTCCGGTAGATTCTAAATCTCGGTATGCTTGAATGCCCACTTCGTTGAATCCGGCAAGTTCTTGGGTAAAAATATTGGCAGGGTATTCCGCTTTAATCGGATCGCCATCGGTAACTTCTTGACCGAAATGCCAGAACTCCTTCAAGTCGCCGGCATTGCTGCCTTTGGCGTGCTCACGTCCAAAAGAGGTATAGCCACGTTGCCCGGCTAATTCAACGATTTCGTATTTCTTCTTGGTTTCGTCCGGAAGATCGAAGAATGCTTTTACTTCTTTGTATAGCCTATCTACAGTAGCTTCCGAAATAAGGTGGTTCTTGACGGCTACAAAGCCGATGTCTTCATATGCTCGACCTAACTCAGCTACAAATTTCTTTTTTTGATCTGCAGTGCCGTGAATGAAGTCATTTAAATCAACACTGGGAATTCCCATCTCATGGAGACTCATACGTAAAATGTTTTAGTGTTCGCAAGTTAAACAGAAACAAGAACAGTCAAGCGATAGCCTGACTGTTCTCGTGTTTATGAAAAAGTGAAACGATTTATTCCAAGGTAATAATTTGGGTCTTGCGAGCCACGTTGCCGCAAGAGTCCGTGCAAGTCCAAACACGCGTAACTCGCTTGTCTTGTTTTACCTCTTTAAAGAGCACATCAAATGATTCTCCGCTGTTATCGACAGCGGCGAATTGAGCCGGTTCAGGCAGCATGTCTGAGGTGGTCGTAATGTTAGGAGCCTCTCCCAGCAATCTAGGCGGCGTGCTATCGGTAATGTGAACGATCTGCTGTGCTTCTGCTGTGCCCCCGGCCGGGTCCGAATAAGTAAAGGTTCTTACCAATGTTCCCAAGCAACCGCCGGAATAAATGTTTTCGTTGTAACTAATGGATACTTTTCCCGAAGGAGATGCGGCATTGATAGTAGGTAAATCAGCTAATGCATCGATGTCGCAACTTATTTCGTGCTGGTAAGATTGAATTTTAATTTGCGCACTGGAATAAATACAAAGACACGAGAGTACTAGGAGTACAGACAACTTTGTTTTCATGTTTTTAGATTTCAGATAGGTCGCAAATGTACACAAAAAATGGAATTCGCAACAAATAGCGTCAATTTTCGACAAAAACTTTAAGTTCACCGACTTAGCTCCAGGCTAAGCCGTTGATGCTAAGTAAATTGTCGAGAGGTATGCGTTTTCCTTCCTGCGTGTAGAGTACTTCTGTGTTGTCCTCTCGTTGAAGTCGGGCAATTCGCGATTGGATTTCATGAATCATCCCATTATCGAAGAAACGGAGTATCACGTTGTTGTGTGCCATGGTGCATTCAGTTGATGAAACAAATTAGCGGTGCTTGTTTAATCGGTCTTTTATGGAACCATGATGCTTGCGTTAATTGATCCATTCGTTAATTGCGTTGTTTAAACCATCTGTTTTCTATTTTCGCTTCCATGCTCGTGCAAACGGCTTCCATATATGGACTGAAAAGGTCCGAATACGACGATTTACTCGCGCGCGGTTGGTTTCGTGGCAATGGTATCGTATACCGGAGTGAGGTGGTCTGCATAGACAGCAAGGTTTACGGCATTCGAAATATAAGGTTTCCGGTTTCCTCCTTTAGTATGCGGCGGAGTCATAGGAAGCTCTTCGTACAAAATCAGAAAAGGTTCACTATTCGAATAGGCACACCGCGATGCGACGCTACACGCGAGAAACTTTACCAAGGGTTGAAGTCGCGATTTAAGGCTTTCGTTCACGAAAACTTGGAGGGGGTGCTTCTGTCTCCTCGGCAGGGTGCTGATTTCGATGCAATGGAAATCTCCGTATTTGATGGCGAACAATTGATTGCAGTGAGCTATGTAGATGTAGGTGATAGAAGCATGGCCTCGATTCTGTGTGTGTACAGCAGGGAGTACTCCAAGAGTAGTCTGGGCATATATACCATGCTGGCCGAAATGAATCTGGCTAAGAGGTTGGGGTTGGATTATTACTACCCCGGTTATGTTTTGGATGAGCCTTCTGCCTTTGATTACAAACTGGAATTAGGGCCATGTCAATGGCTGAGTCATTCCGATGTGTGGTGCGATAACCTGTCAGAGATTCAGCCGACAAAGGCAAATATGATACGCACCCAAATGGAGGTGGCAAGAGTGCAATTGAAGCTGGCTGGCTATGACCCCCAATTAAAAATATACCCATACTATACACTCGGGCATTTGCTATTGGAAAGACCCGACTTGGTTAGGGTTCCGTCTTATTACACGATTGAAACACCGGCAGGGGCCCTGGCTGTGGCTTTCGATCTTCAAATGGATGCGTTTATTTGCTTTGATTTGCATTCGGTTAACGATCTTGATTTTCTTCATACCCTGCAACTTTCCGATGATTATGCCGCCGGTTCTAATTATGAATTGGAACCTAAGCGATGCTCTTTTTTTCATCGAATCCGAATTGGGTTTTTCGAGGTCGATCTTCATCACATTATTCAATTATTAATGCATGCTAACATGGTGGTTGAATAGTTTGTGTGAGGTGGAAAAACACCTTTTACCTTGCCCTTTCAAATGGCTGACGGGCTGCGATTGTCCGAGCTGTGGTATGCAACGAAGTATACTGCATTTGATACGTGGAGATTTATCTCAAAGCTGGCAGGCGAATCCGGGCGGAATTGCCTTGTTGATTCTCGGAACCTCTTATGTTTTCACTCAAGCCCATAATCGGAAAGATCAGCGTCAAACGCGAAATATCCTCGTCGGCGTTTTTATTTTCCTATTATTGATTAACTGGTTTGCTAAAATGGGTTCTCATGCTTGTTGCATCTGATTTTTGACAACCATTAACGACTGCAGCTTTCAGGTTGTCTTGGCTCGCTTACATTTGCCCCACTATCATGCATAAACTCATCGTCCTGTTTCTCCTTTTTGCATTGGCAAATTTCGCTCAAGGACAAAACAGACATATTCTCCAAGTGTCGGGCGTTGTAGTAGCCACTGACTCTCTTATACCCGTTCCGTACGCAACGGTTTTTCGATCTAGTGATAATAGAGGAACTTTTTCGGACCATACCGGATATTTTACTTTGCCCGTCATTGCAGGTGATACGCTCAACTTTATTTTTTTGGGGCTCAAGCGGTCCATGTTCATTATACCCAATGACACAGTGCAAACGCATATTTCAATTGTGCAATGGATGGAACAGGAGACCTTATTGCTCCCTACGGTAGATGTTTTGCCGTATCCCAGTCCGGCTCGACTGCGCTCTGAGGTTTTAGCGCTTGATTTTCCCGGCGACTCCTATTTTCGATTCGATCGCACGGCCGCCTCCGTTTCAAATTACGATGGTTTGCGCGACTTGTCATCCGATGCATACGCTCAAAGTTCTGCAACTATGATAGCCCGCTACAACGGAGGTTTCCAAAGTGGTGGTAATTTGTTGGATGCGGCTGCGTGGGGACGCTTTGTAAGCGCGTTACGACGAAATGACTAACGCTGAATTAAAATGAATCTCCGTCCTCTTTTCATTATGCTGTTTTTTTTGTCAGGCTCTTTGTGCACGCTTGGCCAAGTTCGAGATACAACGGCTATCCTGGTGAGGGGCGAAATACGGGACGAAATGGATCAGCCCATTCCTAATGCAATTATCATTAACCGAACAACAAAGAATGGTGCCTTCGGAAAACCGAACGGGTCTTTTGAACTGCAATGTCAGCGGGGCGACACACTAGCCATTACTTCGCTCGGCTTTCAAACGCGTTATGTAACCTATTCCGACTCTCTGCAGAAAACCGATTTTCGACTGAAACTCTATCTTGATACTCGCTCCTATATGCTCGCAGAGGTAGAAGTCTTTGCTCCGCGCGATTTGGAACAAATCCAGAAGGATATTCTCAAGTTGGGATACGATGAGAAGGACTATATGCTCAGTGGAATTAATGCGGCGAGCAGCCCAATTACTTTTTTATATCAGCAATTCAGCCGCATTGAACGCTCAAAAAGGGAAGTAGCCTTCCTGGAAAATGAAGATCGAAAGCGTGAGCTCTTAAAGGAGTTATTTCGCCTCTATGTAGACTATGAAATCATTGCTTTGGACGATGAGCAATTCGATGACTTCATTACCTTTTTGAACGTGTCTGATGAATTTCTGATTACTAGTTCACAGTATGACTTTCTGGTCTTTGTCAAAGATCGTTTTCGGGATTATAAAATTTTCTTGCGCCAGAATCAACGGTTGAAATCTGCCGATTTCGACTACGATAAAGACTAATTGGCTTCTTCGATTGTGGAATGCTAAGTGTATCGAATACACTTATATTCGTCCCCATTAACCGAATAACCGATGAAAAGAATTTTCCTACTGACTGCTGCTGTCTTATTCGCCTTTGCAGCGCTTCAAGCACAATCCTCTATTACCTTTTTGGTAAATATGCAAGGGCAAACCATTAGCCCCAATGGGGTTCATATTGCAGGAACATTTCAGTCGCCGGCCTGGCAACCGGGAGCCACAGCTATGTCTGACGACAATGCTGATGGCATATACGAATACACACAGGTGGTGCCAACCGGAACTGCAATACAATTCAAGTTTATCAACGGCAATAACTGGGGGCCGGGTCAAGACGAGTCGGTGCCGCAAGCGTGCGGTGTGGCCAACGGAGTAGGTGGTTTCAATCGTCAGCTAACCCCAACGTCGCCCGAGGTCGTATATGGTCCTGTCTGTTTCGCTTCGTGCGAGAACTGCGCCGCACCGCCAACCGTCAATGTTACTTTTAATGTGAATATGACACAGCAGACTGTTAATCCTAATGGTGTGAATGTGGTTATCGTGCCTCAGTTTGGAGCACTTGTTAGCGCCCCAATGAGCGACTCGAATGCCGATGGCATTTTTACCGCTACGGTGCCGCTTGATACCAACCAAAACATTTACTACCGTTTCCAAAACGGATTGGGTGCACAGGATGTTGAAACGGTTCCTTCTGCTTGTGCCACTAATTTTATGGGTATGCCGTATCGTTTACTGGATTTGGGAAACGCCGATGTGATACTCGATATCGTATGTTTTGCTGAGTGCAGCAACTGTGTTGTGATTACACCTACAATTGATGTGACATTGCAGGTGAATATGTCGGAGCAAACCGTTAGTCCTGAAGGTGTTCATGTTGCTGGAAATTTTCAGGGATGGGACGCGTCGGCAACTCCTATGTCTGATGCTGATGGAGATGGCATCTACACGGTTACCATTACTGTGGATGAGAATTCAAACCTCCTTTATAAGTTCTTGAACGGAAACTCGTTTGATGGTGCCGAATCGATTTCTGATGTATGCGGGTTGCCTGATGGTTTCGGTTCTTTCAATCGCGTTCTGGAAACCGGAACAATTGATGTAACTGCTAATGCTGTTTGCTTTGGTGCTTGCACCAATTGTCTGGTGGAACCAAATATCGTGGAAGTAACGTTTCGGGTGAATATGGCCAATGAGGACATTAGTCCCGATGGCGTTTATTATGTTGGGGAGCTTCAAGGATGGGTTGCCGGAGAAACTCCTATGGCCGACACAGATGGCGACGGGATTTACGAAGTTACTCTTTCGGCTGAAGTAGGAAGCGTAGTGCAGTTCCGATTTTTAAATGGAAATGACTGGCCTTTTTCAGAAAGCGTTCCCGTTGAATGCGGCGTAGATGATGGATTCGGAGGTTTGAATCGTTCGTTTCTGGTAGGTGAAATTGAAAACATGTATGGACCTATTTGCTTCGGGGCTTGCACTGATTGTGGGCCGATAGTGGAGCCAACAACAGTAAACGTAACATTCAGTGTGAATATGGCGAATGAAACCGTTAGTGCGGATGGTGTCTTTATTGCCGGAAGCTTTCAGGGTTGGACGCCGGGTACCACCTCCATGACCGATGCAGATGGTGATGGCGTTTATACCTACACGGGCGAGATAGAGGCGAATTCATCCATAGCGTATAAGTTTCTCAATGGAAATGTTTGGGGTACACCCGAAGAATCTGTTCCTTCTGATTGCGGTGTTGACAACGGTTTTGGAAGCTTCAATAGGAGTTTGCAGTTGTCCGTAAACGATACAGTATTAGATGCAGTCTGCTTTAGCGCATGTGCCGATTGCTTGCCGCAAACGCTTGTTATTGTTACCCTTCAGGTGGATATGACGAATCAAACGGTTACCAATGATGAGGTCTATGTCGCCGGATCATTTAATGGCTGGAACGCAACAGAGTCTTTGATGATTCCCCTCGGGAATGGAATCTATCAATTACCAATCGCAGTCAATTCAGGAGACGTGGTCATGTACAAGTTTATCAATGGCGTAACTTGGGAATCAGTTCCTGCTGATTGTGGCATGTCCGACGGTTTTGGTGGATTTAATCGTGCATTCACTGCCCCGGCAGAAAACACGGAATATGCGCCCGTTTGTTTTAATGAATGTGCCGGTTGTGTGGTTGTGCCAACTGTAACATTAACGCTTACTGTTGAAATGACAGATGTTACAGTCAGCCCACTCGGTGTTCACGTGGCCGGAACTTTCAATGACTTCTCTCCGTCTGCTACTATGATGGAAGAAATTTCACCGGCTGTATATCGTGTCACGATTGTAACCGCCCAGAATGAACAAGTATTCTTCAAGTTTATCAACGGAAACGATTTCGCGGGAGCTGAGTCGGTTCCTTTTGAATGCGGAACAGATGATGGTTTTGGTGGATATAATCGTTCTGTGACGACGAATGAATCTGATATTACTATGCCCTCAGTCTGCTTCTCCAGTTGTGCGCCTTGTTTTATGGGAGTAGCGATGGAGGCAGCGCTCGAACCACTGGTTTTCCCGAATCCTGCTCATGAGACAGTGCGTGTTACATGCGCTCAGCCGATGCAAACAATTACCATCGTTGATGCGACAGGTAGGGTGGTGTACACGGCTGGCAGTGTTGGATTATCGCATACTATCGACACACAATCTTGGAGCAATGGCATCTATCACCTCTTAAATGAAGAAGCGGGCTCCGTGAGATTTATGAAGCACTAGAAATCGATTTAAATAAAGGGAAAAGGCCTCGCTTGCGAGGCCTTTTTCATGGGAAATAACGTTGTATAATTCCCAGCATTTCGTGGTGCAGGTGTCCGTTGGTGCAAATGAGGTCTTCGCCGAATATGTAATTGTCACCTCCACTAAATTCGCTGACGACGCCACCTGCTTCTTTGACGATGATGGCGCCGGCTGCTACATCCCATGGATTAAGGCCGTACTCATAAAAACCTTCTACTCTTCCACACGCGGTCCATGCCATATCCAACGCAGCACTGCCCAAACGGCGCAGACCTCGCGTGCCGCGCATGAGTTTGCGGAAAAGCTCAATATAGGATTCTTCTCTGCCAAAGTCGTCGTATGGAAATCCGGTTGCAAGCAGTGATTGCTGCACAGATTTCACGTCCGAAACCCGTATGCGATGTCCGTTTAGAAATGCACCGCCTCCCCGGAATCCGCTAAAACATTCGTCCGTATTCGGATCGTAAATCACACCAAGTATGGGTTCAATACCATCACATAATCCAATACTCGTGCACCATACCGGCATGCCGTGTACGAAGTTGGTGGTGCCATCAAGTGGATCAATTACCCAATTGAGTCCTTGAATATTGCGCTCTCCGGTGCCTTCCTCGGCTACGAAACCGGCTTCCGGCAGAAGAACGCGCAGCCCCTCCACAAAGCGGCGCTCGCTCTCTTTGTCAACGTACGTTACCAAGTTGTTTTCACTTTTCACCTCAGCCATCTGTTCATTAACGGATGTTTGCTCTTTCATCCACATTCCTATTTCCTTACTCAGTCCAATGACCGAGTGGGTAAGTTCTTCCAATGCTAGTTTCATGAGACAAATATCTGAGGCTGACATTTCATTTCAGGTTGTCGAATAGAAATTCTTCAACATTACCCTTTAATCCAACTAATCCGAAAACCATTGCAACCGCTCACTATCTCACCACTTCACTATTTCACCACTTCACCACTTCACTATCTCACTATCTCACTATTTCACTATTTACCACCTCACTCTTCTTCATGCACCACGCACACTCCTTCTATATTTGTCACATGAATCGCAAAACCCATCTCATCACAGGCGGCTGTGGCTTTGTTGGCCGAAACATGGTGAAGCGCCTGCAATCGACAACTGATGCGCAAATTATTTTTATCGACGACCTCTCTGTCGGGACACACCCCGATACGTGGTTGAAAGCTGCGAAAACAGCGGAAGGTGAGGGTTTCGTTGTTTACGACAACCGTATGCTTTTCATCAAAGCAGATGTGCTACACGTTATGCTGGGTTTTGCGGCGAATAGTGACTATTTTCAAACGAGGTATAACTTTCCGGTAGATCGCATCAACGATGTATTCCACTTCGCGGCCATTGTTGGCGGACGCAGTAAAATCGATGGTGATCCCATGGCAGTCGCACTCGATCTTGCCATTGATGCTCATATGTTTTATTGGGCATGCCGCTACTTGCCGGATCGTATGATGTATCCAAGTTCATCAGCCGCATATCCGGTCGATCTTCAAACGGTGGATGGCGCTATCGCGTTAAAGGAATCGGATATCAATTTTAAGAAAATGGGCGAGCCGGATATGACTTACGGTTGGAGTAAGCTAACGGGAGAGTATTTGGCTAAAATTGCGGCTTCTCATTATGGACTCAAAGTAACGTGTATTCGACCATTCAGCGGTTACGGTGAAGATCAGGATTTGAGTTATCCTGTCCCAGCAA
>Ga0315907_10004664_pt1 | contig 15270 bp, 1 predicted proteins | sample LakEriMetagenome_3_FD_203525 | JGI IMG/M metagenome (GOLD analysis project Ga0315907, IMG submission 203525) | Freshwater fungal communities from buoy surface, Lake Erie, Ohio, United States - Buoy 12 MA123 | ecosystem: Environmental > Aquatic > Freshwater > Lake > Lake biofilm | place: USA... | reverse complement strand
TAATCCATGTATCCTTGGAGATATCCACATATCCATCTATAAACTGACCAAGTATGTCAGAGATGTTATCTGGGTTTTTCTCCTTAGCATTTTGAATCATAGAAATTGTGGGGTACATCTTACCATCTATTTCTATGGTGTTATATTCATTAAAATTGATTTTACCATCACCTAAGAACTTTTGATCTTGGAAACTAAGATTGCTTCTTCTTCCTTCAAAGTCAATGAAGATAGGAGCTCTCTGATTCAGGGAATGGTTAGTTTGGTTTACAGCAGCAATACCAATTGCATATTTACCTGTTACAAAAGCATGTCTCAACCTAGACATAAATCTTCTGCTAAGCATATTACTAGCCATGTTGTAATCAAATGATCCAAGTCCAAGCTTAGCAACAATTTCTTTAGACAGCTTCTTCATCTGATCAGCAGAGTTGGGCTTAATCAGATTATCAAAGTTTAGAGGATGAGATGTAAGTTTTTGCAAAGATTCAATATATCCATTCTCCAAGGACTTCTTGTAATCACTTCTCTTTTTAAACCTATTTCTAATCTCTTCTCCAGTTCCTTGGTAAGGAATAAGCCTCACCTCACCTGTTGTTTTATTAACATCAACGTTCTTTAGATATACGTTGAGTTTATCAATATCAAAGTCAGATCCCACCTTCTTAACCAAAGCTGAAGGAATAACTACAGAATCACCAAATTCTTCAGGGAGGAATCTTTTGATTACAAATGAATCAATAGAGTTTTGTTTCTGTGTAGGAATACGGAAACCAATTCCTTTTAGAAGTTCTGAATCTTTGAATTGTTCAATAAGTTCATCATCAGTTAAGTCACTCTTGAACCATCTAGCCACCATAATCTCACATACACGCTTACCATCTTTCTCATAGAATCCAAGAACGTCAGAGCTATATACACCATCTTTCACCTTTCTTGTACTCTCAAGAAGTGTAGAAGGAATCTGCACCTTCATAGAACCACTCATCTTTGGGGACATCACATTCCTGTCAGCAATTGAATATAGAATGTTTCTAATCTGCTGGTATGCAGGAGTGGCTTCAAGAATAACTGATCCATCCTTGTATCCCTTAAGAGCTGCACTGATGTTATCATTCACCTCTCTTTTGGTAATCTCATTCCTAAGAGCTTCAGCTACTTTTTCAAGACTATCAATCTTATATCCATCTTCCACCTTTCTCAGTCCAAATTCACTGGTGAGAGAATACACCCCTTCTTCAACAAGAGCTTCTAGTATATTTTGATTATTCTTGATTTCTCTGTACAACTCAGATTCCTTCATTTGCTGGTTTTCATCTAAATCATACCAAGCATTATACCTAGCATTGAAGTCATCTTTAAGTTCAGGTTTAAAATCAATAGGCACACCTGCTTCCATGAAATCAAGAGTGGCAAGTTTGGTCATCTGAGATCCCCTGGTTACAACATTTTCCTCTTTAGAAGGAACGTCTGACTGGATGCTCATGATAGCAAACGGTATATTTAATACAGTTTGGGCTACATTTATATTATTCTTTTGTTCTTCAGTTTCAAATGGCTCATTATTAAAGTTACCATCTTTATCATATAAGCTGAATGTTTTCTCAGCACCAACCTTTCTACCACTCTTAAACACCACATAATCAACATCTTCTGCTTGCATCTTGTCATACAACTTGATAGCATTTGATGTAGGATTTATTTCCTTCAGGATTCTGTAGGAGAAAGGATAGAGGGCAAACTTGTCAAGCACCACATCATTGAAACTTCTTCCATTAGCTTTGTTTCCAGAAACAATAGGTTTGATGGGAGTGTAAGTACGCATCACCTTAGGATTACCATCAGCAAGAGCTTTTCTTTCTCTTCTGTTAAGTTTTCCTCCCTTATCTTGCTTTTCCCAAGCCATGTCATATCTATACTGTTTCTCTTGATCACCATCCCATTCACCTGCTCTAATCTTGAAATTACGTAGAGCTTTCAAATTAATAATACCACCACCATCAGTTTCTTCCCAAACATTATAGTCTTTGAGATCTATTGTAGCATTGATGTCAGCAACTGTGGCAGCTCTGAAGTAGTCTCTTTCAAAATTTGTATATGCTTTATCTTCTTCATTAAACCCTTCATTCCACACCTTATGGAAAGCCGTGTTCATTTCAGAAGAGCTATGAATAATGGACTGACGTGGAGAAAGGAAACTTTTGATACGCTTTAATTCTTCTGAGTATTGATATGGATCAGAATACAAAAGCTTGTGAAGTTCTATGTTATTTATTGCATAGTTGATGGAAAGAGCAGCTAATTCATTGTTTAATTCATCCTCAGAAAAAGCTTCTTTACCAAATGACAAACCTTCTGTTTTGAATTTATTGTCTTCCATTGTAAGAGCACCATACTCTAACAATGAGTTTTTCAGTTTATCTCTTTCTAAATTGATAAACTTATCTATAGCGTTATTTATATCATCACCATATTCTTTGTACAAATCATCTGTAGATCCTTCAAATGATAGAACATCAGCTTGAAGTTTTTCTCCAAGAATTCCTTTGAAGAAACGTAACTCATCAGCCTTCTTACCTTTGGCTACAAAACGATTTTTATCTTTAGCAAGAGAAATTTCATCCTCCAGATATCCTCTGAATATGGTTTGCGCACGTTTGTAATTACCTAATATCTCTGACTTATCAACTGTATTGCCCATGTACATCATGTGCTCAATAGCCGCATCACCAGGAATAAGGTTGAGATAGTATCCTGCAATATTTAAGTTGAGTTCTTGCAGAAGCCTTTCTTTATAGTTTAGTTTTGAAGATTCTTTCTGCTTGCCAGTTTTCTGGTTCACTGTACCATCAGCATATGCAGTTTGCATAAGTTCTTCTGTACCCTCTATACGTTTTCCAGACTCTTTATCAAACATCTTGTACAAAAGAACAGAGTTATTTTTAAAGCTATCTGTAAGCAAATATTCATATTGAGTTCCAGAGAGCTCACTTAAATTGTCTATCTGGGACAACATATCGTACAAATCACTAGCAGCATTGGTTCCTATGAATGTCTGTGTAAGTTCACCATTTACATTATAGTATGTACTACTGAACTCAGGATTATCCATCTTAGCTTTAATCTCAGAAAGTTCACGCAAGCGACCATCTATACTTAATGTTCTTCCACCAATACTAATAACACTCTTAGCACCAGCAATACTTGTCCTAATACCATTTACAGCTGCAGAGAACAAAGTCTTTTCAGGCATTTTAGAAAGCCTATCTAGATCAAACTCAATACCCAATTCATTCATAAAGCTCACCTGAGCTTCAAGGCTTTTAAGTTTTTCATCTGTTATAGCCTCTGAATTACCAATATAGGATTTGCCATTCTCAGCTTTCTTGAAATACTTGCTACCCTTGGCAATCTTATCTTTAATGCTATTGATAAACTCATCCCTTACCTGTCTAGCAGCTGTGGTGAAGTTAGCATCTCCTACTTGTATATCTCCATTGTCTAGGACATAAACAGTTTTAACTGTAGGAGATTGTTTCTTGAATGATCTCCAGAATGCAGAGAGAAGCTGAAGGTCTGCTTTATTATCAAGCTCATCAATGTTCTTGAGTTTAGAAAGACGATTGTATAGCTTGATGTATTTAGGATCATCATCAGCCATAGCTTTAACCCTATTCAACATCTCTGTCATGCTACGAGAGGTGTGAACATTGTTTATTGTTCCCATGAATATCTCACTCATGGGAAGAAGTGTATATCCACCAATAGAAGAAAGTTTCTCACTTCCATTAGCATTAACAACAGGTAAACTTGCCAACAACAGTTTAACAGCTGCGTTGGTTTTTCTCATGTTATCTATCTTTCTAGAATCTGAATAAGCATCATCTTTTCCTTTTTCAAGGCTATTGTAATCAATCTCATTATTATCATCAAACTCAATGTTGTATGTTTTGAGATATTCCTCGTGCTTCTCAATAAGTGATTCCCAATTATTTATGATGTTCTCATAAAAATTGTTGTAATGATCAATCATCATATCAGCCTCAGCAGCTGTAGCTTCTCCCTCAGTAACCATCTTGTTAACATCAACAATGTTCTCAGCCATCAAATCACCCAGCTCATCCTGAAGCTTTTTGTATTCTTCTTCTCTGGTAATCTTTTCAATTTCAAATAGTCCCTTGTTCTCTACAAACAAATCTCTCACAACAATGTAAGTCATGTGTTGCATCAAATCATGCACCTGCTCACCTGTAAATGCATCCAAACTATAATCAGCCAATTCACCACCAACAACATCTTCTATGTCTATAAATCCTTTTTTAGCAAATGATAGGGGTGAATCATATGGAGTGGCTTGTTTGAAATAACCAGATCCTATTTTCTCAAACAGTTTCTCTGTATTTGATTTAGCATTTTCTCCAGTGAAGAATGTCTTAAAGAAGTTAGCTATATCAGAGAACAGTTTAGCTATCCAAGATTGTTTAACCTTTGCAGGCTTTTGTGGAATCTTACCCTCCTGGAAATAGTCTCTGAGTTCTTCAGCAAGCTTTTCTTCCATTTGCTTCTCTGTAGCTTCAGAGTATTTAACATTCTTTAAGTTAGTTCTATCAAAGAATGTTCCTTCTCTGCTAATAAACTCATTGCGAATATTAGCACGTTCAGCAGGATCTGTAAGAGCTTGCCATATAGCATGGAACACCTCATGATAAACTGTACCCACTTCTGCAGTTTCAGATAAGTAGATAGCTCCATCTTGGAACATACCATGTGCTCTTCTTCCATTAGCAGCTAGAATGTAATTCTTAACTCTGTATACAGGAATATTTGGATAGGCTGATTTCAGAAATGCTTCCACCTTAGACCAGTTCTCAGGCTTGAACTTTTTCATGTCCTGAGCTAACATCAATCTAAAGTCACTACCTCTTTTAGTAGACCCAGCTTGTTTTCTTTGATTAATTTTATCTTGTAAACTACGAGAAACAGCAGGTTTAGTTTCTTCAGCAGGTTTAGCTCCTTCTAAAGCAGCTAGTTCTGCACTGTAAGTAGTATTAGTATTTAATTTAACTTCGGCTTGCCATCTTTGTCCTTCTGATTCAACAGTCACAATGGCAGCAGCACCATTTTCAGTTATTCTAATTTCTACTACTCCAACTACTTTTAATCCTTCAGGTAAAGATTCTTCATCAATAGTATATTTATTTCCTAATGCTTTTTCTACAGGAATACCTGACGTAGCATTGTTTCTTTGAGAAGCATCTTTATCTGACCTGTTAAAAGTAAATGTAGTTTTTATTCTGCCATCTTTTTCTGTTGTATTAGAATAATAAGTATAAGTTCTTCCTTTATTATCAGTTTCTGAAAATACTTCTTTTTCTTTGCCAGCTTTAACATCTGTAGAAACAGGAGCTGTTGGAGCAGGAACAACAGGTGCTGTTGCAACCACTACCTCAGCTGCTGGAGCAGGAGCTAATTGTTTCTTAACCTCAGATCCAATAATTTTCCTAATCATGTTCTCAGCAATTGCTGTAGCATCATCAAAAGGAGTGTCTTCTGTAATTCCTGAGTTAGGAATTGTACCAAGTTTTGTAATTGCTGATTCTAGCATAGTTTCATATGCAGGATCGGTAGATGGATCAGGAAGCAGTATTCCTTGCCTACCATCTGTTTCTTCAAACTTCTCCTTGTTTATTGTAAATGTAAATTCACCAAGTTTTGTGTTTATTACATTCTCTTTTCCAGAGAGGTCAAACTTCTTTACAGGCTGGGTTTTCTTAGCCTCAGTTTCTGTGGCTGGTACAACCACCTTCTTTTGTGGTTGAACAGGAGGAACCTCCTGTGACGTGTTACCCTTCTTATCTATAAGGGTGAAATAGATTCCTTTTCTATTTGTATCTTCAGCATTCTTCAAAGGTCTAATCCTGGTTGTAAGAGGAATAGTCTTTGCATTTCTTGCACTGCCATCAGGATTCTTTGCAGAGAGGAGGAATGATTGATAGTTCTTCCATTCTCTTGTCTCAATTCCTTCAGGCGTGATTGCTGTGATTTCTTGATATGGTTTGTTCCAATCTCCTTTCTGACCACCAGTTACAAGTGTAGAATTGACATTGTTATACATTTTCTGCAATTCCTCAATGATTGCAGCTTTGTTTTTCTTGAGATCAGAAGGTTTGATTGAAAACTTCTTTTCTTCCTTACCCATTATAAGCATACCCTCATCAAAGAACACACTACTAAAAGCAGCAGGTTTTCTGTTTCCTTGAGGATCTTTTGGTGTACCCCAATATACAACTGATTTCAACCAGTTGTAAAGCATTACAGACTCATTACTTTTCAGGTTCTTATCTGTAAATAGATTACTAGCAAGTTTTGCAATAGCATTGTAAATCAACTCAGCTTCAGGCTTACTAATATTTCTATTGTTCAATCTAACCAATCCATTGCTAGTGTATAACAATGGAACACCTTTAACATCGTTAAATGTAGAAGATCCATATACAACAGCACCATCTGTTGTGGGAACACCCACCACTCTCCTAGTTCTCAAATCTGTTTCAGATATAAGACCAGATTCTTCAACAGGTACTGTAGCTGTCCTATCGAATATAGGTTTACCTTTTTCATCCAAAGATGCTACAACACGTTGAGGACTTCCAAAGGATGCACTAATTTTATACAGATCGTTTGTAGGATTGGCAAGAGTTTGTTCTCTCCAAGCCATAAAATCTTTTGTCAAGGCTTTTCTAGTATCCTCATCTGTAGTGTCTCTAAACATTGAATCTCCACCAGACCATGTTAAAGTTTCAGGGAATGTCTGATAGATGATTGTATCTAGTGTAGGCTTATCAAGTTTCTTACCATCTACACCTACAAAATATCTTTCATTTGTAACAGGATCAAGTCCCATTACAACCATTGCGATAGTTTTAGTAGGATCTACAGGAGCACTAGCCAAACCCTTGTCCTTAAGCCATTGCATAAGTCCAGGAACAAGAAGTTGCTTTTCATTACCTTGGGTAACTACTACACCACGGAAATTATCCCTATTAGCAAATGTATAATAATTAGCTCCAAACCTATTAGCACGAACATGATGTTCAGCTAAAGGTTCCTTCTGAGAATATCCCTCTACAGGACCTGTTGTACTATCTACAACTTCCTGATTTGTCTTTTTACTATCTGGTTCAAATGTTCCTTTATCAAAGTCTTTTGTTGGAACACCTGTGTCACTAGTTTCATTTAATGCTGTATTAAGAGCTGTGTCTTTAGCCAATCTTTCTTCTTCAGCAATTTGACCAAAGAACTCCTCAGATTTAGCATTCACTTCTTTTTCAATGTCAGCAAGAAGTTGTGGGTTGTCCAATGAGTTAACATAAGCCACCTTATTACCCTCAGGCTTAGCAATCTTATTGTATTTCTTTTTCCTTAGAACAGTGTCAATTGCATCATCTACAATAGATTCAAAATCCTTACTGTCTATTTCCTGTTCTGTAAGTTCGTAGGCTTTGAATTCTTCTGGTTTCAGAAATGTAACTTTTCCATCAGGAAGCTTCACTTCGTATTCTCCACCAAGTGTTTTAGAAAGAACAGTGAGCTTAGGGGATATTCTAAGTTTATTACCCTCCACCTTAGCAATGCTCCTGAGAGAATATTCTCTACCCACCTCAACTTCTTTCTCTACTGTCTTCTTTCTTTTTGCTCCTTCTGGAAGAATTGTTTGTTTTACAATAGCAGGCTCTTCTGTTTCAATATCTTTTTCTACTTCTTCGTATTGCTGTGGGTTTTCAATAATTCCATTGTAGTCATTTATAAACAACTTTCTACGAAGAGAAACTTCAATCAAATCTTGTAAGCTCTTTTTCAGTGCATCTTTATCATCAGCTACAGTGTCAAGATTATTTATTTCATCTAACACTTGTTTAGTTGCCTCAACAGACGGTTCATTATTTTTAATAATATCATCTAAAACAGACTGTGCAATAATACCTGACTCAACAAGATTTTGATTTATGTTTGGAATTCTATTGTCGTAATCCCTTATCTTAGAAGAAGCATATACAAGCTTATCTAGAGTTTCGTCTGAATACTTCTTTCTATTATTCTCATCAACAACATTCTCATACCTGTCTCTAATTACAGAGTACATTTGGTCCATACTCTTTGCTGTTTCTCTCAGAGTATTTATTCTAGCAAGGAACGCTTGTCTTGATTCATTTTGATTTACAATCCCCTTATCTTGAAGTTCTTCAAAACCGTTCTCAGACATTATCTGGGATTCGTAATAATCAAGCTCATTCATTACAGATTGTACCTTTCCGTACTTAATTCTAGGCATTAAGTATGAAAATGTATAATCTGCTTCATATTCTTTTTCTGACAGCTTATCATTAATTGCAATTGCCTGTTGTCTCAAATCTTGAGAACCTAAAGCAATTCCTACATATTTAGCTTGATCTTCAAGAACATTCGCAATCTTAGTTTTATTCAAAGCAGTTATTGCAAGTTCTGTGTTCTTTGCTCTTTCTCCTCCCAGTCCAAACACTCCTTGTTCACCAAGTGTTCCTGATTTACCAAATCCAAATTTAGTCTTACCAGTTTCTTCATCAACATATGTACCTACAACCCCACCTTTCTGAAGTGCTCCAGAGAATCCACCAATCAATATATTCTCCAGTCCTTCTTTTGTATTAAGAGCTTTCTCTACACCCTCACCAAAAATATTATTTGAAACTCCACTGATTGATGACAAAAAAGATTTAGCAGATTCTTTATTTTCGTAACCCCTTTTGAAATAATTGTTTACACCAGTTTGAACAGCAAATTGAGCACCTTCTTCAAATGCTTCTGTTCCAGAGAAGAATAGTGGTGCAATTCCTCTAGCACCATCAACAAGTTTACCGAATTTTGTTTTTGCAATAGTTTTAGTAAAATCTCCACCAACAACTTCTTGACCCACTTCATTAATCATTGCCTTATCAGCTCTTCTAGAGGATCCTAATATTTTAGGAAGTTGTACATAGTTTGTTGCTGTAAGTAACATGGAGTTGAATCCCCATGTATACATACCAATCTTATCTGCAGTTTCATTTATTCTTTCAAGAGCTTCTCCTGTTGGTTTTTCACCATATGTATCTACATATTCACTAATTGCTTTAGTTCTGAAATCATTCATGTTTTGCAAACCCTCAATAGAGGCTTCACCGAATGTTCCCATTGCAGATGTGAGAATCCTATCAGAATTATTCAACACTCTTGCAGCTGGTGTTTTCAGATACTTTTGAGCAGCTGAATTCAATGCACTTTCAAATGCTGAGAACTTCTCAAGCTTTGGAACATTAGTCATTGTCTGTTCAACTGCTGTAGCAGCTTCAAGTCCTGCACCTGCCTTAACCAATGCATTTGTTAAACCTATTGCTTTAAATAGTCTTGACCAAGCAATACCTCCACCAAGAGCACCCAGGGAATATCCTAGGTTTTTTATTATCTTATCTGAGAAAAAGTTTGCAGTAAGTATATTATCTGTAGAATACCACTCAGCATCTTGTTCTGCTTTTGTATAATAGTTAGGTAGGTAGTCTTCAAGATTTCTGGATAATTCATCCATTTTTCTTGTTACATCATTATCTATTAATGATGCTAATCTTTGTTCAAATGCTGCTGCACCTACACCATATACTAATCCTATTGTACCAGAAGCTAAGGATGATGCTGCTGTACCAAACATCTTAATTGTTCCATTTGCTAATCTATCAGCAGCAGATTGCTGCTGTGCAGCCATCTCTTCATAATCTGTACCTGGTCTGGTTTCAGGGTATCTTTCACCAATATAAAATGAAGACAATGGAATATCTTCAATTCCACCAGGTTTTGCTCTATTTAACTGATCTGTAAAATAGTCATTTAAAGAAATACTTGCTGCACCACCTCCACGTTCACCAGTGGCTATTTGTGGAAAAGGAACAATTGGTGTTACAGGAAGCCCTAGAGCAACACCTTGTCTATTGATGAAATTTTCTTTATTCTCTGGCATTAGTATTTATTTAATACTGCTTCAGCAGCTACTGGTTTAATTTGCGTAAGAGCACTAACTGCAGCTGACAAACTTGGACTACCTGGTAATTGTCTAATCTCACTTCTTGATCTACCATCATTTACATATACAATAGGATAGTATTTACCATTTTGAAACACTACATTTCCCATTGCTGAATATCCTGAATTTTGTAACTGTGGAAAATCATTTGGATTAAAGTATGCATCTCCCTGTACGTAAGTTTCTTTTAACATAGGATCTCCAGCAGATGTTACACCTTTGTTATAATTGATATAGTTTCTTAGTCCTGCAACTTCTCTTGATTCATACAGATTGTTTACATCAATACCAATTGACATGGCTTCATCAGGTTGAATGGTCATACCGCCTATACGTTCAGAACCTTCACCAAATGCTACTATTTCTACACTCACTTTACCATCGGTCACCTTTGGTTGTGCACTTAATGTTATCTTGGAAGGATCACTCACTTCAGCCAAAGATTTTCTAAATTCACCAAAATCTCCAGAAGCATTTATTTTACCACCTGTCTCAGTTCCATATTCACCTGCCCATCTTTTTACATCATAAAGAAGTTGCCTATCTGTTTCAGCGTCACCAGTGAACACTGCTGTTTTGAGATTTGGTTGTATATTATATGCCCTTCTAATAACATCAGCTCTTCCTTTATATGATTCTACAAAGTCTTTCTTATCCACTACATTGAACACCTTGTCAACATCTTGAAAAAGAGTGCCATAATAATCATCTATACCTACAGTGATGTCTTTAATTGCTGGAATTAAACCAAATCCAGATCTCACTGCATCAGACACAGCTGTGATAGGACCACCTCTATATGCTCTTCTACCTAAATTATTTTGTCTAACAGCAGAGATCAAATCTCCTTTTCCTCTTGATTCTAATCTTTTTGCTGCTTCATTTGCTGCAGCTCGCATGCTCTCATCTACACCACCAGCAGTTCCAAGAACAGAAAGATTTCCTTTTAACCAGAGACCTAAGTCATAAACATCATCTTTTGTGATGTTATATTTTGTCCCTCCTATCTTAACAGTTTGCTCTTTAACATTATCTAGAACACCTTTTAACTGTTTATTTGCCTCTTTAGATGTAGGACCAAACCTAGCAGCTTGTTCTTTATCAATATTTTCTGAGATTGCTCTCTGAGTTTTAAAAGCCTTTTCACTATTAACAAAGTTTCTATATGCATCAGCTGCACTAGGGTTTTTTGCTTTCTGTTCGTTAGAAAGATTATTATAGTTCTTAGTTGCTGAATTTACATATTGAGTCATAAAGTCCTCAACAGGTACATTTCTTCTCTTTGCAAGTTCAGACAGGATGGTGTATTTAGCTTCAGCAGGGGACTTTCCACTACTGATAAGTTTATTTAATCTATCTTTGTTTCCTTGTATATTGCTAAATCCACTGTTGTCCCAGATAAAGTCAGCTGAACTTTTTGTGAAACTATCGGCTGCATCTTGATAGTCTTTTGCTTGAAGTTGAATAACATCTATATCTGAGAATTGATTACCTTGTTCATATCTAGATAGATCTTCAGGTAAACCTAATCCTTTAGCAGCACCACTTTTACCAGCACCTTTTGTACTAGCATTTAATACAGCAATATTCCAAGCTTGCGCAAGTTGTTTATCTTTAAACTCTTGTTCTTCTTTGAACTCCCATCTTTCTCTTGATTCTGTTTGAGCCCATCTAGATTGAGCATTTGCTTCTTTCTGCATCTCAAACTGAGCTCTCCAAGCAGCATTTTCCATATTTTGCTGTTTGGTACTTATCTTTCCAAACATGGTTGTATATCTATCAAAAACCTGTTCTTTATAAAGATTAGCCCTCACTTGATCTGGATTCTTTTTTGCCTGCTCAATATAACTATTATAATTAACATCTAATGAGTTCAACCTTTCAGTGACAGCATCTATATCTTTTTGCACATCCTCTCCATTAGTTCTTCTAGCATTGAGATCTAAAAGCCTATCTTCAAGAGCTGATCTAGTATCCTCTTTCTGATCTTGTAATTTTTTAACAAGAGCAGTTTCATCGTAATTCTTATAATTGTACTCTCCTGTAATTCCAAGTTGTCTACTAACCCTAGGATCAGAGAACACCTGCTGTAGTGTTTCTTGGACTTTTTTAGGAAATCTACCTTCTCTCTCCAACCTAGTCATAGTTGTAGAATAAACTGGAGTTTCAATTTCCTTACCATTTTTATCTTTTGATTTAATGGTAACAGGTCTACCATTCTTATCAAGCTGGAAAATCTGATCAAATGTATATCCGTCTGGCTGTACAGCGTCAAAAGTTTCTTTTGTAAACTTAAATACATCAAAATGTGGCATATATTCTTTACTGAAAGATTCTCCAGCTTTTGTTGAATTTAACCAAACATTTGCATATTTTTCAAAATTGTCCACATTGGCAGGATCTGACTTACCTTCTTGAATATCCTTTTGTATCAATTCCCTTTGTTTTCTATACCATGCTGTAGAATTTACAGCAGATTTTACAGTGGGATCGTTTGCAATTTGACCAGCCATCCCTCCTACAGAGTTTACTAATTGGAAGTTAGAAAAGTCACCAGCAGCCACATTTTTAAGTTTACTGCCCAATTCGTTAAGTTTGGATTGAAGATAACCTCTATCTGCTCCTCTAATAACGTCTAGGCCAGCTATTTTATCTATCTGACTTTGAATTTTCTGTACTCCTTCTTCATACTTCTGTTGCTTATACATGCCCACTTGAGCCATTGCCTCTAGGGGCAATTGCTGCACATACGGGCGAGATTGCAATATTTGGTCTGTAAATGAAGCCATGATGGATTAAGTTAGCAAATTTAATTTAAAATATTATACCAACCAAGAGACTGTAACGGTTTCTGTTAAGTTGGTATAACTGATTCAGTTATAGGTTTTTAATAGCTTTTACGATAGATCCGTTTTTACCAGTGGTAGGTTTCTTTTTCTTATCCTCTACCTTTCTAGCATCAAGTATTTTTTGAAGATCTTCAGTAGTGTAATCTGCTATTGTAGGAATGTTGAACTTTGTTACTCCTGTGCTGTAAATTCTACCCTGAGGACCATATGAGAACTGTGGATACATATTTGCCATAACATTTGCAGAAAGGGTTTCTGCTTTATTTTTAGCAATTTTCTCAGCAATAGAGCTAAGAGCTTCAAATGCCTGGGTTTTTGTAGCAGATTTAGCTTGAGCTTGTCTTTGATATTGTTGATCTAGGATAGCCAGATTCTTGAGAGTGGCATCATTTAGAGTGGCAAGATTTCTTCTGCGAGACTCAAGTTGAAGAGATTGGTTGGTTCTGAATTGCTCAGCCAACACCTTATTTTTAGCAGCAGCAGCTTGAGAAGCAATGCTTGCCTGTGCTGCAGGATTGTTACCTGTCAATCTCATTGCAGCATTTGCTTGAGCCTGGATTTCGTTTAATTGGTCTTGGAAAGAAACAGTGGGCACTTCTTCAAGAAGAGGTGTGTATGTTTGTGCTTGTACTGGTTCCAACTGATTGGTAGCCAAAGCGTACATTTCTCCAGCTAGCTGACCTGGGTCAAGTGGGTTTCTGATACCAGGTTTGATGTATGGGTAGAGTGTGTCGTATGCTTCCAATCCTTTATCAAGAAGTGTTTTCTTTTTTCTTGCCTCTAATTCTTTTAACTCTTTTGCAGTAGGCAGATCTGTGATAGATTCGAACTTCTCAATAGGATGTTCATTTTGCAGAAAAGCAGAATATGGATCATAGGAAGAAACAGGTTCTGGATTTGCTGCTCTAAATGCAGCATCTTCAGCTGCCACCTGTTCAGCAGTTGGAAGAAACTTAGACATGTCAATGTTTATATTCTTTCCTTTCTGAGCCTTATTAATACTTTTACCAAACTTAGCCATATCTGAATCTTTAGCTTTTTTAATCTTACCCTTGGCAAGAGCATCACTTTCCAATCCTTGTTCCTTAGCTGTGTCAAGGATTGCGTTCTGTACGCCTGCAAGAATGTTCTTTTTATCAGCAACTTCTTTGTATGTAGTATCTGATCCCTGCAACATTGCTTTTCCTGTATTCAATTTAAGAAGATCAAATGGACTATATCCATCTACATCATCAATGATTTCCAATGCTTTATCACTTGTCTTCTCTGCTTTTTTCTCTATCTTACTCAAATCAGCAGCGTAGTGTTTGAACTTCTTACCCTTGGCTTTATCATCCTCAAGCTCACTTACACCATAGGAAGGAATCTTCATGTTACCAAACACAACAAGACTATCTTCTCCTGTACCACCATCTTTAAGTTTTACAGCTGGTTCACCCCTTTCCACTTCTACAGGATTGTCACCAAATGTAATACCAATACCTGTTCTCCCTTTACCATCAGCTTCTTCATGAGATTGTCCTCTGAACATAATGGTTTCACCACCATCTGGCAAGTATGGGTTTTCAGAAATAGTTTCAGCATCTCCACCCCAGTGTGTCTGAAGTTCACCACCCATTGCGTAGGTTTGTAGAGCTCTTTTACTAGGCTCAGTGTAACTGTAGTCTTTCAAATGACCACCAGACCTAAGCATATCTGCATCTTTAGGTGGTGCAAGAAGATCTTTCAAATCATAATCACCAAACTTGGTGATGAGTTGTGGTTGCCAATCATGACTTAAATACTTTAACCCACCACCATCTTCCATAACACTACTGTATTGATTCTGAAGACTTTGTGTACCCTGTTGGAAAGCAGCTTGTCCCAACAATTGTTGATTCTGCTTCATCCTACGTTCTGTGCCTATATCAATAAATCCACTTACAACATCACCTCCAATAGTTGAATATTTTCCTATTTTATCAAATGTTGGATTACTAGCTATATTAAATAGTGTTTCACCACCATCTGCCATTTTCACCTTACCACCTTTTTTGTATTGTTTCACTTGATTGCTATCATCCATTGGTTCATATCCTAGATCCATGTATAGATCACCAGGATTGTACATATTTTGAATTTCGGTTAGATTACCTCCAACCTGCATTCCATTTTTGGCAAGAAAACCCATACCTGTTCCATAAGCATTTCCACCCTGACCAGGTTGTAAAGGATTTTTTTCTTGACGATCATATCTACGTTTTGTTTCTTCTGGTCCAGTAGAAGATGCTTCTACAGCAAGCTTAGCCAAGTTACCAGCTTGTCTAGCTTTCTGGGCTTGTTTAATAGACT
>Ga0315907_10004658_pt1 | contig 15289 bp, 9 predicted proteins | sample LakEriMetagenome_3_FD_203525 | JGI IMG/M metagenome (GOLD analysis project Ga0315907, IMG submission 203525) | Freshwater fungal communities from buoy surface, Lake Erie, Ohio, United States - Buoy 12 MA123 | ecosystem: Environmental > Aquatic > Freshwater > Lake > Lake biofilm | place: USA... | reverse complement strand
GCCGAGGCCGCCGGGGCCGCGCCTGCTGTGTTTGCCTACCTCAAGAGTCGGGTCGAATGGATGAAGGCGGTGCTGCGGCAGGCCATTACGCTGAACCGAGCCATCCGGGAGGCCCGGGCCGCCGGTGAGCCGCTGGCCCTAGAGGAATTCCTCCAGAGAGTCACAGGCATTGCGCCGCAGGTCGAAGCCGCCCGGGAGGTTGAGCAGGAGACTGCCGTCGTGTACATCCCGCCGCCAGACGAGGACCTGATGCCATTCAACCTGTGGTCATTCAGCATGCAGGAAGGGCTGGCCAGCTACAATCTGACACCGGAGGAACTGGAAGGCTTTCGGCTTTCCACCCTGCACAACCTCACACTGGAAAACCTGCGCCATGCCGATCGGTATGGTGCCCTGCCGGTGCCCAGCATCGCGGTCGTGCCCGTAGGGCAGAGTATTGATGGATTCGGGGAAATCACCCTGATCGGATCCCGCGCCCTAGGCGACCCGGCGCAGGTGCCGGTATTCGACGCCGACGCATACACCGCTCGCTTTCCGCGGGCCGTTTACCGGACGCCGCCATACAAAGAGTGGAGCAGCCTACTGAAGAAGATTCGGCCTTTCGACAGGAAATTCCAAGATGGCCTTGAGGGATACGCCGACCAGTACATGCAGCGCGGAGCAGCCGATGAACTGATGCAGCGGGTGGGCGACAGTTGGACCGCCGCAGCGATGTACCTTGCAGAGGAACACGGAATGCAATTTGAGCCGGTGCAGGTGGCCTACACGCCGACCAATCGGTGGATTGAGGACCGAGAATTCCTTGATGCGGCTGACAACGGAGCCTTGAGCATTGCCACCGACAACGAGGTAGACCGGAAGGCATTCGGGGAAATCCTGCGACGAGTCATCAATCGGTACTACGATGCCATCGCTGCGGGAAAAGACGCTGGCCGAGCCAGACAACTGGTCGAAATCATGCGGGACGCCACGCTCGCCAAGTGGATTGAGGAAGATGGCCAAAGCCGCCCGGATCTGTGGTCGCTCACCCACGACGTGCAGCAGTTGGGAAGCACCGTACTAGACCAAACCGCCACCGAGAAGATTCTGCGCGATGCGCTCTTCGAGGACAACCGGCACGCCGGATTCCAGGCATGGGCTGAACGCACCTTCATGGCTCCGTTCGGGGAGCCGAGGATGGAACTGAATGGGAAGAAGGTTCCGTTCACGCTCGACAATATCGTGGCCAGCATGACCAGCGCCGACCCTCGCGGGAAGGAAGTCATGTTCGGGAAGCCGCTTGGCTACTGGCGTGGGTATTCCGCGCAGCGGTTCACTGACGTGGAGCAGATGCGGACCCGGGCTGCGTCCAACATTATACCGAAGGCCGACACCGCTCCGGCGCATGCGGAGAGCAAGAAGGCCGTGATGGACTGGTCCGCCAAAGTGACGCCATTCTACAAAGGCCAGTACGCCATGGAGGTATTCAACGACGCCATGGCGACCATTGCCAAGTATCTCCGGGGCCGTCGCACCCCAGCCGCTTTTCGCACCGCGCTTGAAACCGAGGGCTTCCGCGCCGTGCCTGACGACGTAGTCACCCAAGGCATTGAGGCCGCCGAGAAATTCGGGAACGCGCCGGTGCCATACTTCGAGGCCAAGCCACAGCGGGCCGTGCGCCTGTCGGAATTCCCTGCCGCGGTCGTGTGGGAAGATACCTCCGAGGAGGCCGTGCGGATTCTCGAAAGCCATGGCGTGCAGGTCGTGCGTGCGCCGGCCAGTGGGCGGGACGACCCGACAACGAAGCAGAAGATTCTGTCGGACGCCATTCGCGGGAGCGGTCTGTCATTCAGCCTTCAGCAGGGCGACCCTGATAGCGCGGCGGCGGGCCCGGTAATGCGTTTAGAGGAAGAATATGAGCAAGGAGACAACTATATTCTTAGTTACTCTGGCCGGTTCTTCTCTGCGATTATCAGCGAAGATTTAACTGTAGATGAGAACTCCATAGATTCAGTTTCCGTCTCAGTGTGGGACAAGGCGAATGATTCCGCACTGAACTTTGACACACCAACCTCGTTTCATAACCGAACTGAGGCTGTTCAATGGTTGCGAGACAATGTGGTTCCACTAGAGCGCAAAATGCGTCTTGAAAAGGATCAAGAGGACGCCGCAAGGCGCGAACAAGAAGCGGCGGAAATGAAATTGTCCGACGCATTGGATGCTGGTGTAACAGTGCCCTTTACTCGTGAATCGCCGTTTAAGAGCGCGACCGTAAAGCGCCATGGCAAATCGATCTGGGGGAGCCATTATTTCCACGTCCTGTTTCACTTCGTAAGCGACAGCGCAAAGGATCAATCCGTGGCATGGCTCAGTGATGAGGTGGAGATAAGCGATGAGGGCGAAGTTTTAGTGACTGCGCGAGTTTCCAATCACGATCAGACAGCATCCGCAAAATCTCATCCTCAAATTGATCTGAGATATGGCACGGATACAAGGCGTCCTGGTCTTACCGCGCAATTTTCGACGTTTGAGTCCGCTCTTTCAAATGTTATCAAAGAGGCGGCTCGCTTTTCCGGGATTTCACATAATGATGCCCCCGCCTTGGATGTCAGCAACCTAAAACCGCATCAGCCCTCTTCTGCGCCATCTTTCAGCCTTCAGCCCATCTCACAGATCAGCCCATTCTCGAAGAAAGACGACAAGTTCCGGGTGGGAACCTCCCTGAGGGTTGTCGCAAAGGTTCCGCAGCCCGCTCCGGGTACCAGCAATATCGACTTCGAGAATGTTCCGCTGGAAGTCCTGGAGAAGCACATGAGCCAGCTGGACTACGCGCACCTGCCAGCCGACATTCTGGAAGAGCAGGACGCCCGCACCAAGGCCGACAAATTCGTGGCATGGATGCGGGACAATCTGCTGGCGTTGCACGACGCATTTCCGCAGGACGTTCGCGCCCGCGCCACCCAATGGTACGACGGGGCCAACCGCATCGCCAAGCGGCTGGGCAAGAAATGGAAGTACACCCCGCAGCAGGCCGCTGGCGTCATGGCTGTACTGAGCCCGCAAAAGGATTGGTTCAAGAATGTGGCGCAGGCCGAGCAGGTGTTCGACATCTGGAACACGGAGCGGGACACGGTTTTTACCCAGCAGATTCTCGACACCGCCGGCGAAGATATTGCGCAGGCCGCGGAGGCCGCCCCTAATGAGCTGCGGAAGAAAAAGACCAAGCCGGGGAAAAAGGAATCGAAGCTGGCCCGCACCAGGCGGATGAACTACAACCGCCGCCTGCACGAGGAGGCAAAGCAGTTGCGCCGAGACTTGTTTGCGCCGCTGAAAGGGAAGACCATCGCCGATCTGGATTCTGATCCCATCTTGCAGGCGTGGGCCATCCGCATGATGGCGCAGTATAAGTTCGGCGGCGCATACAACGCACTCTCGCCGGAAGGTGACCAGCTTGGATTCGTCTTCACCAAATCCGGCAGCCCTGCGGTGAATGCCTGGGGCAGCTGCAACGAGATCATCAAGTGCGTGAACATCCTGCGGGACGGCAGTCCGAAAAGCATTTCCTCGCAACTGGGCGAGGAACACAAGGTGCGGTCGTTCTACAATAACATCATCGCGCCCAATTCGCCTTTCGGTGACACAACGATGGACACGCACGCGGTGGCTGCGGCGCACCTCATGCCGTTCTCAGCCAGCGATCTGGAAGTGCGGCACAATCTGGGCGGGGCGGCGTCCAGCAAGCCGTTGGGTATTTCCGGCATGTACCACCTGTACCTCAAGGCGTACCGGGACGCCGCTGCCCTGCGAGGATTGCAGCCGCGGCAAATGCAGAGCATCACATGGGAGGCCGTCCGACTGCTGTACCCAGCCGCCGAAAAGTCGTCGCAGAATCTGGTTGAGAAGGTGGCGAAAATCTGGCAATCGGGTGAGGATGTCAGCACAATCCGAGAACGCATCCTCTCCCGAGGAATTCCAAGCCCGGTATGGGCTCGAACCGACAATGGTGGCCAATCTGGAGGCGGTCCAGCCGCTCTATCAGAAGAAGGGAATGGCCTTGAGTCTGGAGCAGATTTACGTGCTGGAGGTGGGCCCGCTGCCAGAACGTCTGGACGAGGACGAGGACGAGGACGAGGACGAGGAGGCGTAAGTTTCTCCCTCCAGCCCGAGGACATGCTGGACAACCTCGCCACACAGGTGGGGACCACGATGAACCGCGCACCGCAGGCCCGGCTGGAAATGGTGGGCCGCGCCAGGGACAACCTCGCGGCGCTGAAGGACTCCTTCTTGCGTGGCCGCACCGGAGCGTTCACGCCGGAGCGCAGTGTTGCCAGCCTCCAATCCGAGCAGGACATGCGGCAGGCAGTCAGGGAGCAGGAACTGCTGCAAGCCGCCGGCGTCAGCCTGACATCCGCGCAGGACATCCGCATCGGTCGAGCAGATGCCTACCGTGCGGAACTGGCCAACCAACTGGCAGCCCGGGGGGTCGAGGAGAAGAGCCCGCAGCGGATCCGCCGGGAGGCAAATTTCCGCCAGGCGATGGAGCGGGAGAAGATGCTGGCGCAGACAGACGAGGACTACAGTCGCAGCCTCTCGCAGATCTACCGGGAATTCGGATTCTGGGATGGGACCGTGATGAGCTTCCTGAGCCGGAAGACCAAAGGCACTCGCACCGGCATCCTGATGAGCTACCGGAAGGCACAGCGGTACGCCGGGAAGGGCGAATTCGTAAACCATGGACCGTGGGACGGATCCGAGGAACTGCCGCGCATCCTGTTCTCCGGCACCACCCAGCCGGACGTGGCAGCCATGGAACTCTTCAGCGCCCACCCCGAGGCATTCCCCTCCGGCACGACCGCCGCCGACGTTACACCCGACATGCTGTGGGACGCCATTGGCCGGGAGCTTGCCGAGAATGAGAAACTTGCAGGCGTCTGGGATGACTACCAGAAAGCCGTGAAGGCCACCGAGCAGCAGGCCAAGGACTGGGGAGATGCATGGGTCGAGAACTACCGAAGACAGCTGGCAGAGGCGAGAGCCGACGCTGAGCGGGCCGGGAACGCCTATGTGGCCGAAGCCACCGGGAACAATGCTCAGGCCATCGCCGCTGCCGCACAGGCCCGGCAGGAGGCCGCAGACTGGCGGAAGCGTGCCGACCGCTGGCAGGCCGCCGACTGGAACGACAAGGCCGTCCTCACCCGAGCCATGCGCACACTGGACGCCATCCTCGCCGCATTCCCACCGGACATCCGCGGGAAAGTAGGCGGCTGGCTCTCCCTCGCCCGGCTGGGCTCCGCGGAATCCATGGCCAAGGAGATTGGCCGGCGCATCGACATGCTCGACCGGGAACTGGAGAAGTCACTCCGAGCCGATGCCATTGAGCGGATCCGTGACCTGATCGACACCGCCAAGCCGAAACGCGAGGCCGGGAAGAAGCCTACCGGGAAGATCGGGGCCGCCGCGCATCGATACTTTGATGCCATGGCCGCCGTCGTGGACATGGGCGCCGCCGAGGTCGATGCCATGCGCCTCGCCCTCGACACGGAACTGGCCGCAGCCACCACCCCGGAGCAACAGGCTGACATCTGGGAAAAGCAGCAGATCCTCGACACGTTCGGCGGGCTGGAGGCCAAGGACGCCGCCGGAGTGCCACTGCATGACGCCGCCGACCTCGAGGCCGCACTGGCACAGGCGCAGCAGGTTTACACCACCGGGCGGAACTACTGGCGCACCATCGAAGAGGCCCGCCTCGCCGACATTGCCGGGAAGACGGCAGCCACAGCGGCAGCGATGCCGGCGGTAAAGGTGCAGGCGCTGCTAGCCCAGGGTGACGCCGCCAAGCGCATCACTGGCATGCTGCGGAACACCAGCCTTTCCCTCCGTTCATTCCGGGAAATCCTCGAAATCCTGCTGGGCCGCACCAACCCGCTTGCCCAGCAATGGGCCGACATGGCCATGGATGCCATGCACCAGCGCACCGACGACATGCGGAAACTGTCCCGCCGATGGTTCGAGGCCGCCCGGGCGTCCACGAAGATGAACCGCCAGAAGACCGAGGAGGCACTGTGGGGCATGATTACCAGCCGCACCGTCGCCGTCACGCTGCGGCCCGGGCAGCCAGTGGCCGAGCGGATCCCCATCGAACGGATCCCCAACATGACCGCGCTGGGCTACAATGCGCAGGAGATTGCCGACGCCGAGGCCGCTTTCGACGCGCTTCCACTCGACACCCAGAAGGAGTACGTGGAGATCGAACGGTGGCAGCCGGGAGCCGAGGAGGCCGTCGAGCTTACACAGGCCGAAGCCATCTACATCAGCATGCTGGCCGCACAGGAGCAGTATACCAGCCCGCTGGCCAGGGCCGGATGGGGCACTGAGACGATGCAGGAGGTAGAGGCAGCACTCTCGCCACTCGCCAAGGACATGCGGTCATTCATGGCTGACGAATACCGGGATGGCTACTACCCACTGGCCAGCCTCTTCGAGGGCATGTTCGGGGTCAGCCTGCCGCAGATTGAGAACTACGCACCGGGCAAATGGTGGAGCCGTGGAGCCGAGAAGGCCATGGATCCAACGCAGGCCGGGCTGGTCGAAGGCGGATTCCGAGCCGGCTTCCTCAAGGGCCGGAAGGCGCACCAGGCTGCGCCCAAGGTAGCCAACGCCTTCGAGGTATTCTTTGGGCACGCCAACCAGACCGCGCACTGGAGAGCTATGGCCCCGCTCGCCCGGGAACTCCGGGCCGTGTTTGCCGATCCGGGAATAAAGCAGCAGATCACCGCGGCGCATGGGCCGGAGATGCTGGCCACCGTCAATCGCTGGCTGGAAAGCCTCGAAGGGAACGGGCTCCAGGTGGGCTACAGTCAGGCATACCAGAACCTGCTCTCGTGGCAGGCCACGGTCGCGCTGGCGTGGAAGGTGGGCACGCTCATGAAGCAGTCCACGGCCATGCTGGGCAGCGCCTTCAAGATTCCACTCCGATCCTACATGCGTGGCATGGGCCGATTCATCCGCGGAGAACTGGACGTGGCTGAAATCTGGCAGTCAGACATGATTCAGCGCCGCGTGGAGAGCGGGTTCTCTCCCGAGGTACGTCTGGCCGTGGCCAAGACCATGACCGCAAAGCCGACCCGCCGGGAGTATTTCCTGCGGAAGGGCATGGAACTCATCGGGTACGTCGATGCTGCATTCACCACCATCAGCGCCGCCATCGCCTACGACTACCACCTCGAGCAGGCCAAGGCCGCCGGACTCAGCGACACCGCCGCCAAGCGGCAGGCCATGACCGAAACCCAGCGCATCGTGACTCAGACCGCCCAGCCGGTCGAGGTGACCGACCGTTCCCTGTTCGAGCAGACCGGATGGGGTAAGATGCTGCTGATGTTTGGCGGGGACAGCCGGCAGAAGGCGAGCATGTGGGTGACTGCGCTGGCCGCAGCCATCAGGGGCAAGGCCACGCCGGACGACATCCGCGTGCTGGCCATCTCCCACCTCATCATCGGTCCCATGCTCCAGGTCATCACATCGGCATGGATGGACTGGAGAGACGACGACGACGATGAAATCTTCGACGAGAAGAACTGGGAAGGCTGGGACATGGCCCGTTCCGTTCTGCTTGGCCCAGCCGCCGGGCTGCCGCTCATCCGGGAGATCGTGGACGACTTCAGCGGGGACTCCGGCCCACTGGCCGCCACCGGCAAGGCCGCCGCCGACGTTGCGGCCATAGTGAAGGGGCCGACCGACAGCGAACCGGAAAAGGTCGAATGGTACGGCAAGCGCATCGCCGGCGTCCTCAAGGGACTGTCCGCATTTCCCGCTGTACTCGCAGGCATCGGTGACCAATTGTTCCGGGTGAGCGACAACCTGATTGAAACCGACGACGAAATCCGCGCCAAGATCCAGACCCTTCAACGCAAACTGGAACGGGAAAAGGATCGGGAGGAACAGGACGCCATCCGGGAGCGCATCCTGGGATTGCAATCGAAACTCAAATGAAGCACCATCCGCGCATGCGTACAATCCTCGCACTTGTCACCGCATCACTCAGTGGATGCGCCACCGTCCCAGCCGTCACCTTCACCTACGCGGAAGGCAAGGCCAGTGTGCAGATTGAAGCCTTCCTTCAGAAATGATCCCTGCATCCAGACCACAGATTACCCGTGAGGAACTGCTGGCCCGCGTGGCCGCCGACCACCCCAACATCGCCATCCCGGAGTACTGCATCATCGGGGTTCGTGGGTACTACCGCGATTCCATGGGCGCAGCCGGAGCCAACGACCGCGGAATCTACGACGATGCCATCTTTCTCCTGACGCCCAGAGCATATGCAGCCTTCAACGCCAACACAGATCCCTCGTCGTACCGGAAGGCCACGAGCAGCCGGAAAGGCATGGCATCGCTCGTGCCTGACGTTTATCCGGTGTATCGTTTTGACACCCATAATGGCACTTTTGCCCATCCGGCCATCTGCCAGCGACTGGGGCCGGTGACTGTCACCCGCGACGGCAGTGGCCCCGATACCGGCATGTTCGGGATCAACATCCACCGGGGAGGCCGCGCCACTACATCCTCCGAAGGCTGCCAGACTTTGCCACCACAGCAGTGGGATGGATTCTACGCACTGGCCAAGGCCGAGGCCCAGCGCATGTACGGCCCGCGCTGGAACCGTCAGCCCATCACCTACATCCTCCTCGCATGATCTCCACCAACATCCGCGCCATCAGGTATCAAGGCAACGCATCAACCACGCAGCCCTATGCCATCACTTTCCCATTCCTTCGTGACGCCGGAAACATCCGCGTGCGCATCATCCCGGACGGCGGGACCGCCGCCGATCTGGATGCCAGTGCCTACACCGTCCACGACCCGGAGAGCGCAAATCCCTATGTAACCACGCAGACCGCGTACCCATCCACCACCGAGGTAATCGTTTTCCGATGGGTGCCATTCACTCAGCCGCTCGACCTTCCCGAAGGTGGCCGCTTCCCATCGGAGAGCATGGAGGATGCGCTCGACCGCCTCACCATGCTGACCATGCAGATCGGTGACATGCAGGTGGCCGGCATTGAGCCGGGCATTACTGTGCCTGCCGAGGGATTGCAGGACGTGCCCACTTGGGCAAACGATGCAGCCCGGGCCACCGTCAAGCCGGCCCGCACCGGGCAGCTGGCATTCCAGCGTGACAACCGAGGCATTTACTTCGCCCGCTCCACCAATGTCGGGGACTGGCAGCTGTGGACCGGACCAATCACCGGCCAGCGGCTGGTCATCGGGCTGACCTCAGATCAGGGCGTGCCTGACGCCAACGCCACCGCCGTGGCCGCCCGGCTTGCGGAATGGAACTGTGACGCCGTCGTTTTCGGCGGGGACAACCGCTACGACCCGCACACGTTCGCCGCGGCATGGGCTCCGTTCGCCTCGTTCATCACCAGCCAGAAGGCACTGGCCGCGCTGGGGAACCACGACACCAGCGACTGGGCCGCGCATGCCACCCAGTTCGCCTACAATGGCGGCAATGGCCGATACTTCCGGCGCTCGCTGGGCAATGGCCTGCTCGAGATCTTCGTGCTTCACAGCGGACGGGATTCCGCGTGGAACGTCGTCGAGCCGGATGGCAACACTGTCGGCAGCGTGCAGCACCAGTGGTTCGTGGCGCAGCTGGCGCTATCCACTGCCCGCTGGAAGGTGGTGGTGCTGCATCACCCGCCAGTCACCTCGTGCGCCGACGCCAACCGCGCCGACACGAACCTCGACTGGCCCGAATTCGCCCAGGTGGATGCGCTCATCTGTGGCCACGTTCACCTGTCCGAGTGGCTGACTTGCCGCGGCGTGCCGGTTATCAACGTCAGCGGTGGAGTGCTGACCGACCGCTCGCCATCCCCCACGCTGGCCATCGCCGGCGTTGCGCCGGCGCAGTCTGACCTGCTGTGGGCCGAGGACGACCGGAGGCTCGTAGGCCGGATGGAAGTGACTCCTCAGGCCATCCGCGTGGCCTACCATGACATCTTCACCGGCGCTCTCTGCTACCAGAGGACGGTGGCCGACCAGACCCAGCACCGTGGACAGTGGGGAGACGCCATCGGGGAAGTCGATGACGTGTTCATCGCCGGCTATGGATTTAAGGCAGGCGCTTGCCCTGTCAATATCCGCAACCCTATCGCCGTAGTGCAGGGCTATGTGACAGGAGCCGGAGCGGTCACTGTGGACGTGAATGTGGACGACACCACCATCGGGACGGCTACACTTGAACCTACAGCGGCGGGCCAGACCGTGGCGCTGCTGCCCCTCAACCGCGGAATCCGCCGTGGCTCAGTAGTCGAGCTTTCGGTGGCCAGCGTGCCGGGCTATGTCAATCTTGCGGGACCGTTCGGGATCAGTTTTAGTGGCAGCCTCTGCTCATGAGACGACGACCCAAAGCCGCAGCCTACTCACCAACCCAGACACCCCTACTTCCGCGCCGGCATCGCCGGGCGCTGGTGACACCCGGAGGCATCGAAGCGCTTGTTGTCACGCTCCGGCGCACGCCGGATCGCACTGCCCGCGCCATGGCCATGCTCTCCGCGCTGGACTGCCCGGCCAGCATCGTGTGGGCCACGGACTGCTGTGACCCTCGACAGATGGCCGAACTGCCAGTCGTGACAGCGATGCAGCCCGGTGAGATTGCGCTGGTCGATTCCATGCACCGCGCCCTGCGCCTGATCGTGCGACGTGGCTTGGAATGGGGCATCCTGTTTGAGGATGACGCAGAACAGGTGCGCCCGGGAGCCATTGAGGCACTTTCCCTGCTGCCGGAGGAAGCCGACTACTGCGTGCTGCACGACGCCCTCATCCCGGAGCCAGAATGGCTGCCAGCCGTCGCCGGGCCGTTCCGGCAGTGCCGGCAGCCATCATGGCAGTCCCACGCAGTAGCGGTCAGCCAGAAAGGAGCCAGGGCCATGCTGGCCGCGCTGGCCATGTACCAGTATCCATTCGACGAAGCGATCCGCAGAAACTGCCGCCACCTCAGCGGCTGGCAATGCACCTCCGGCACCGGATTCTTTCGGCAGCCATGCGACACACCATCGACCGTGCGGCTGGCCGAAGGCGGGCGCATTCCGCGCATCATCCACCAGATATGGGTGGGTGGCACCACCATGCCAGATCAATGGGCCGCCTGCGCCGAGCAATGGCGAAACCTGCACCCTGGATGGGAATACCGACTGTGGGACGACGCCGCGCTGGCCGCCGAATTCCCACACGAGCGCCCTGAGTCGTGGGGGCCAACCATGGCGGCCCAGTCAGACGTGTGGCGACTGCTTGTCCTTGAGCGGTTCGGTGGCCTGTACGCCGACACCGACTTCGAGCCACTGCGGAACTTTGAACGGCTGCTGGCCGGCGCATCGCTGCTGGCAGGCGAAATGCACGACCGCCGAGTCATCAATGCCCTGATGGCCGCCGAGCCGCAGCACCGCCTCATCAGTGCCATGGTGGCAGAGGCCCGAAATGGCTGCCAAGCTGGGCTGCCGATCCTCGACGCAGCCGGCCCGCACATGGTGACCAACGTGCTTGCGCCACACAGGACGCAATACCAGAAGCCGGTATGGATTGATGGGCAGCAGATCGGAGTGGCCTATGGAGACAGTGGCATTACAATCCTGTCTCAGGAGACGCTATACCCGTACCTCTGGTATCAGCCGCGCCCAGCCACCTACCCAGAGACGGCATGGGCGGCGCATCACTGGGCCCGGTCATGGTGGACACCCGCCGACTGGGGCTACTGACCCGCTCCGGGGCTGCGTTACACTGGATGTAACAGGCGTAACGCACCGTAACGGATGTAACGCGGTTCCGGTACTATTCCGGCGACTGGTACTTTTCCGCGCATTGTGTTACACGCGTTGTAACAAGCGTAACGCGTTGTAACACGCGTAACACGCGTAACGCAGCGCTTGGCGTCGATGGATGACACGCCCGGGGAGCGTGCGTTTTCTGGCCATCTGGGCGCAGGGAGCGTCCAATTCTGGCCACCGCCGGGGGAGGGAGCGTCCAATTCTGGCCACCGCCGGGGGAGGGAGCGTGCGTTTTGGACCGCGCCGGGGGAGGGAGCGTGCGTTTTGGACCGCGCCGCATAGGGAAGCGCGTTACGCTCGTTGTAACGCGTTGTAACAAGCGTAACACACCCCACCCCCTTTCTCCCCCCTCCCTTTCTTTCCCCCACACCCCCTATCTATCCCTCCCCCCTCATTCCCCCTCCCCATGGCACCCGTTTTCGAGTTGATCTGCCGCGATTCGGCCCCATGAATTCCACCCATGGAGCCTGTAGTGATCGAATCTGTTGGCGGTGTACCGGCAGCCGTTGTCTGGACGGCGCTCGCGGGAGCCATCACCACACTGTGGCTCTACATCGCTCGCCAGTTCAAGGCTCAATCAGCGAAGCTGGACGACTGCGAGGAGGATCGGCACAAACTGTGGCAGGCGCTGGTCATCATCAGCCAGCATGTGGACGGCATCGACCTGCGCGACCTCGCAGCCATCAGGGACCGGCCACTGAGCCCGCGGAAACGGCGGCCCGATGAGCCGAGCGGCGGGGCTCCGGCGGTGGCGTGAGAGCATACGCACTTGCGTAGGAGATTTTGTTCGACGGCAATGCTGGCGGCGGGCAGGATGGCGGCGTCGCAGATGACTGCGGCACATCACAACCAACCCAGCGCCAGCCGTGTACACCCTCACCATCCCAGCCGAAATCAACAAAGGCATCGACAAAGTCGTCAACGACAGCGGTCGCGGCCTTAACCACCGGGACTCCGATTTCATCATCCGCGAACTCGCCGAAGACTGCGGATTCGTATGCGCCGACGAATGGCAGCCGTTTGGGTACGGCAACGCCGAGCGCCTGCTCATCTGGTCCGACGAAGACGCGATGGAAAACGACGACGGCCAGAAGGCCATCGCCGTCGCGGTCCGTGAAATTCTCTGACCCATCTCCAATCCCATGAACGACATCCCTCGACTCCGAGACTACCGGGACGCTCTTGCTAGCGTCAGAATCCCACGCTTTGAGAGCGCGAAACTCAAGCAGTATGCCGAGGCAGCCCGGACGGCGGCTCTGGCCACCATCGACAGCGCCCTCGAAATGAGCGCTCCAGCGATTACGGACGAAATCATCGACGAGGACGCCGCCCGCGGCAAAGGCATGGTCCCCGTCACGGTCCTCATGGACCGGAATGCAGAGATCCTCCGCACAGTCTGCAACGACATGCGCCGCGGTGGTGCCATCTGGGCGCTGGTCCGCGAATGGCAAAAGTTGGGCGGGGTCACCAGCCTGACTGAGTATGTCTCAGTCTGGCGCATCCCGGAATGATTTACTTATGAAACCACACACCATTGCCTACATGACCACAGCGGCAGCCATGATGGCCCGCAACTTTGAAACCGCCAACGTGCGCACCATTCCTGGAGGCATCCCGCCGTACCGGGTGCGCTCCCAGCGCCAGAAGCGCCGCGACTGGCGCAGACAGAATCCCCACGGATAACCTTCAACCACAGCACGACCATGAGCCAGATCATACTCGACATCATTTTCCCACTGGTGGCCGGCATTGCGCTGGCTGCACTCAGCCGGTGCCTCGACCTGTCCAGCCTTGACTGGGAGGACGACCAGCCATGAAGATTGCCGCCGCCATCAGCCAAATGCAGGCCAGTGGACTGGTCTGCGTGAAGGAGCGGAAGAATTCGTCTCTGAATTCCTCCTACGCGACCCTCGCGGACGTGTGGGAGCTTCTCCGGCCCCACCTTGCCAAGCATGGGTTGGCCGTACAGTTCCGGCACGGGAGCCTCCGGGAGCTTGGCTCCCAGATCGTGCAGGGCATGACTGTCGTCATTTCCCACCCAGAGAGCGGGGAAACACAGGAGTGGAGCGCGGAATACCCCATGCCAGAGGGGAATCGCGGCGTTAATTTTGCGCAGCGATTCGGGAGCGCGACGACCTACGCCCAGAGGTACGCACTGTGCGCCGCATTTGGCGTCGTGACCGGGGACGACGACGACGCCAGACGGGCCGCCAGCCAAGTGGGCCGGGCCGCCGCGGCCACAGTCAGCACCAACCCCGACACATGGCCGACGCTGATGGACGGCGCATGGGCCGACGCTCCAGCACCGGGCGGGGACTCCCTGCTGGGCGATCTCGACCACCGCGCCCGCGTGGCACTGTGGAAGCAACACCCCGACCACCCCGGGCTGCTGGCATACGCCGCCGACTGGATTGTGGGCAGGCTGGAGCAAACCGGCAGCAGCTGGGCGCAGTGGACTACTGAGGCCGGCGGAACTTGGCCGGATGGCATTGAGCAGTGCAGCCCGGACGAACTGCGGGCCGCCGCCCGCGCCATTCAAACCGCAGCCAAGGCATGAAAGACTTCAGCCGATACTTCCAGCCGGACTCTCCGGTGACGCAGTTCCAGCCTGCCCGGCTGCGGAACTACTACGACATCCCGGAAGCGGACTACCATCGCATCCATGCGGTCAGCGCCTCGACGCTGAAGCCAGCCACCGCCGGGCACATGCTCGACCAACTGACCACCCCGGAGGTTGATGTGTACGACAATGACAGCCGGGCCGAGGCATTCACGATGGGCCGCCTTGCCCACTGGGCTGCGCTGGAGCCCCACAAACTGGACCCAGCCAACCACCTCCAGTGGATGGTGGCCTGCCCGACCAGCGGGCTGGGGACCAAGGGAGCCCGCTCGACACGGGATTCCCACCCCGGCAAACTACTGGTCACACCAGAACACGTGGCCAAAGCGGCGGCCCTCCTGCGTGCCATCCGAGGCCACGACGAAGCGCAGCGGTGGCTGACGATCCCAGCAGCCAACGAGTGCAGCGGCATCGTCCGCTCCGGTGGCGCCTGGCGGAAATGGCGGTGCGACCGCGTGGCGTTCGACCACAGCGCCATCGTGGACGTGAAGACGACCAGGCACAATGTGAGCGGCGCTCGAGGGGTCCGCAAATGGATCAGCGAATGCTGGGACATGGGCTACTTCCTCCAGGCCGCCTGGTACCTGCACCACCATGAACTGGGGACCGGGTTCCGGCCCGCCCGCTTCGTGTTCGTAGTCGTATCCACCGGCGCGCCGTACCACGCCCGCGCTTTCGAGTGCGAGAACGTACACCCGGACGCGGCCCATTACCACAAGGACATGCCACTGGCAAAAGCCCGGAGGATTCTGGGACTGGACCCAGCCGACGATGGCATCACCCGCCTCGACATGTTCCTCCGCAGCGCCCGGGAAACCGCGACCGAGCAGCAGGCGGGCCGCCCGCTTACACCAGAAATCCTGCGCCA